>LQAF01000120.1_pt1 | contig 16718 bp, 19 predicted proteins | sample 1535781 | NCBI WGS metagenome assembly LQAF01 (sample SAMN04331583, study PRJNA305678) | bioreactor metagenome | isolation source: bioreactor_2 inoculated with Wadden Sea sediment 2nd replicate of a... | place: Germany:Bremen
TCCACATATTCAAAGCCCTGTTTTCGATGTGTTCTTTTGAAATATTGGGATCAAACACAATGACCCGCATTCTCAGCCCCTTGGCCAGGTTGGCCACGATGGAACCGATATTGCCGAAACCGATAATGCCTAACGTCTTGTTGAAGATCTCCCGTCCCTGAAGCAGCTTTTTCTCCCATCTTCCCGCCTTCATGGAAGCGCTGGCCCTTGGAATGTTTCGGGTCAGAGACATCATCATTGCAATGGCATGTTCGGCCGTGGTCACGGTGTTCCCGCCCGGCGTGTTCATGACCGCCACCCCTTTCCGGGTGGCCTCGTCAATGTCCACATTGTCCAGACCGATTCCGGCCCGGGCGACCACCTTGAGGTTGACTGCCGCATCCAGCAGGGCCTTGTCCACCTTTGTGGCGCTACGGATGGCCAGCGCATCATAGGATCCGATGATGTTACGCAGCGCTTCAGGGGACAGCCCTGTGTTCACATCCACATCGATCCCTTCCTGGTTTTCAAAAATATCGATGCCTGCCTCATCCATTTTGTCGCTGACCAGAACCTTCATTACCCATTCTCCTTTTCAAAAGCGATCATAAAATCCTTGAGCGCCTGGATCCCTTCCTTTGTGGCGGCATTGTAGATGGATGCCCGGCATCCGCCCACAGACCGGTGGCCCTTGAGGCCGCCCAGGCCCTGTTTCAGTGCGTCGGCCACAAACTGCTTTTCCAGATCCTCGGTGGGCAGCCGGAAGGTCACATTCATCAGGGACCGGGAATCCATGCGGGCTGTGCCCCGGTAAAAGCCGGATCCGTCGATCACCTCATACAGCTGATCCGCTTTTTCCCGGTTAAAGGCCGCCATGGATTCCAGAGTGCCGAACTGTTCCTGGATCCATTTGAACACTAGCCCGATGGTATAGATCCCGAAACAGGGCGGGGTGTTGTACATGGAGTTTTTTCCCGCATAGGTGCTGTATTTGAGCATGGAGGGCAGGTCTTCATTGGCAGATTCCAGAAACGATTTGTTGAGGATCACCAGGCAGGTACCGGAAGGACCCAAATTTTTCTGCGCGCCGGCGTAAATCAGGCCGAACCTGTCCATGGGCAGGGGCCGGGAAAAGATATCCGACGACATGTCCGCCACAAGCGGAATCCCGCCGGTTTCCGGGAATTGTGCGAATTGAGTGCCTTTGATGGTGTTGTTGGAAGTGAGGTGAACGTACCGGGCATCCGGGGTACAGGGAATATTTTCCGGAATATAGGAAAAATTCTCATCCTCGGAAGAACCGGTTACCTGTATGGTTTTTTTCTGGATCTTTGCTTCTTTGATGGCTTTAGTGGACCAGGTACCGGTGTTGATGTAATCCGCAGTCTGTCCCTGTCCCAGAAAATTCATGGGGATCATGGCAAACTGCAGGGACGCACCCCCCTGGATGAACAGCACATGCCAGGAATCATCCAGGTTCAACAGCTGTCTGGCCCGCTCTACGGCATCGTTGATCACTTCATCAAACTGGGCCGACCGGTGGCTGATTTCGGTGATGGACATACCGGATTCTTTGAAATTCAGAAACGAGGCCTGGATCTCCTCCAGCACCGCCAAGGGCAATGCGGCCGGACCGGCGTTAAAATTATGAATTCGCTGCGCTGTCATGATCTCTCCTTTCAATTCTGTGGTGATGGGAATCGGGTTAAACCAAGCATCAAGCTTTCATCTTTATATTTTAAACATTGTGTTCGCGGGTTTTGTGGAACCGGATGTCCGGCCACTCTTCCATGACAAACCCCAGCTGGTATTCGCTGGTGGTCATGAAGGTCAGACACTTTTCGGCATCCAGGGCAAGACTGGATTCATTTTTCTGCCGGAACTGTTTGAGCATTCGATCATCTTCACAGGTGACCCACCTGGCCACGGACAGGTCAATGGGCTCATACCCGGCGTGGACATTGTATTCTGCCTTGAGACGGGCCATGGTCACTTCAAACTGCAAAACCCCCACAGCCCCGATCACGTGCAGGTTTCCCAGAAGCGGCCGGAATACCTGAATGGTCCCCTCTTCCGCAAGCTGGGTCAATCCTTTGTTCAATGCCTTGGTTTTCAGCGGATCCTTGAGCAGGACCCGCCGGAAATGCTCCGGGGCAAAACTGGGAATGCCTAAAAACTTCAGCGGCTCTTTTGTGGTAAAGGTATCCCCGATCTTGATGGTGCCGTGGTTGTGGATGCCGATGATGTCTCCGGGATAGGCCTCTTCCACATGGCTGCGTTCCTGGGCCATAAAAATAGTGGCATTGGACAAGCGGATCTCTTTGCCAAGGCGGTGGTGTTTTACTTTCATGCCTTTGGAAAACTTGCCGGAGCATATCCTAAAAAATGCGATCCGGTCCCGGTGTTCCGGATCCATGTTGGCCTGGATTTTAAAGGCGAACCCTGAAAAATCGGATTCATAAGGGCTGACATCCCGGGTCTGGGTCGGCCGGAAGCCGGGAGGCGGCGCTATCTGCACAAACGCGTCCAGCATTTCTCTGACCCCGAAATTATTGATGGCAGATCCAACGGGGGTCTGGGTGCCGTTCAGGTAAAGAGTCATATCAAAGGGGTCTGCCGCTCCTTTGATCAGGTCTACATCCTCTCTGAGACTGTCAGCGGCCGACTGGGAAATCAGTTCGTCCAGCCGGGGATCGGACAGGTCCTGGATCACGATGCCGTCATCATCTTTGGGCGAATATCCCGGCGAGAACAGACCCAGCTCTTTCCCGTCAAAATTATACACCCCCTTGAACCGTTTGCCCATGCCGATGGGCCAGGTCAACGGCACGCATTCAATCTGAAGCTTGTCTTCAATATCCTCAAAAATATCCAGCGGATCGAGCCCTTCCCGGTCCAGCTTATTGATAAAGGTGATGATGGGGGTGTTGCGCATCCGGCACACCTCCATGAGTTTTTCGGTCTGAGGCTCCACGCCCTTTGCATTGTCAATGATCATGACCGCACAGTCCACAGCCGTGAGCACCCGGTAGGTGTCTTCGGAAAAATCCTGATGTCCCGGAGTGTCCAGCAGATTGATCTCATACCCTTTGTATTCGAATTTCATGACCGACGACGACACGGAAATGCCGCGTTCCTGTTCGATGGAAAGAAAATCGGATGTGGCGGCCCGGTTGGTTTTTCTGGATTTCACTGCCCCTGCCTGCTGGATGGCCCCGCCGAACAGCAGCAGTTTTTCAGTCAAGGTGGTTTTCCCGGCATCCGGGTGGGAGATAATGGCAAAGGTCCGACGTTTGTTGATCTCCCGGACCCCTGCCCTGTCTATGGTGTCTGATTCCATTCACTGGCATCCTTGGTTGTCAAATAGTTCCCTGGATTTCAAAAAAACGGCACCGTCAGCATCCCTGTCGATACCCCCTAATTGGCTCCACCGTTTCTCCCAGGTTGTCATGTATCACATGCTTTTAGCATTTTCCATGGCATCCGGCAATTGATTCCTGAAACAAAACAGGCCATGCGGCACCCCCATGGCCTGTAACGGAAAACATGGAACATATCCGAAAAATCCCACTCATACCCCGGTTCTGCCGCGAATTCTAAAAAACAGAATCATGCCCCCGATCATGCCGGCAGTATTCAGGCCGATATCGGAAATTCCCCCGTATCGGCCCGGCACATAACACTGAAGTATCTCGAGGAAACCGCCGAGAGAAATGGCAGCCAACGCCGTAACCGCGGCATTGGCCGGCCGGGAAAAGCGGATGCATTCAAAATAATGAAGCGATATCAGCGTCAAGGTTCCGTACATGGGAACATGCATCAGATTCGTCATCACAGACCGTATTTTTTCCCAGACGGTTTTATCCTGCTCCGGTATGTCCGCCATAGGCATGAGGGAGCCCAGCAGTATCAGAATCACTATCGCTGAGAACAATACCGACAGCCACTGTTTTTTTCACAATGTAAGGACATGGTGACTGATCAGGCGGACAGAGATTCGATGATATCCGCCACCCGTCCGGCAGTTTTCCCGTCCCACAGCTCCGGAACGGTTCCCGAAGAATGCGGGTTATCCAACACGGTGGCAACATGATCAGAAAGCATGGCAGGCGTACACAACCGATTGGTTCCGATGGTAATGGTGACCGGTCTTTCCGTGTTGGGCCGCAGGGTCAGACAGGGAATGCCCAGATAGGTGGTTTCTTCCTGAACCCCGCCGGAATCGGTAATCAGCAGTCTGGCGTTGAATACCAGGTTCATGAAATGGATATACCCCAGCGGTTCGATCAGATGGACCGCCTTGGCTGTTTCTAAAAGATGATCCAGCTTAAATTTTTCCAGATTCAAACGGGTTCTGGGATGAACGGGAAATATCAGGGGCAGATCCCGGGAAATCTTTCCCAGTTCCATACACAACCGTTCCAGACTGTCGGGGTCATCTACGTTGGAAGGCCTGTGAAGCGTCACCAGGCCATATCTTTTTCCCGGCAGCCATACTTCAGAAACACGGCATTTGCTTCGATATTCGGCCTGGCCATCTCCAGAGAATCGATCATGATGTTGCCCACCAAGGTAATTTTTTCTCTGGCAACACCCTCTTTTTCAAGGTTTTCATTTCCATCCGCCGAGGGAGTCCACAGATAGTCGGCGATGGCATCCGTGACAATCCGGTTGATCTCTTCCGGCATGGTCCGGTCTCCTGAACGAAGTCCGGCTTCCAGATGGGCGGTTTTGGTGCCCAGTTTCACCGCTGCCAGAGTGGCTGCCACGGTTGAATTCACGTCCCCGACCACCACCACCAGATCCGGCCGGGTGTCCATGAGCACTTTTTCATAGGCGATCATCACACTGCCTGTCTGCTGGGCATGGGTCCCGCTGCCCACCCCGAGATGGATATGCGGGGCCGGCAGTTTGAAATCCCTGAAAAAGACATCCGACATGTTCAGGTCATAATGCTGGCCGGTATGAACGATGATCGGTTCCAGGTCGGGTCTGGATACCAGTTCATGATACAGAGGCGCGATTTTCATAAAATTGGGTCTGGCAGCGGCGATCAGGTGTATTTTCATTTTTTTCAGGGATCAGGCATATAGTTAAGGGTTTTTTCCGAAGGTCCGTCCGTCTGTTTCAGGCCGATCCGCCTGAAAAACAGACGGGGTAAACTCATGATGAAAAAAAATTTTTCAATTTTCGGCCTTTAAATCGGATTTGTGGAATTTTGTGGAATTTCGCTAAAATTTGTGCTTTACTGAGTATCACTTGATGTGGCTTCCTTAATTGGAATATTTTCATTTTTTATATATATTATAAGCGTTGTTCATGCGGACCCTCAAGTCTTTTTTTACTAATTTTCTGTTTTTTGTACACTGTCAGGGTTTTTCCGCAATCATTGCTGAAACGGGCAATCAGAATAACATATAACTTATTTCAATCTTTCTATATTACTGGAGCCCCCATATGAATAGAAAAAAAATAATGGAGCGGTTGATCCTGCTTTTTTTAATCTTTCTTCTGGTAGAAACGGTCAATGCCGCCCAGTTCACAGTATCTCCAAACCTGTCTCCGGAAAAGGCAATTGCGGTTATCGAATCTGCTTCTGCCGGAGATGTGGTACTGATCGAACCCGGCACTTATCAGTTCCGGGTGTATTTGAAAAACAATGGGGTGATCATCAAGGGTTCTGACCCCGGAAACCGCCCGGTATTTGATTATGCGGGAAGGGATGTCCCCCAATGGCCGGGAAGCATTTCCGGCCGGTTGAGCTGGTGGGCCTGGCAGATTCAGGGCAGTGATGTCACCCTGGAACATTTGGTGATTCGAAACGCCAGAATCGATTCGATTGCCACCCGTTCTTCTGCCGGGATATTTTTGGGTCCTGAAACCATTTACAAGGAACCGACACCGGCAACAACCATCCCCGCCGGTATCACACTCAGACATATCACAATCAATGGATGTGATGATGGGTTAGGGGGGACTGCTGAAGACACACTGGTGGAGAACTGTGAGATATTTCACAATGGAAGCAAAACATCAAAAAAACCAAGGCACAATGTTTATCTCCAGGGAGGCAGTGCCATCTTCCGGTTCTGTAAAATTTATGAGCCGATACACGGGGCCAACCTGAACCTTCGAACACGGGATCTGCGCATAGAATACTCAGAGATCGGTGCATTTTCTGCCGCTTCCCATTCCATCTCGTTGTTGACCGACAAGGCTCAGCAAACCAGAGGAAAATCTTTCCAGCAGACAATCACCCTGATTGGAAACCGGTTGAGCGGTGTCAGGAATCACCTGAACCAGATGTCAAAATTTTTAATTTTAATGAACAGCAACAAGTATGCCGGCAACAGAATGCATGCCAACTTATACTATAATACATTTGAAGGCGTTGAAGGCAATGCCGGATCACTGATCTATTTAAAATACAGAAATGGAACCGAACGACTGGGCGCACATATCTACAACAATATTTTTATGAACAGCCATACGCCGCTCAGGTTGGTTGATCATCACATTGTTACCGGGCCATTGTATGACGTGGATATACGGAATAACTGGTGGGAAGGTCCGAACAAAACCTGGAAAGATGTCATGGCCGACAATTACTTTGGCGGGAACCCTTTGAAAAAATCTGCGGGAAAAGCCATTCCATCACTTGGTGAAACACCGACCTATGAACCTTTGGGAGCCGTCAGAAAATCGGTCACCGACCTGGGAGCGTATGATCTGGACAAGTTGTAGCAAAAGGAAATGTGTACAATTTCATTCGACAAAAGATAACCGCCCTTGTATCAGATCAGAAGTTTTCTGAAATTCTGAAAGGATCTGTCTGGACCTTAAGTGCCCAGGTGGTTGCCACTGCACTGGGGCTGGTGACCACCGTGATCATCGCCCGTATGTATGGTGCGGATATTTTGGGGATTGTTGCTGTACTTCAGTCTTTTTTTCTGCTGGCAACCATCCTTACCGTGATGGGCACGAACACTTCCATCCTGCGCCTCATCCCGGAATATCTGTCCAGACACTCTGCTTCCGCTGCATTTAAAGTATATCGTAAAACCCAGTATTTTGTGGCAGTGATGTCCCTGATAACCGGAATTGCCGTGTTTTTCGGTTCAGGTTTCATCGCAGGCGCTGTCTTTTCCAAACCCCACCTGCAACATTACTTTTCCCTGGCCGCTATGTTTGTTGTTTTTAATTCTTTGATGCTGTTGAATCAGCAGGCCGTCAGGGGATTGCGGCTGATAAAAGGCTTTGCTTTTTTACAAATGCTGCCCCAGTTATCAAAACTTCTGATTCTAATACCGCTCACCCACTTCTTTTTTCATCCGGACAACCCGGTCTATGCCCTGTTTGCCTCCTTCACTACCACTGCGCTGGCCGGGATCTGGATAGTGAACCGCATTTTCAAAAAAAAGATGTCTCCGGATGACGCGCCCCACCCCATGCCGATGAAGCGTATCGTCTCACTCTCTGTGCCCATGCTCATGACCTCCACCATGACGTTCATCATCGGTCAGACCGGGGTGATTATGCTGGGAATATTCCGGCCGGAAACTGAGGCAGGGTATTATTCCATTGCGGTCAAACTAGCCACGCTGACGGGATTTCTCCTGTATGCTGTCAATTCCATGGCAGGTCCCAGGTTTTCTGAACTTTATCATTCACACAAGATAGATGAGCTGTTCTATGTGGCAAAAAAATCAGCCAAACTCATTTTCTGGACCACCACACCGATTCTGCTGGGATTTGTCATATTTGGGAAGCCGATTTTACATATCGCCCTTGGCCCGGAGTATGTGGTGGCTTACCTGCCTCTGGTGCTGCTGGTAATCGGTCAGTTTGTGCATTCGATATCCGGCGCGACAGGGCTTTTTATGAACATGACCGGGCACCAGAATGTATTCAGAAATATCGTTTTTATTGCCGCCGTGAGCAATATTGGGATAAACCTTTTGCTGACACCCCGGTACGGCATTTACGGTGCGGCAATCGCCGCCATGGTTACGCTCACAGGCTGGAACATTGCAACGCTTGTGTTTATGAAACGAAAATTTGGAAAAACAACCGGATATTTTCCAGTCCTGCTTTAAACCACTATCGTGAGGGTTGTTTTTCCTCCGGCCGAAAGTATGACGGATACCCAAACCGTTCCATCTGAATTTCACAGATTGTTTCAATACGTCTCAGGTTCTTTTCACCGAAAAAACCAACGGGCGTTACATCGGATCTGCCTTTTGACTGGTATTGTATGTTGACTTTGTTTGAGATATTGTGCTGCCGGTCCAGGTTTAGCCTGTCCGCCAGGTGATAAATTTCTCTTTCCTTGTCTTTACGGAAATCCTCATATCGGATTAAAATCATTTTTTCCTGGTTGGCCAAATAGATATCTGCCATGTAGCGCCATCTTTGTGCCAGCATTTCAATATACCCATTGCCTTTCAATCCCAGCCAAGTCCCGTCGAAAATGATGTGCCAGCTCTTTTTTATCTGCATGACATCCTCGGGCCTGAGCTCCTCCATATTCCCCGGAATATTCCAGCGGTTCAGCTGGCTTCGCAGATTATCGGCAGGATCTCTGATGATAAATACAAATTTTGATTTCGGAAACCGGGCGGCAATATCATCATAAAACGCCGTCAGGTTGGCTTCTTTGATAATTTCACGGGAAAAGTCCAGTCTGTTTCGTTGAACCACCGTGTCAAAAGCAGCCCTGCCGTTTTTATTTTTGTAAAAATCGCGCCATCTCCCAAAAATTCTCTTGCCAGGTCGATACTGACGCTACAACCGGTTGTCTGACTGAGCAGAGCCGAGATCACGGAGGTTCCCGCTTTCTGGTTCCCGAGTATAAAGACCGGTGCTTTGTGGATTTTTACCAATGCGCCGCGCATGATAAATTCCCCTGTTTTGAACAGGTTCAGAAGGTTGATGATGACCGGTTTGGATCGGGAGGGCACTTTTTTACCCACACTTTTTATGATTTGGGAGTCATCGAAAAAAAGGGATCGTTTTTTCATTTTTCAACCCTTTGCATGACTGAGCTGTTTTTTTCAACAAATGATTCGCTTATCTGTGTATTGAGCGAGCTGATCCGTTCAACTGCCAATCTGTTGAGCACAACGGTCAGCGCAATGATGATCCAGAACATATTATCGTGCAGAAGGCGGTTGAACATCCCGATCATCATGGAGCCGATGATGCAGATTCTGAGGGAAACAGCGATGGATCTCAAGATATCATCTCCGGCTTGAAAAAAAACTTCCTCTGACCTTTTTGCATCCTTATATGCTGTTATAACGATTGATAGATAGATCAACAAACCCAGAACACCCAGCTGCCCTCCCACCTCCACATACGCATTGTGTGCGTTTAACCCCCGGTCACCGTATCTGCTCTTTACCAGGTCAATATCTTCTGAATACTGGGCGATACGCGCATACTCATATCCAAATCCGCCGATACCGACCCCCAGGAGGGGATGCTTGAACATCATCTTCCAGCCTGCTTTTGCCGTTTCCACTCGGCCTTCATCAATCTCTTCCAGTGATTCCGCCTCAAACAGGTTTGCAATCCGATTGGTATATCTCCATTTTACACTGTCAGGAAGGGCAAAATAGCCGATGGGTAACAGGAGAATCGTTAAAACAAACGCCATAATTTTTTATTTCCCCTATGGTACATGGCCGGTGTAAATAACAGAAAAAACACCATGGGGAAAAAAACATTTCGGGAACCTGATGTCATAGCCGCCAGCACGAAGAGAGCAGCCAGAAAACACAACCCGAGCCGGTACGCCTTATAAAAATTTACGAGCATCAAGCAGAGGGCGATGGGAATCAAAATGACCATTGTATGTCCAAAAGCATTGGGATTTGACATGAAGCTGACGATGCGCACCATTCCTCTGTCACGAATGCCGATATTGGCTTTTACGCAATATATGCCGTATAAAGCGGCAATCGTTCCCATTAACAACAGGACAAAAATGATGACAATTAATTGTTTTCTGGTCTGAACCATGTATACCAGAATAAAAAAGGGATGATCGAAGCCATCAGATAGGACACGTGGGAAAAGCCGGATAAAGGACCCAGAGCCGATGAGATGAAAATCTGCATGATAAAGAAGATGACCAGCCCCACCTGCTTGTTCCTGGCGGGGGTGATATTGCCGGTAAACATCATATTCATCACCCAGGCCACAAGAACGGCAGATCCGATCATGATGCTTGGATTGTATTCCCGAAGCGCTGGAAAAAACTGAACCGGTTGAAAAAAATGCCCGAAAATAAACACAGGCAACACCCAAAAGGGATTCAGGAGTGTTAAAACAAACACACCTGACACAGCACAAAATAGAAAAGTTACCATTTTAATGCATGGCCGTTAGTGACAATGTGATTTTTCTGCATGGAATATTTTTTCATATTTTTCTCTGAGCCACTTTGCGTTATTTTCCCATTTCAACCCTTTGTCAAGCAGAAAATTCAACCCTTCTTTTCCCATCGTCTGACTGAAAACATGATCTTCGTCAAGTTTTTTCACCATCTCAGCCATCTGACCGTAGTCATCAGGCGCAACCAATATTCCGGTTTTCATGTGTTTGAGTATTTCTGCCGCGCCATCAACATTGGATGCAATAACAGGGGTTCCGCAGGCCATGGCCTCATAAAGGACATTTGGCATCCCTTCTGAAAAACTGACCAGCATAAAAATATCAGCCGCATTCATCCAGATTGCCACCTCGTCCGGGTTTTTTCTGCCCACAAACTTTACGTACTCTTCCAGATTGTTTCTGTATATCTCGTTTTCCATTTCAGATTGAAGCGGACCTTCACCAATCCAGACAAAAAGAAACTTTTTCCGGTCCGGATCTGTGTAGCTTTTTAAAATGTTTACAAAAGAGTAAGGGTTCTTCCTGGAAATCAACCATCCTACCGACAGAACAATTGTTTTATCAACGGGAAGGTTGAGCTTTTTTCGGATGTCTGGTTGAGGCATGGGTTTAAAAATTCGGGTGTCAACACCCTTTGGCATGACTGAAATTTTTTCCGGATCCGCCCCGAGATCAATGGCTTTCCGGGAAAGACTCCTGGAGACGGTGATGATCCCATCGGCATTATTCAATGCGGAAGTAATCATCGGGCGCAAAAGAACGTTGTCAGGCAGTTTGTGAAGATCGTTGCCCCTGCAGGTGATAACCAGGGGTTTCTTGAAAAATTTCTTAATTAAAGAGGCACAGAACCCCTCCGGATAGACATTGTGGGCATGTATCATGTCAAAATCAAACTCGTTCCGCAGTTTTTTTATCAGGCCGACGGTAAAAAGAAAAAACCACAATCCCTTGACAGGTTGAAACAGGGCACCTGGGAGAGGAAAATAACTTTTGTACAGAACGTCAATTTTTTGAACCGGGTCACTCTGGACTCCTGTCATGAAAAAAGATCGGATTCCCTGTGATGGAACCCATGCCCTGGGGACGATTATTTTCTGGGAGAAATAATCCGCCAATGATTCCACCTCTCTTTTGATGAAAATGCCAAAGTGAGGGTTTTCTGAATTTGGGTACAGCATGGTAATAACCAGAATCTTCTTCATGCATTATCCATTCGTCTGTCCAGGAAAACGGATTTTTTCATCATGACAGCAGTCCGCCGTAAACCGCTCTGTATTCCTGAGAAATCACAGACCATTCTCTGGTTTCAATCATATCTTTTCGGGCCTGCCGACCTGTTTCAATACGTTTCTCCGGGCGGCGTGCCAGATCAACCAGTTTTCCGGCAAGACCATTGACATCACCGGCCTTGAAAACAAAACCGTTTCGGCGGTCAATGACCAGTTCCTTGAGCCCGCCGACATCACTGACCACCACTGTTTTTTCCATGGCCATCGCTTCAAGGGGTTTCAACGGTGTCACAAGCTCGGTAATGCGCTTGCTGATTCTGGGATACACAAGAATATCCATGAGCGAATAATAATCCTGCACTTTTTCATGGGGTACCCGGCCGGTAAAGATGACAGTATTTCCGGCAAGTCCCGTTTCATCCGCCAGTGTCCTTAAATTCTGATCCTCCACCCCGGTTCCGACCATTAGGAGCACAACATCATTGATTTCGTTTTTTACCAAAGGCATACTCTTCACAAGATCCGCCAGCCCCTCAAAAGTAAAAAAGATCCGATAAATCCGATGACTGTTTTTCCCCGGGTCCTGTATTTTTCAACAAGCATAGGAGACTTGTCTTTTGGGACGAAGGAACTGGTATCTACCCCATTTTGAACAACACAAATTTTTTGTTTAGGAGACCGCCTGGCAATTTCACGTCTGAGGCCTTCGCAGATACACACAACCGTATCCGCCCGGTCAAACAGCTTCTGTTCCATTTTGGCGCTGATCCTGTATTTAACAGAATTTTCCTTGAAACGGTTACGATCCACCGCTGCATCTTCCCAAAAAGCCCTGACTTCATATACCACAGGAATGTTAAGACGTCTGGCAACCCTTAATGCCGGCAATCCGCATAAGGATGGTGAGTGGGCATGAATAATACGCACCTTGTTTTCCTCAGCCAGACGCTCTATCATTTTTTCCGTCCGGCGCATCATGACCTGCTCTCTGAGAAACGGCAATCGATGCAGTGCTTTTTCAAATGATTCGGGCTTAACATATGACCGGTGGTAATCGATATCGTTCATCCGCTCAAACGGGATTTCTCTGTCATATTTGGGGGTCGTCATGACAATCGGTGTGAGCCCCATCCTGGATTGAAACTCTGCAATATATTTACTGCGAATGCTGTATCCGCTTAGATTAGGGATTGATCTATCAAGAACATGCAGTACTTTTGTTCCAGTCAAATCAGCAGTTGTTGTCATCCTTAAACTCCCGGCTGGATCTGGCTTTAATGGATCACCCGGTCTTTTTCCAGGTATTGGCAGTATTTCCTGTAATAAAATACCATGTTCCGACCAAAGCCGCATAATTTAAATTAACAAAAAATAGATCAGATTCACAGGCCGTTTTTCACGAAATTTGGGATTCAGCCATGCAGAAAAAGCCAGGCCATAAAACAATATCTGGGCACCCAGAGTAAAGGTGAAAAAGGGTTCCCTGAGAAAAAAATTGCTGAAAAACAGATAAACCATCAAAAATGGGACGATCAGGCGAAATATTTTGTGGGAAAGAAAATTCCACCAGATTTTGTTTTTAAATGGATTGACCAGTCCGGGCTCGATTTTCAGTAACTGCCAGTTACCGGCGAGCGTTCTGATCTTCCGGGTCAATTCTGACCCTATGTCTTTCGAAACCAAATCATAGGCGACAGCATCAGGATCAAAAACACATCTGTAGCCCTGCATGACAATTTTCATCGGTGTCAAAACATCATCAAGAATAGTTTCCTCCGGAATATCCCTGTACAGTGCTTTTCTGACAGCATAAATGGCTCCGGTCGCACCAACCACCGAGCCGCTCTTGCTTTCCATCCGTCGGATCACTTTTTCATAATGCCAGTAAGCCCCCATTTCTTTTTGAATGGTACTGGCACGCCCTTTAACAAAAACCATTTCTCCGCTTACACAGCCCACATCAGAGTCATTGAAATTGGCCACCAGTTCAATCAAAGCCCGCGAATGGAACCGCTGGCGGCTGTCTGTAAAGACAATAATATCCCCTTTTGCCTGTTTCACACCTGTATTTAAGGCAAACGGTTTCCCTCTGGCTGGATGATAGGCGATCAGAGTAATTCTCTGATCATGTGTCGAACATTCGGTGATGATTCGATTGGTATTGTCGTCCGACCCGTCGGAAACAACGATGATTTCAATGGAGTTTTCAGGGTAACAGGTTTCAAGAATGTTTTGAATCCGCTTCCCAATATTGATTTCTTCATTTTTTGAAGCAATTACAATGGAAATAAAAGGCGGTTTGGGCTGATATGTCTTGTGGATGGGTCTAAAAAAAACGGTGGATCGAATGAATAACCATAAAAGATACCCCAGATAGGTATAAAGAATAAATAAAATTGATAGGATGAAAAGCGTTTTCATTGTGTGTCAAATTAACCGGATATGATCCACGCAGGGGTTTTGTTTTCAGGCCGGTTCTTCGCAACCATCACCTCGAAATCAGGGGGAGGATGGCCCCGATTATTGCCGATGCCCGGAGAAAAGAATGGGCGGACAAGGGCCGGCCCTGCCAGGATAAAACGGACGCTTGTGATCAGAATTCCCGCCCGATGCCGTGGTATTCAAATCCGAATTCCGCCACCTCTTCCGGATCATACTGGTTTCTGCCGTCAAAAATAACGTTTTCCTTCATCAGTTCCCCCATGCGTTTGAAATCCGGCTGGCGGAAAGTTTTCCACTCAGTGACCAGGACCAGGCCATCCGAATTTTCCAGAGACTGGTAAGGATCTTTTGCCAGGACCAGGCGGCCGCTGTCCAGCCATTCTCCGGGCAGTTCCCGGACTGCCTGCTTCATGGCCACCGGGTCATAGGCCCGCACCATGGCTCCGGCATCCAGCAGGTCTTTCAGCAGCACCAGGGATGCTGCTTCTCTCATATCGTCTGTGCCGGGTTTAAAAGCCAGTCCCCACACGGCAAATTTCCGTCCGGTAAGGTCTCTGCCGAACCGGTCCCGAATTTTTTGGGCCAGCACGGTTTTCTGCCGGTTGTTCCGGGCCTCCACCGCGGCCAGCACAGAGGGCTCCACCCCGGAATCCCTGGCGGTTTTGATCAATGCCTTGACATCTTTGGGAAAGCACGATCCCCCATACCCGCACCCCGGATAGATGAATGAATACCCGATACGGGTATCCGACCCAATCCCTTTCCGGACATTTTCCACATCCACGCCCAGGTGTTCACACAGGTTGGCGATTTCATTCATGAAAGAGATCTTGGTGGCCAGCATGGCATTGGCCGCATACTTGGTCATCTCCGCATCCCGCACGTTCATCAGGATCATTTTGTCCCGGTTCATGGAAAAAGGCGCATACAGCCGGGTCATGATTTTGGCAGCCCGGTCCGAGTTCACCCCCACGATGATCCGGTCCGGCTTGAGAAAATCCTGGATGGCCGCCCCTTCTTTAAGGAATTCCGGGTTGGACACCACATCGAATGCCAGATCCACCCCCCGGCGGTCCAGTTCGGCCCGAACCACCCCGGCCACCTGGTCGGCCGTGCCCACCGGTACCGTGGATTTGTCCACAATCACGGCATAGTCGGTCATGTGCGCCCCGATCTGTTTTGCCACAGCCAGTACATACTGGAGATCGGCTGACCCGTCCTCTCCCGGCGGGGTACCCACGGCAATGAAAAACACCTGGCAGTCCTTTGCCGCTTCCTTAAGCTGGGTGGTAAACTGCAGTGTGCCCTCCGCCATATTTTCTTTGACCAGTTTTTCAAGGCCCGGCTCATAAATGGGCAGAACCCCTTTTTTCAGGTTTGCGATTTTAACGTCGTCAATATCCACGCACGTGACCCGGCTGCCCATTTCCGCAAAACAGGCGCCGGTCACCAGTCCACATAGCCGGTGCCGATGATTGTCAGTTTCATTAAGATTATCCTGTTTGTTTTTTTCAAGTTTCAGTTCAACGATAAATACCAGATACACCAGGACCAGTGCGGCCCCGAAGATGATCAGCCCGGATATGTCATGAAGAAATCCATGGGCGGTCTCAGGACTGATCCACACCGCCATGGCAGCGGTAACAGTCAGCCGGACCACATTAACGGCCACGGCAATGGGAACGGCTGAAAAAAAAGGACCCATTTTTTCACCACAGACACCGGCGCCAGATACGCGGCAATTCCGGTCAACGCCAGCAGGGATGTCAAGGACCGAAGCCTGAACACGCATCCACTACTTCCAGGGAGGTGGGGGCCAGATGCAGAATATTGCCTTCCCTGAACACCGGTATCCCGATCACGGCGATCATCTGTGCCGACAATTTTGCCGCCAAAAGCTGGAGCGGAAATGCCACCTGGTTCCACAAAATGGCAGGGATCGGGATCATCAGGATCAGATAGGCCACCGGAATCAGCACCGCCCGGAACGTTGAGATGCCAAACAGGTAAATGATGATCCCGGACAAGGTGATCACCATGGAAAACCGCATCAGGAAAAGCTCGGCCCCGATGGTGGCTGCCACATGAATCAGCAGTCCAAAAACAATCACTGCCAGTCCGAGACCGGAAGGCTGCCAGGGAATCTGTTTGAGCCGGTCTTTGTTATACCAGACCATGTAAAGAGCGATCGCTGGAATCAGAAATCCATGAGAAAAATTGGGGTCTATAGACCAATTTGATACCAGGCCTGCAATGGTTTTGAAAAACACCAGGATAAAGCCGGCGGCAATCAGACCGGCCTGGATCCGGAAACGAACAGTGTTGTCTGTCATGGTCGGCCTCATTTAGGGAGATATTCATCCAGCGTTGGTTTCAGAAGACCGGCAAACTCCTTCAGCAGCTGGACCGCTTCCTGCTGCGTGGATGTCACCGGAGTAATCAGCCGGACAAAAGAGCCGTCGGTGCGGTTGCGGAAAACGGCATCGATCACCAGCCAGATTTTCTGCATATACTCGGACGCAATGATTCTGCCCCTGGAATGAAACCAGTAGAGCACCATCTGGTACTCATCCCTTTTTTCAGAACCAGGGAGGCCACCTTGTAAGTCTGCCCGGTAACAGGGTCGGTCAGAATTTCCCGGCCGGTTTCCACAATATGCCATCCGGACCC
>LQAF01000121.1_pt1 | contig 16716 bp, 17 predicted proteins | sample 1535781 | NCBI WGS metagenome assembly LQAF01 (sample SAMN04331583, study PRJNA305678) | bioreactor metagenome | isolation source: bioreactor_2 inoculated with Wadden Sea sediment 2nd replicate of a... | place: Germany:Bremen
CGAGGCGCTGTCTCCGTCCACGCCGGTGTAATTTTGTTCAAATGTAATGCTCACGGACACACTCAAAGGATATTCCTGGGCAAACATCCGGCCCAGGAAACCGGCAATGATCATCATACCCTTGTCATGGGTTTCGCCGGACAGGTCCGCCTCGCGTTCCACATTGATGATTCCCGGTTTGCCCATGTAAGATTCCGCCGTGATCCGGGTGGGCCGGCCAAATGCCAGTTCCCCGATCTGATACACAGCCAGGGCATTGACCTGGCCCACCACCGATCCGGTCAGGTCGATGAGAATGGAATGGTCATCAAATCTTTCCTGGACTTTTTCCTCATACAGATTGTGCCGGAACCGGGATGCATTCAACGCACGGAAGACATGCTCATGGGTCACGGCAGCGGCCTTTTCCTGGTTAGCCCAGTAATCGGATTCCTTGAGCAGATCCATGATCCGGCCGAACCGCAGGGACAGCTTGTTCTGATTTTCCGCCAGCCGATTGGCGTACCCCACCACCGCGGTCACACCGCAAGGAGTGAAGGGAAGGAATTTCTCCGTCTGACAGGCCCTGGCAATATACCGGGCATAATCTTTCAACGTCTTGCGACTGACATCCACCTCATAATCAAAATCCGCCCGGACCTTGAATATCTTGTTGAATTTGGGGTCTGCGCCCTGGAGTGCTCGAAAAATGTCGTATCCGCCCAAAAGAACCACTTTCACATCCAGTTCGATGGGATCGGGACGTAGGGATGCCATGGAGGGCCCGGTCTGATCAGGCGGATCCTGGATATACAGTTTCCTGTTCTGCAGCGTGGTTTTCAAGGTTTCCCAGACTTCCGGATGGCGAAGCACCGCATCGATATCCAGCACCAAAAAGCCTTTGTTGGCCCGCAACAGGGAACCTGCCTGAACCATGGTGAAATCCGTGGCCGCCACCCCCTGAACCGCTGTTTTCTCGATCTTGCCGAACAGGTTCTGAAACGTGGGGACGGATTCAAAAATGACCGGTGCCCCATGTTCCCCCCGGCGGTCCACCAGCACATTCACCTGGTAGCGTTTATCCAGAAATCTGGACATGGCGGCGGTTTCCGGTCCCTGCTCAGCATCCGGGTCCAGGGATTTGAGAAGTATCGGCAGATGGTCTGTCAGGTCTTTTCGGGCAGCTCCGAGAAATGTCCGGGCAGGGTGCCATTCATTGAAATCCGCAAACAATGACGATATTTCGGCAGAAAACAGGTTGCCGGCAGTTTCCGTGACCAGTTCCTGGTAGTCTTCCTGCATTTTTTGCTCTCTTTCTGAATCCGGGCCACCGCCTCTTTCATCTGCTGCTGCACCCGGATCAGCTCTTTTTCCATGTCCGCCCGAACCGTGGGATCCAGTTTTTCGAACGCTTCTTCTGACATGGGGTTGCCGTCCTTGAGCGGTACCGCCTGATACCCTTTCTCAGTGGTGGCGATGGCGATCTGATGTTTTTTGGCATCTGCCGCCACTTCGGACATGATCCGGTCCTGGACCTCGGTCAGGGATTCCCTGAACCGCTTCTGTTTCTCCAGAAACGGTTTTTCTTCAAATACCTTGGGCAGATTGAGTTTCAGGGTTTCAATAAACTGAGTCATCTTTCTGAAAAAAAACACAGCTGATCCCGTGGGCAGTCTCATGATTCTGGGACAATAAGGATCATCAAAATTGTTCACCAGGCACACATCTTCCGGGGTTTCCCTGGTTTTTGCGACCGCTGTCAGGATATCCCTGGTAATAGTGTTCCTTCCGGTCCCTTCAAACCCGGTGATAAAAATATGATACCCCGGGCTTTTCATGGTCAATCCGAAATGAATGGCCTCCACGGCCCTGCGCTGGCCGATCACCTCATCCAGAGGTGCCAGATCTTTTGTGGTGTTGAAATCAAACGGGTCGTTTGTGCATTGCCGGGTCAGGTCTGACAATGGGACAGCGTATTTTTTTAACCGGTGTGTCATGGAAATCATCCCTGCTTAAATTGTTTATACATACTTTTTTGGCTCAGCAGCAGCAGTACCTCCCTTGCCGCTTCCTCGGGAGTGATGCGGGTGGTATCGATGCGAAGCTCCGGATGTTTCGGGGTTTCATAAGGATCGTCCACCCCGGTGAATCCCTTGAGCAGGCCGGCCCGGGCCCGGGCATACATGCCTTTCCGGTCCCGTTTCTCACACTCCGCAATCGGGGTGGACACGTGGATCTCGAAAAAACCGCCGTACTGTTCGATGGCGCTGCGGATCTCGTCTCTGGTCCGCTGGTAAGGAGCGATGGGGGCACAGATGGCAATGCCGCGGTTTTTGGTGATTTCCGATGCCACAAACCCGATGCGCCGCACGTTGATGTCCCGGTGTTCTTTGGAAAAATTCAGCTCAGAAGAGAGATTGCGGCGGACAATATCCCCGTCCAGAAGTGTTACCGGTCGGGTTCCCATTTCCAGAAATCGGGCATACAGCACCTTGGCAATAGTGGATTTGCCAGCGCCTGACAGGCCGGTAAAAAAAATGGTGAGCCCCTGACAGGCCGGGCTGGGATAAGAGCGGTTCAGTTCCTCGATCACCTCAGGAAACGTGGCCCAGTCAGGGATTTTTTTTCCCTGACGGATTCGGTCCCGGATATCTTTGCCGGTAAAAGAGATGGTTTCCCTGGACTTCTCCACCTCACTGGCCAGACGGAATTCATCATCAAAAGGCAGGTAAACCATCTCTTCGAAAACACGGGTTCAATGCCCAGTTCACCGGCTGCTTCGGATGCCAATAACTCTGCCTGGTCTGCCGGATAAAAGGGATCGCCGTTCCTGTCATTGCCCGGGCTGGCGTGATTGTGTCCGATCACAAAGTGGGTACATCCGAAATTCTTCCCGATAATCATATGCAGCAGGGCATCCCTGGGACCGGCCATGCGCATGGCCAGAGGCAGCAGGTTAAGCAGATGGGAGTTGGGCGGGTAATGGCCCCCCACTTTTTGATAGCAGCGCATGCGGGTATAGTGGTCGAAATCGTCCGGACCGGGGATGCCGGCGGCGGGCAGCAGCAGCAGATTGGCACGGGCTTTCTGCATGGCCTGGATGGTCATCTCGAACTGGGGCCGATGAATGGGCTGTCGGGTCTGAAATCCCACGATGCGGTGCCACCCCAGTTTGCGGAACCGTTCCCGGACCTCGGCCGGTGTCAGGCGGATCTGCGGAAAATCCGGATGAATGGGCAGGTTCATTGCCTGGACCGGACCGCCGATATAATAGCTGCCGCACTGGCTGAAAAGATAGGCAACGCCGGGATGGGCGGGATCCCGGGTACCATAGACGGCCATGGCCTCTTTTCCCTGTCCACCGGCCAGATGTCTTCCAGGGTCATGATCCCCAGCAGAAACCCTTCCGGGTCCCGAAGCACCACCGACTGACCCACTTCCAATGCCTGCCCCAGGGTATCATGGATATCCAGACACACAGGCATCGGCCAGATGTTCCCGTTGGACAGGTGCATGCGGTCCAGCACGGATTCGTAATCCATTCGGGTCATGAAACCCGTGAGCGGAGAAAACACGCCGGTGACCAGCAGCTCGAAATCACAGATCTGCCGGTCGTTGAGGATCACATCCGGCAGGGTGGACGTCAGCTGTTTGAGCACCTGATGCTGTTCTTCATCCACCAATAGATTGACAATGGTCCCGTCATCCACGATCAACTCCTTGTCCGGGGTTTACGCACGGCCGGTAAAAAACCAAATGGAAAAAATCGAAAGTGCCCCAAAAGCGACACAATGCTAAATAAGGTGTTCTTTATCAGCTATAGTAATCAACCAAAATTTAAAAAACTTTGATAGAATAGCATCACCGGAAAGTAGAATACAATGAATTTTATTAGAACTGTTTTATCAGAGGCCTCGGCTTTAGTGTTTGGTCAATCCATTCATGGATTAATACCGGAATCAGTCATTGATTTGAAAACAGTTCCCGGTAAAACGGTTTGGTTCATTTTTAATGGCCATAGACGGCTCAGTTCCTCGCACGGCCTCGACACAGGGACAGTATTTGCATTAAATGGCAATTTGATTTGCCAATAAATTATCTCCCTCTTCATTCACTATTGTTTGATAAATCCGTTTCTTTCCATGAAATGGGTATCAATATCTGCGTTTTTAAAATCAGGTCTGGCGATGATTTTTTTATGAACAGGGATGGTGGTCTTAATCCCTTTAATGGAGAAATCATCCAAGGCCCCGGTCATTCTTTTAATGGCAGTGTTCCTGTCCGGACCCCAGGCAATAAGTTTACCCAGCAAAGAGTCGTAAAACGGGGTGATCAGGGTCTTGTTCCCGATAAATGTGTCCAACCTTATCCCGGGCCCTTTCGGAAAGACAACCTCCTGGATTTCCCCCGGAGAGGGCATGAAATTATCATCTGGATCATTGGCATTGATACGGCACTCTAAGGCCCACCCGTTCAGGTTTATGTCGCCGGGCTGCAGGGTCAACCGGCTGCCTGCCGCAAGAAGGATCTGCTGCTCGACAATATCAACCCCGGTAATCATCTCGGTTATGGGGTGTTCCACCTGGACCCTTGCATTGACCTCCATGAAATAGTAATTCTTGTACTTATCCACAAGAAACTCCATGGTTCCTGCATTTGTGTACCCTATGGATTTTGCCACTCTAACGGCAGTGTCACTGAGCTTTTTGCGAAGCTCCTGATCAACAAACGCTGACGGGGCCTCTTCAATAATTTTCTGGTAACGCATCTGGATGCTGCATTCTCGCTCTCCTAAAGCGACGTAATTGCCGTTTACATCCCCAAGAATCTGGATTTCAATGTGCCGGGGGTTTTCAATATATTTCTCAAGATAAAGATCCGAATTGCCAAAGGCAGCTTCAGCCTCTCCTGCAGCAATACCAAAGGCATTGGTAAGTTCGTCCGGGTTTTTGGCAATGCGCATCCCCCTGCCCCCACCCCCGCCTGATGCCTTTAAAATAACAGGATACCCGACTTCATCGGCAACTTTTGAAGCCTGTTCCCGAGAAGTAATAACACCCTGGCTCCCGGGAATGACCGGCACACCAAGCTCAATCAAAAGCGAACGTGCCGCAGATTTGTTCCCGGCCCTTTCAATGCATTCCGGAGAAGGGCCGATAAAAACAATGCCGTTGTCTTTGCAGGCCGACGCAAAACCGGCGTTTTCCGATAAAAATCCGTATCCGGGATGAATGGCATCTGCACCAGTTTGCCTGGCAGCCTGAATAACGGCATCAATGTTGAGATAGCTTTTCCTGCTGAGGGCTGGACCGATATTAACGGCCCGGTCCGCTTCCTTTACCGGTAGGGTGTCGGCATCAGCGTCCGAGAACACGGCAATGGACCCGATCCCCATTTTTTTGCAGGTACGAATGACTCTAAGGGCAATTTCCCCCCTGTTGGCAATGAGAATATTTTTAAACGGCATGGGATACCTTATTCTGTCACTTCAATTTCAATAAGGGCCTGGTCTTTCATGACAGGCTCTTCGTTTTCCACAAGAATTTTCTTAACAATACCGGCTTTTTCCGACCTTAGTTCCGTAAAAATTTTCATGGATTCGATGATGCAGACTACATCGGAAACGTTGATTTGCCGGCCGACCTCTATCAGCAGGGCTTCTCCCGGGGCCGAAGCTTGGTAGAAAACGCCCATGACCGGCGAGGTGATGGTGTATATGTTTGTACTCATATCTCTCCTTTTTGTAAAAATAAGTATTTGAAAACCAATAAGTTATTTTTTTGTCTATGTTGTGCGCAGACCTGGGTTCAAAACCCGGCCGCCCTGTAGCCGTTTTATGAAAGTCTTTCTAAAATTTGATTGAGTTTGTCCTGTTCCTGACGTGCCGCAATATATGCCGTGTCCAGATCGACTTTTTTAAATTGAATCTTGTCCCCTGGTGTGGTCTGGGCAACAATTGAAAGATCCGGGGAAATGACCGTGGCAATTTTTGCATACCCTCCCACGGTCTGTTCAACCATCAGAACGATGGGCTGTCCGTCTGCGGGAATTTGAATACTTCCCGGAACCGAAGGCTCGGAAATAATGCTTTTTGGCATCTTATCCTTAATGGGGACACAAGGGCCCTGTAGCCTGTATCCCATGCGGTCGGCTTTGGCCGTTACCATGTATTCAGAGCCGAACAAGATATCAAAACCCTGGTCAAAATAGTCATCCTGAGGACCGGGAACAACCCTGACCTGAGCCTGGGTTTCATAGGTTGGAATAAATTGAGCAGGCAGGACAAGCTCCTTTTTCAATAAAGAAGAGTCAAGGATTTTGATTTCATCTCCCTTCTGCAGGGGACGTCCCTTGAATCCGCCAATTTTTCCGCCAACATAAGTTGCGCGGCTGCCCATGATTTCAGGAACATCAATTGTGCCGCCAAAGGAAGATAGGCCCTGCAACCCGATGTCACCTGGCCGATAGTAACCGTATCCCCGGGCTTCACACGAATGGAACGCCATGGCTCCATGGGTTTGTTATTAACTGCAAGCTTCATTTGTGCACCAGCCAGGGCAATGTCCATTTCCTTCTGGATTTCCAAATAAGGGCCCATGACGGTAATTTCCATGACAGCCGCATTTTCAGGATTGTTAACCAGAAGGTTGGCCACGGTAAAGGCAAAATGGTCCAGGGGGCCGCATACCGGAATTCCCAGGTCCTGGAACCCGAACCGTCCCCTGTCCTGAATGGTGGTGTATCCACCGGGATTGATTATTTTCACTCCGTGCATGGGATTTCCTCTTTGGATTTGAGCTCTTTATAGGTTTCAGGAGAAACAGGCACAAATTTTATTTTTTCTCCTGCTTTGTAGAGAAAGGGGTTTTTACGTTCCGGTGCAAATAGTTTTAAGGGCGTCCTTCCGATGATCTGCCAGCCGCCCGGGCTTTTGATAGGGTACATGCCGGTCTGATTGTTTGCAATTCCCACAGAGCCTTCGGGAACGGCCATTCTCGGGGCTTTAAGGCGGGGGGTATGCAGTTTTTCGTTCAGCCCTCCAAGAAAGGGAAACCCCGGGGTGAAACCCACCATATAAATCAGATACTCAGGTTCACAATGAAGCTTGATAACCTCATCCGGTCCAAGATTAGATGATTTTCCGACAGTTTCAATATCCGGCCCGTACTCACCTCCATAGCAGACAGGAATTTCAACGACCCTGGTAGATTCATCCTCTGATTGAGACAAAGTTTTCCAAAGACATTCAATCTCCCTTGCCAGGGTTTGTGCCCGGGTGAGGAGCGGATCATAAATCAACAATAATGAACGATAGGTCGGGATAATTTCCACAACCCCCCGGGGAAGGTCTTTTTTCAATCCCAGGGCCATGTGCCTTACTTTTTTGTTTATATCCGGATGGATGTCCGAGCCGAATTCAACCAGAACGCCTTTATCGCCTGCTGTTCGAAAAAACGGCGTGTCAAATGCCCCTTTTCCCATTATAAATAGGTTCCTTTTTTCTAAACTATTTTGTTAATGTTAATGATCTGTTTTAATCTTCCTGGGCCATGGGCTTGACGTCTACCCCTTCGGACTCTAAGAGTTCTTTGATGGACCTGACCAGGTCCACTGCCACCGGGGTATCGCCGTGTACACAAAGTGTCTGGGCATTGAGATCTATGGTCGATCCGTCTACAGCAACCACCTTCTGCTCTTTGGCCATTTTAAGGGCCCTTTGGGCAACCTGCTCCGGATCCTGGATGAGCGCCCCTCTTTCCCGACGGGAAACCAGGGTCCCCTCAGGGGTGTAAGCACGGTCCGGAAACGCCTCATAAACGACTTTGAGTCCGACCTTTTTTCCAATACTGCTCATCAACTCTCCCTTGGCACCTGCCAGAGCCACATAAATCAGATCAGGATCGACACTGACAACCGCCCTGGCGACCGCCTCGGCAACCACTTCATTTTCTACGGCAGTCAGGTACAGATTCCCATGAGGTTTGACATGGCTGAGCTTTGCGCCATGGGCAGCACAAAACCCCTTAAGCGCTCCGATCTGATAGACAACATAATTGCAGATTTCATCAGCAGTGCAGTCCATATTGCGCCTACCGAATCCCAGGAGATCCGGGAACCCGGGATGTGCACCTATTCCGACACCAGCGGCCCTGGCAATCTCAACAGTATGGTCCATGACCATGGGGTCGCCTGCATGCCACCCACAGGCTATGTTTGCTGAGGTTATGTACTGGATAACCTTATCATCCATACCGATTTTGTAATTACCGAACCCTTCACCCATGTCACAGTTGAGATCTATTCTCATTGGCTGCTCTCCTGTAAATTTTTCGTTAAAGCGTCAATAATATCTTAGATATCAGATATTATATATTATGTAAACCTATATTTAACCGGTTTTTCCTTAACCTTGCTTTTTTCACGGCATCCTTCATTTATAAACTTCTTTGCAAATTTACAAAATTCGCCCCATGAAATCCCGTTTTACGTTTCAAAGCTCAGGAAACCGGATGAATGGCCTGTACTGGACAAAACTCAACACATGACATGTTATTGCAGTCGCATGACGATAGAGCTATTTCCAAACCGCCATCGTCGGCAAAAAATATTCTTATCTTAGAATTTCTTGGATTAAATTGCCGGTCGTGCTGAAAAGAACATGCCAGTTCGCAAGTACGGCAGCCCACACATTTTTTTCATCAATATTAACTCTATGCACAAGGACTCTCTCTTAATTTTTTAGTTTGATCCGGTTTTGTTCCAATTTTTCAACGGCCATGTCCAAATTCAGTTCCAGCAGGCCCTGTTTTGTCGGCCAGCCGGTTTCCGTGTCCCATTTATGAAGCAGATAATACTGGTCCAGCATCTTATTGTATTTCTCTAAATCCAGCTTTTCTCCTTTAAAAACGCCTTTGCTGACTGGAATCTGCACAAGCTTTTCCGGAGGCAGATCATCTTTTCTTCCAAAACCTGCATGAAGAAGGTTAAAAGCCCTCTCCAGGCCCTGTAATTTCTCACCTGCTTTAAACAAATCTGCCACAGACGTCTCTTCCCCTGTCACATAGTAATAAAACAGGGCGATATCTTCCGGCAGATAGAGCGTGGAATCCATCCAGACGCTTGTTAATGCGCAAATCCCCATCATATCAATGATGCCTTTGTAATATTCCTGCCATATTACAAGCGGTGCTTTTTGGTCATAGGCAGTTGCTTGGCCCAGATCGGCTATGTTGAATATTTTTTGGGACTCTTCAGGAGAAATTTCAGCATTGCTCTTGCCAATGGCACCCCTTAAATGGCCTCCTCCTTTGGTGCTGGTAAGAATTCCCAGCGCCCATGCTTTATTATTCCGCATGGAAGCTTCCATAAGCGCGTTCTTTTTTACAACAACAGCGTATTTCTCAGAACCCCTTCCTATTTTGTTTGCTGCCTCATAAACACCCTGGGCCAAAATATTGCCAAAACCTGTACAACTGGCAATTTTTTCAATCAGCGTTAAAATGGCTTCTCCCTTACCCCACCCTAATTCCAGTCCGTCCGTATCTTTGACGGTTAAAATTCCATGCTCGTAACATTCTATAGCCCAGGCAATAACCGCTGACAAATGATCTGATTCAAGCCCGTAGAGATTAGCCAGTGTATTGGCCTGCATTACCGTTTCCGGGTTGCAAATATCCAGGTTGGAAGCAAAGGCTCTGAATGAATTAGCTTGGATTCCCTCAGAAAACCTGTTCCTGATTTTATAAATCCCGCTGCAGTAGACAGGACAGTTAAAGCAGGAACGACGTCTTTGTAAAAAATTCTTATCTATGATTTCCCTGGAAACTGAAAAGATTGATTCATTGCTCCAGAATTCATCTGTCATGTTTCTCACACCATGGGGCCGGCTTTCTCCGGGAAGCTGGTAAGCCAGCAAGGTCCCCCCCTTGCGATGTACTTTGACCATCTGGCTTTTTTCAATAGTATTGATATAGTAACTTTTTACTTTTTCCATAAATTTTGCAGGGTCTGCAACCTGTACTGCATTTGTTCCTCTTATGGCAATGGCCTTTAAATTCTTAGAACCGAAAACAGCGCCAGATCCTCCATAGCCTGCTGCCCTGCCGCGATCACCAATCAGACAGGCAAATTTTACCAGATTTTCACCGCCGGGTCCGATTGTGAGCGTTTTTAACGATGGTTCATTCTCCATCTTTTTTAAGGCATTCTCTGTATCCCAGGTTGACTTTCCCCAAAGCTGTGACGCGTCCTTGAAAAACACCTGGTTGTTATAAATAAAAATATAAACGGGTTTTGCAGATTTTCCTGTGATGACAATATGATCATATCCTGCAAACTTCATTTCCGAGGCAAAATGTCCGCCGCTGTTCCCTGATCCCACCCCGTTTGTAATCACATTTTTAAAATCAACCGACAGCCTGTTGGCCGCCGGAACCATGGTTCCCACCAGAGGGCCTGATCCGAGAATAACAACATTTTCAGGAGCTAAAGGAGCTGTCTTTTTATCAACCAGTTTAAATAAAAGATACTGATTGATCCCGCGCCCGCCAATAAACTCAAGATACTTTTCAGTATGTTCCAGCCAGGTTTTTTGCCTGGTTAAGTCTATATAAATGATTTTTCCAGTCCAGCCACCTTTCATAACCGATCCTTTTTTTAAAATACCAATTGTTTTTAAAAAATTTTGTATTGCCATTTACAAAACACGTTATATGTAATATCTAAGATGTTATATGTTTGTCAAGAACCTTAAGAAGGCAGTATGATAAAAAAATCTCTGAAAACAGAATCAAAACTGCGCCTGGTAAATGCCCCTCCGTCCTTGAGGAGTATGGCCTATGATTCTATAAAAGAAGCCATCATAAAAAACGTGCTGGTACCTGGCGTGATCTATAGTGAGCAGATTCTGGCCAAAGATCTGGGTATGTCCAAAACCCCGGTTCATGAAGCTTTAATAGATCTGGCGACCTTGGGGTTTGTTACGCTTTTACCAAGAAAAGGCGTAAAGATCAATAACCTGACGACAGACGATATTATGCATCTTTACACCTTTCGTACGCTCATTGAGGGTGAAATAGTTCGAAGCATTGCCAATGTAATTGAAGAATCCCATATCATCCATCTGCGATCTTTGCATAAAAAATGTGTGTGTGCTAACCCGGCCCACGGAATGCTTGAATATCTTAAACTTGAGCGATCTTTTCATGATTATTTAGCTTCTCTGAGCAAAAACAGATATATGGCTTCAGCCCTGAAAAATCTGAGAGATCTTATTGACTGGCTGGGGATGGCGGCGCTGATGCGCGGAGAAAGAATGGCAGAAGTCAATCGGGAACATGAAGAAATTCTCGAGTTTATTGAAAAAAAAGATTTTGAAAAGGCAGCTTTGAGCATGGAAAAACACATTCGGATTACCTTGCACAATGTGCTTGGATTTCAAAAAAACAAAACGGGAAAAGGTCGGGGCCTGCAGTCATCAGGTCCCATAATTAATAACCATAAGTAAGGAGATTGAGGATGAAAAAAGCAGTTGTATCGGTCACGGCTATTGTGGTGTTTTTTATTTTTACCGCCTTTCCATGTACAGCCAAAACCACCTGGAATGCGAACGTGGTATGGCCGCCCAGCAATCATCACAGCATCGGGATGGCCCAGTTTGCCGAAAAAATCAAAACCCTGACAAACGGAGAGTTGGAAATCGTCGTTCAATACGGAGGTGCCCTGGGTTTTAAAGGGCCTGAGCTTCTTAAGGCGGTTCGGGACGGCCTGGTTCCGATTTCTGATATTTTTACCGGAGGTGTCGCAGGTGAAGCCAAAATCTTTCAGATTAATACCCTTCCCTTTCTTGTTCAGGACATGTCTGAGGCCAAAATTTTAACTGACATTGCGCGGCCCTACTTTGACAAAACCGCTGCCAAATGGAAACAAAAAATTCTCTACATTGCCCCCTGGCCCAGTACAGGGCTGTGGAGCATGGAACCGATAAAATCAGTAGCGGACATGAAGGGACTTAAAGTCAGGACCTATGATAAGAACTGCGCCATGGTTGTAGAAGCGGCAAATGGAACACCCTATGCCCTTCCTTTCAGTGAAGTATATTCTTCTCTGGCCACAGGGCTTATTGATTCGGTAATCACCTCTACTTCAACCGCCGTTGACGGCAAATTCTGGGAAGTGCTTAAATACTTTCAAAGAATAAACATGACAATTGCCATCAACATGGTCAGTGTTAATCTCAAAAAGTTTAATGAACTGGATGAAAAAACTCAACAACACCTGGTTGACACAGGAAAAGAGATGGAAGAGATCCTGTGGAAAAGAGTGCTTGAGCTGGATAATGAAAAAGAGCAAGTCTGTAATGCCGAAGGGATAAAAACTATCCCGGTGACCCCGGCTTTTTCAAATGAATTAAGAGAACTTGCTGACGGAATTCACCAAATGTGGAAAGAAACGGCACCGGCCGATGCGATAAAAATTTATGAAGATTTTCTGCAAAAAGTCGGCCGCTGATTTGTATTGCCGCTTATGTTATTAAGATACAATATATGACCATTTTATCTTACCTGGCAGCCAAGTCATTTATTGTGATCTACATGCAACCGGTTGACAGGTGATTATAAAAAAATCACCTGTCAACTTGATTACTTCTTTTTAGAGGAACCATGGTAAAAAAAATAGTTGCGTTGTGCGACCGAATCTCTGTCTGGGGAGGATATCTTTCCGGCCTGCTTATAGTCCTGGGACTTGGTTTAATTTTACTTGAAATCGTCCTCAGAAACCTTTTAGACCGCACACTGTATATTACCGAGGAATATTCCGGGTATCTGATGTGTGCCCTTACATTTTGCGCACTGGCGTATACATTGAAAGAACGGGCCCATATCCGGATGACATTTTTACACAAAGTGGTACAGGGGCGCCCCAGGCTGATCCTTGACCTTATCTGCTGTGTTGTCGGATTTTCATTCTGTTTATATCTGGCATTTTATAATTCCATATTAGTCTGGGATTCGGTTGTAACCGGGTCCCAGTCCATGCAGGTTTCAGGAACCTACCTGGCCATTCCCCAATTCTTTCTTGCTTTTGGCTCTTTATTGATGCTGCTGCAATTTCTTGGAGAATTTTTCAGGACAATATTAATGCTTGCGGGCAGTATTGACGTAAATGGATTTATGATTGATCAAGACAATTTAGGTCGATAGGTAAAAGAATTTATGTCTCATAGCCTGTCGAAATATTTCTGAAAATAGGAAGATAAAATGGATTTAACCAACGTGTGGGTGACACTGATTCTGATTTTGGTCATATCTCTGGGCAGTTCATTGTGGATTGGTATTTCTCTGTTTCTGGTTGGACTTGGAGGGTTTCTTTTTTTTCTGGATGTCCCTGCCGGCCTGATTCTGGCCAATGTCTCATGGAACAGCACAAGTGGTTCGGCCATGATGGCCTTGCCCATGTTTATCTGGATGGGAGAGATCCTTTTTAGAAGCAAAATATCAAAAAATCTTTTTGATGGGCTGGTCCCCTGGATGTCGGTCATCCCAGGCCGTTTAATCCACGTCAATATTTTTGCCTGTACTTTTTTTGCTGCTGTCAGCGGATCTTCGGCAGCAACAACGGCAACAGTGGGGAAAATTACCTTACCAGAGCTATACAGGCGCGGGTATGATAAAACCCTTTCCATTGGATCCCTGGCCGGTGCAGGCACCCTGGGGTTTTTAATTCCCCCGAGCATGATGATGCTGGTATACGGTATTATCGCCGATGTCAGCATAGGAAAGCTTTTTATCGCCGGAATTCTGCCTGGTCTGCTCATTGTAAGCTTATTCAGCGGCTATACCCTGATTCGATGTATTATCAACCCGAATCTGGCTCCTGCTGAAAAAGGCCAGAACACATGGACCCAACGCATAAAATCCCTTCCGGATATTTTACCCGTAGCAGTCCTGGTGGTTGTGGTGCTCGGAAGTATTTATGCCGGCTGGGCCACACCCACAGAAGCCGGGTCAGTGGGCGTGGCAGGCTCATTGTTTTTTGCTGTAATTTCAGGAAGTATGAGCCGCAAAGTATTCAGTGAAAGCCTTCTTGGAACCGTAAAAACCAGCTGCATGATCATGCTGATTGTTTTAGGCGCCAGCTATTTGTCCGTGGCTGTCGGATACCTGGGAATTACGCGGCAGTTAAGCATGTTTGTCGCTTCCATGTCTTTAACGCCTTATACGCTCATTCTGATACTTTCCATCACTTATATTGGGCTGGGCTGTCTTCTTGACGGATTCTCCATGATTGTCATGACATCACCCATTGTTCTTCCTTTAATCAAGGATGCCGGTTTCAGCCCTATCTGGTTTGGCGTGTACCTGGTTCTAATGATTGAACTGGCATTGGTGACACCACCGGTGGGATTTAATCTTTTTGTCATAAGCAGCCTGAATAATGATGAAATTTTTAAAATCGCCAAAGCTGCGCTGCCATTTTTTCTTCTGCTATGTGTGGCAACGATTTTGATAACCTTTTTCCCTGAGATTGTTTTGTATCTGCCCGGAAAAATCAAATAATGCAAAAAAACCTTGCTGTCTAATCTCCGGAAACAGCCTCTTCAATGGTCAAATCGGTTACAAACATGTGACCGGGTTTATGGGTTATCATAAGAGGAACGCCCGAGCTTAAAGCTACAGCCTGCGGCGTCACGCCGCAGGCCCAGAAAACAGGGACTTCGCCTGTCTCTAATTTCAAGCCGCTGCCTCCGAATTGGGAACACGACAAATCCCTGATCCCGATAGTTTCAGGATCTCCTATATGGACCGGCGCTCCATGGGTTTTTTTAAAACGAGAGGTGGCCATGACCACCTCATTGACCCGGTTTGCCGGAATTCCTCTGGCAGATACCACCATGGGACCTTTAAATATCCCGGCTGCGGGTTTGAATATTTGTTGTGTAAATGCCGGGCTCCCGGTTCTCAAGCACATGTGGAAGGCAAATGCCGATACGTTGCAGCACGACGTCAAAAGTATAGCTGCAGCCTATTAGAAACCCAACAAAATCGTCACGCCAGAGATGCCGGATATCGCTGGGTTCCTCCACCAATCCTCCATTTGAATAGACGCGGTAGGCAGGCAGGTCGCTTCGCAGATCACTACCTGAAGCGACCCTTTTCAAAACAGGATCACCTGGTTCACTTACTTCAAGAATTGGACAGGGCTTGGGGTTTTTACGGCAAAAGTCCAGAAAATCAGAGGCCTGTTTTTTGGGCAGTATGGCAAGATTTGCCTGGGCATACCCGGGGCAGAGCCCGCTTGTAGATTGATTATATCCTTTCTGTCTTATTTTTTCCCGCAATAAATGGGGAATGGCTTTCCAGTCTGACGAGGTTTCACCCATGGGAGCGCCTTGAAGAGTCCTTTCAAGTTTCCGGTTGATCAGACTTGTACCTGAGAACATTTTCCAGGCTGATGCGGATATGATTTTCCATGCTCAGAGCAGCATTTTCAAAATCCCGCTTTTCTAAAAATTTAACGACCGCTCCATGCTCATGGTTGACCTCAGCCAAGCGATCAACCCTGTTCAGGGCGACCATGCCCATCCAGTCTACAAGATCGCGTATGTTTGACAGAGCCTTGATCATGTAGGAATTATTACTCAGATCTGCCAGGTAATCATGAAAAGCCCTTTCAAGTTCAAGGTATTCGACCATTTTATCCGTAACGTCAACATCAAGGCATTTTTGATGGATGCCCATTAAATGATCAAAATGGGTCATCCCAAAGGTGTCGGCAATGCCGCGGATCATCGCTCCTTCGATCAGCCCGCGAAAGGAATAAAGATTGACGATATCTTCGGTTGACAGAGTATTGACCTGCACGCCCCGCCTTGGCAAAAGTGTAACAAACCCTTTGTTTGCCAGGTCCAGCAGGGCCTCATGAACCGGAGTTTTGGACATTCCCAACTCCTTGCCCAATCCCTGTTCATTATAGATACCCCCGGGCTTTAAAACATTGGTGATGATCGCCTCTTTGATGGATGCATAGGCCATCTCCCTCAGGGACGGGGGTGTTCTTACCTGTTTAAGCTGTGAATCAGACTTGGATATCATTCCGCACTTTTTATATTATGTTGCCGTTGTCATATCAGGTTTCAGATATCAGATGCTCAATTTCCTGTAAAGCAGGAAATGACATTTAAAGCCATCTATCAGCCTGCCTTCTCCTCAGAATCATGGCTTTCATGTAACAATTCAGCTCAATAATCACAAGCTTTCCTGAATGTATAAAAAACTTTCCTTGTTTTGACAACCACAGAATCACCCGGTCATAAAATCCGGCAGTCTGCTTTCAAATGAAAGATGCCACGATTTCATGTTTGGGTATGCCAGAAAATTACCGGGCCGTTTTCAAACATCCGTTTTTCAGGCTTAGTTTGATTTTTGATTTCCCCCATGTATGGATCGCGTAGCTTACACCTGAAATGATACCCGTACCAGCCCTTTGAAGGTGGTTCGGATTTTTTGAAAGTTTGGCCATGCCATCCCCCCTGGTTTTGGAGGGACAGGCTTAAGTTGTACAGCCATTTTGTTCATATTTTTTGTACAATTCCTGAAAAATGGCCATTTTCAGGATTCAGAAACAAGAAAAGCCCCGAGTAACGGGGCTTTTTGTATTTTGGTAGCGGGGGAAGGATTTGAACCAACGACCTTCGGGTTATGAGCCCGACGAGCTACCAGACTGCTCCACCCCGCA
>LQAF01000131.1_pt1 | contig 16269 bp, 17 predicted proteins | sample 1535781 | NCBI WGS metagenome assembly LQAF01 (sample SAMN04331583, study PRJNA305678) | bioreactor metagenome | isolation source: bioreactor_2 inoculated with Wadden Sea sediment 2nd replicate of a... | place: Germany:Bremen
CCATGACACCGACAGCCTCTGCAGCCTCTTCGCTCCCGTCAGCAAGCAGATTGTGCAGTTCGCTGCCGCTTTCCAGATCATAGAGCTCATCAAGGGGATCGGTCATGTTATAGGTGTAGAACCGCTGTTCGCCCGCTGCAGTGGTGAAGACCGTCCCTACTGCAGGATTGGGCATGACATGGTTCCATATATCACACATGATCGGCTTTTGAGCAGGTCGCTGTGCTGCAGAGAGACTGTCGGTCAGCGGGATACCATCGAGCCGTTCGGCGGTGGTGATCCCAGCCTCACCGAGTACCGTCGGTGCTTTATCGAGCAGAGAGACCGCTACGTAGTCTTCCCTGTAAACCTGTCCAATCTCACGAAACAGGCACACACCTCATCTTCTAGAGCAGGAGCCATCCGGCCAGTGCTGCAGTCCCGAGGGCGAACGAGACGAAGAGCCCCTCAAAGTCCCTTCGTCGCTCTCTGACCCGCTTCAGGAGTGCAGAGCCCTTCGGGGTGATCGCACCCAGGAACAGCAGTACTCCGGAAGCAGTGATGATCAGCGTCTTGATCATGGTACCTGAGGAGTAGAACTTCAGGGAGATAGCCACATCAGCACCTCCGGTACTGATCAGCCTCAGGACGAAGGCGAACAGGGCAGGCGCTGCAAGACCACCGATGACACACAGCAGACCCAGAAAGATCTGCGAGAGATGGATCGGCCAGGGTATCGCGGCAGGGACATCATCAAGAACCGCAGCAGAACCCTTCGGGGCAGGCCAGAAGATCCTTGAGAGTTTTATGAAGGAGGCGACCGTCCCGATACTCGCAGCGAACAGCAGATAGTAGTGGGGAGTACCTTTCAGGGCATAGGAGATCGCAGCTTTACTGGCATAGCCGTTCAACGGAGGTATGGCGCTGATGGAGAGCGCACCGATCAGAAAACAGATCAGAGTCACCGGGAACCGCTCCCCATGGGCACGGAGGATCCTCCCAGCCCCCCTGAGCACATAGACATTCCGCTCCCCTGCACGATCTACCGTCGTCCCGACACTCAAGAAGAGCAGCCCCTTGAACAGCGCATGATAGAAAGCATGCATGAACGCAGCAACCATGAGCACGACACCTGCCCCGGTGGTGGTCCCCACATGGATCGCAGCCCCCCAGGCGCTGACGATATACCCGATCTGACTGATCGAATGATAGGCAAGCAGTCGTTTGGCATCTTTCTGAGACAGGGCGATCACGACGGCCGCCAGCGCAGTCACCGCACCGGCATACCCCATGAGCTGACCGGCTGAAGCCCCGGCCGGCATGAGCATCAGTACGCGGGAGAGTGCGAACAGGGGTGTCTTGATCAGGACCCCCGATAGGACGGCGGAGATCGCATGAGGAGCAAGCGCATGAGCATCGGGCAGCCAGCCATACAGCGGCATGACAGCTACTCTCATCGCGACAGCGGCAACGATCAGGGAGAGGGAGACCAGGGCAACAGGCCCGCCTGCATCCGGAAGCTGATTCAGCGCTGAAGCGATCCCTTCATAGGAGAGGACCCCGGTAAGTCGGTAGAGCCCGTAGAGCCCCAGAAGGAAGAAGACCATGGCCGTTGCACTGACCATCAGATAGGAGAAGGAGGCAAGTGCCGCCCCCGGTTTATCAGAGCTGGCAATGAGCACATAGGAGGCGATCCCCAGGACCTCAAGACAGACGAACAGATTGAAGAGGTCTGCTGTCATGATCGTAGCGGCAAGCGATGCCGTCTGGATCAGGAAGACCGAACTGAAGGAGGGACCCTTCGGACCTGCTCCCAGCGCATAGACCCAGGCTGCTGCGGCAACCGAGAACCCCAGGATGTTCACCAGATAGGCAAGACCGTCAAACCGGTACATGATACCGACCCCGGTATGCCATGCTCCGATGACCCCGCTCACCGCCTGACCTGCATACATCATCGGTGTGATATACACGAAGAAGAGCCAGGGAAGACCGAGACCGATGAAGACCCCGGTATATTCCAGGATACGGGAAGCCCTGCCGGTCAGGAACACCTTCGCACACAGAGCCAGTGCCGCCCCGAGCAGCGGGAGGACCACCGGAAGGAATACCATGTCTTCAAGACTCATCGTGCACCCTCCTCCTGATCTCATCGATGTCGAAGGATCCTGCAGCCTGGTAGAGTCGGAAGGCGAGCGCGAGCGCAAGGGCAGTGACACAGACACCGATGACGATGGCGGTGAGCATCAGGGCCTGCGGTATCGGGTCGACTACCTGTGAGATCCCCTGCTCCATGATCGGAGCCTGAGAGCCGACACGACTCCCCTCCACCACGAACAGCAGTACTGCCGCACTGTTGATGAGCGTGAGTCCGAAGATCTTCTTGATGATGTTCTTCCGTGCGAGGATCCCTGAGAATCCGACGAGGAAGAGCAGCAGGATCAGTATTCGTTCGATCATCAGCGTTCCCTTCCCAGTATGGCAATGCACATGAATCCGATACCCGCCCCTACTTTCAGACCGATGATGGCATTGAGCATGATGATGAACCCCTCCGGCACTGCGGTGAATCGTGACAGGGGGTTACCAAAGAACCCCTTCCCCAGCAGGATCCCGCTGATCGATGCCAGGATCAGCAGCAGGAAGGCTGCAGCTTCGATTCTCCCGAGCACAGCAGCCTGTGTGAGCTTCGTCGAAGACTCCATGCGGTTACCCAGTCCGAGAAAGACGATCCCTGAAGCGACGACCACACCGCCCTGGAACCCCCCTCCGGGAGACAGATGCCCATAGAGCATCACATAGAACCCGAACAGCAGAACGATCGGACCGAGTATGGCAGTCACCACCTCAAGCAGATGGGTCCTCAGGGCATGAGACTTCCGTTTCTCCCGTGCCAGTGAGAAGGAGGGAATCTCCTCCTCACTGGAATCGATCCCGGCTACCGTATCAGCGTTCGTATATCCCTCGGCAAGGATCGCCCCTGAGCGGGTCAGGATCCCGATGGTCCCGCCCACGGCTACGAGCAGGACGATCGTCTCACCAAGCGTATCGAAGGCACGATACCCGAGATAGATGGCACTGACCAGATTGATAGCCCCCGAGTCACCGAACCCGTTCTCCTGCAGGTAATCCCGTGCCCCGACAGGCCAGGGAGTATCGGCAAGGAAGATCGGCAGCAGCACAGCTGCCACTGCGATCATAGCCGTGATCAACGGGATAGCTGATGAGGTCACCGATGGTCTCTTCATTTGCTGTGATCCTTTCGATCGGTATAGCGGATCACCCCTACGAACACTACCGTGGAGACCCCTGCTCCGACTGCCGCCTCAGTGATGGCGACATCCGGTGCATTGAGCAGATAGAACAGCAGGGCCGAAAGCAGACTCACTGCTGAGAGGGCGATGATGCCCTGCAGCAGGTCGCTCGTCGAGAGGGCATAGACAGCCAGGATCAGGATCAGAAGCAGCAGGATGATGATCATGATGGGGTATCCTTCTTTCTGGAGACAGGAGTCCTCTTCTGTTTCGGATCATGGTGGGGGACCCCGATGTTCCAGGCGAAACGGGCTACGATATGACTTCCTGTCGGCGAGGAGATCAGGAAGAAGAGAGTGATGATGACGATCCTCGCAGAGACTGCCGCATTGGGAGAGAGCAGCAGGGCACCGATGAAGATCGACAGGACCGCCGTGGTACCGCACAGAGACCCTGCCTGCAGGCGGGTATAGGGATCTGAGAACCTGAAGAGACCTGCCAGACCTGCCGTCCCGAAGATCACTGCCGCACTGAACGCTATGAGAGCGAGTATCTCTCTGATCATGATCATTCCCCCTCCCCGTGCATCTTGTCTTTGAGGAACCGGGCTATCGCAAGGAACCCGAGAAAACCGAAGATATCATAGACCAGGGCGACATCGAGATAGATGGACCTGCCGTGCCGGACCCCGCTGAGCACCAGGAACGCCAGGACGATGCCCGAGAGGATGTTCAGGGCAACCAGTCGGTCGGCCGTCGTCGGGCCGAGGATCAGTCGTATGATGCAGACCACAGCACAGAGGAGCAGATACCACTGCATGACATCCATCATGATCATCCTCATAACCAGATCCTCTGCACATAGGGTTCCAGACGCCCCTTCACCGTCTCCCCTGCCGCTTTCATATGGTGGGTATCACAGAAGAGCCAGTGCACCGTCAGATGATCATCATTGAGATCGAGTGTGATGGTCCCGGGAGTGAGGGTTATGGAGTTCGCCAGCACCATGCGGGCGACATCTGAGCGGACTCTGGTCCTGAAGTGTACGATACGCGGATTGACCCTGCCGGTGATCACTGCAGCGAGCATCACCACACTCGACTGATAGATGAAGAAGAACATGACGAAGAAGTAGATGAGCAGGTGCAGAGGGTTCGGCAGGAAGAACCTGAGACTCGCCTGATGCTTCGCGATGAAGACATCATAGGTCAGTGCTGCGATCAGCAGAGAACCTATGGCACCGGCAACGAGGGAGAAGGTACCGAAACTGGCAGTGAACAGCAGCCAGACGGCGAACATGGACACAGCGGTGATCAAAAACCGTATGATACCCCAGATGCGTTCTGCTCGCATGACTCATTCATCCTTCTCACAGACCAGTCTGTGAAACTCCTCAGAGGTCTTTGCCTGCCTCAGCTGCTGCCTGAAATCACTCTCATGCAGGAGTCTTGCCAGTTTTGACAGAAGCCGTATATGGAGACCGGCACTGTTGACCGGCCCGACCATGAGGAACATCAGCGAGATCGGCTCCCCATCAGGAGTGTCAGCTTCAAGCGGCGGATCCAGTCGGGCTGCTGCGATCAGCGTACTCTCAAGTGCAGTGGTATGGGTATGGGGGACCGCACAACCGAACCCCAGGCAGGTCGAGGTGAAGTGTTCCCGTTCCAGCACATCATCAAGAAGCTGCTGCTTGTTCCCGATCGCATGGCCCCGGTCAAGGGTATCGACCAGAAGACGGATGAGGCTCTCCTTATCCTTCTCATGAGAATCCATGACCACACAAGCCGGTAATAATCGTTTACAAATGCCACCCATAGCTACACCTCTTCGTCTTCAGGGACCAATCCACAGGCCCAGTCTACCGGAACAGTGAACAGGATGCCTGTTCCAGGTTTATCGAGATCACCTACGATCGTATCGAGCAGTCTCCGCAGACGCTCGAGGGTCTGCTCATTCCTGATCACCGATAATATGGTCTTGTTGTAGGGTTTGTTGCCTTTCATGAAATCTTTGAAGGCGGAGAACAGCGGGACCTCATAGGTGAGGAACCGACCCATCCCCTCTGAATCCAGGATCGTAGCTCCGGTGACCCCCGCCTCTATATAGGCAGCAAGCACCTCTTCGAGCAGTTCTTCATTGTTCAGCACAAAGATCAGTAGTTTCATATGGTTCACAACCTCTTCAGCCTGCCTCGGACAGCAGCTCATCCGGTCTTCATACGATCAGCCCGTAGTACCGATGCATCATAGTACCACAGAACTCGAACACAGTAAAACCTTCGTTTCAGGAACCTGTTCTCGAGATACCGGTATGCTGAGGTGGGAATCAGTTGATCGGGCAGGTCCCTGGGCATCGGTGAACAAGACGGGGTAGACGCTGGATCGGCCAGGGCATGAGATGCCATGGCCGATCCAGCGTACCCCGTTCACCTGAGATCACCTGTAGAGCAGGTCAGGAAGGAACAGTACCAGTTTCGGGAAGTAGGTCACGATAGCAAGGGAGACCAGTAATGCCGCGATGAACGGCATGATCTCTTTGATGAAATCGGTGACAGGCACTTTGGTGATCGAACAGGTCGTGAACATCATCGAACCGAAGGGAGGAGTCACCCCGCCGATCATGATATTCACGATCATGACGATGCCGAAGTGGAGGGGATCGATCCCCATGTTCACCACCACCGGGACCAGAAGAGGGGCGATGATGATCAGTACAGCCCCTCCTTCGAGGAACATCCCCAGTACCAGCAGCAGCACATTGATGAACAGCAGCATCATGGGGATGCTATTGCTGAACCCGGAAAGCAGATTGGTCAACTGCTGGGGGATCCGCTCCCAGCTCATGTAGTAGCTGAACACCGAAGCAGCGACGATGATGAGAATGACACTGCTCGTCCCGCGTACCGTATCCCTGAGAATAGCCGGAAAATGGCTGATCTTGAGTTTCTTATAGACGAAGAACCCGACGAAGGAGCAGAACAGCACCGCCATGGCGCCGGCTTCTGTCGGAGTGAACAATCCGTATCGCAGTCCGAGGATGATCCCGAAGGGGATGAACAGAGCCCAGACAGATTCTTTGAACTGGATCAGGATCTCTTTGAACGTAGCACGTTTCTCACGCATCGGTGCATAGCCCCGCTTATGTGAGATGATCGCTACAGCCACCATGAGACTGGCACACATGAGCACACCGGGGAAGTATCCTGCGATGAAGATCCTGCCTACAGAGATGCGGGCGATGAGGGCATAGATGATCAGGTTGATGCCCGGGGGAATCACAGGAGCGATCGATGAAGAGGCAGCAGTAATAGCCGATGAGAAAGCTTTACTGTAACCCCTCTTCTCCATCTCAGGGACCAGGATCTTGGACTGCATCGCAGCATCGGCATTAGCCGATCCGGAGATCCCTCCCATCATGGTGCTCAGCACAACATTGATCTGTGCCAGACCACCTTTCATATGCCCGGTCAGTACATCCGCAAACTTCATAAGACTGGAACTGATACCTGAGTAGTTCATGATCTCACCTGCAAGGATGAAGAACGGTACCGCCAGCAGAGGGAAAGACGAGGTGCTTGAGACGAACTTCTGGATCAGCAGATCGACCGGTGCCCCGGTATTGGCAAAGGTGAAATATGACAGTGCAGCTGCCAGCAGGGCAAATGCGATGGGTATACTTGAAAAATAGAGGACCATGACAATAACAACGGGAAAAAGACTCATGCAAGTACTCCTTTCTTATGTTGATTGACCAACTCAAGCACACCTCGAACGAAGAACACGCATGCATAGATCGTGACCAGCCCGAACCCCACGGCGATGGCACTGCTTACCCATGAGGAGGAGACCCCGAGGACCGCCGTCGGTTTGATGGAGGAAGCCCTGGTGAACATGATGCTCAAGACGAAGATATATCCATTGATCGTTACCATCATCAGATCGACAACAATAAGAATGATCTGCTGGACCTTACCGGGCAGCATCTTTATGAGCATATCGATACCTATATGCATCTTATGCTTATAGGCGGCGGCAACCCCGATGAAGACACTCCATATGAAACAGCTTGTGGCGACCTCTTCAACCCAGAAGAATCCGGTATTGAACACATACCGCAGGATGACATTGAGGATCACCACGAATACGGTCACGGTAAGAAAGATGCTGCTGATGATCTCTTCCGCATGATTGGCCAATTTTGCCAGTACTTCTTTTCTCTTTTCCAACTGCCTTACACTCCCCTCACATCGAGTGAACAGCCGTAAGAAACACTGTTTCTCACGGCTGCTCTATACACACATCGTAATGATCCTATTTTCTGATCATATCCAGTTCTTTGAGGATATTAGCATATACACCAGGAGTCAATCCCGGGATCTCATCATAGATCTTAGCTGTTGCTTTGGTGAATGCAGCAGTATCTACTTCGTTGAATTTGACGCCGTAGGACTTGAGCTCCTCGACAACACTGCTGTGCTGTGATTTGAGCAGTTCGGTCATACGGACCGCACCGTCTGCGAACTCTTTCTCCATGATCGTTCGATACTGTTCGGGGATACCATCCCACACTTCAGTCGAGATATAGACACCGCAGGTTCCCAGGAAGTGTCCTGTGAGCGCCACGTTCTTTCGTACCTCATAGACTTTGGTCCCGATATTGGTGAACTCTGAACCTTCGAGTCCATCTACGACACCCTGCTGATTGGCAGAGAGGGTCTCGCCCCAAGGCAGTGAGACTGCAGTCGCACCCATGGCATTCAGGGTATCGATGAACAGCTTGCTTCCGGGAGTTCTCAGTTTGACACCTGCAAGGTCTTCAGGAGTCCTGATCACCTTATCAGTGATGACGTTCCTGAATCCGAAGATGTAGTCAAGAGCAAGGATCTTGATCCCCTTCTCTTCAGCACGCTTTTTCATGTCTGCGACGAGCTCTGTCTGTACGAGTTCTGAATACTCATCGTACGAGGTGTAGAGCATAGGACCGACAAGGGCTTTGAAATCAGGGACATAGTCCCCGATATAGGAAGGATCTTCGACAGAGATGAAGTTCGAACCTCTCACTACCTGCTCGACACCATCTTTGTATGTTGCAAGCTGTCCCTGTGGGAATGTCTGGATCTCGATGGCTCCTCCAGTCTTCTCATAGATGATATCTGCGACCTCATCCATGGAAATGGTCAGCTGTTCAGCGGGACTGAACACATGACTCAATCTCAGGACCAGTTTGTAATCTTCTTCTGCCTCTGTCTCCTGGGTTCCACCTGCGAATACTGACAGGGTAGAAATCAACAGGATACAAAGTACTGCTATAAACCTTCTTTTCTGCATCTGATACTCCTCATGTTTTTGATGTTCGTTCCGAGCTTGCCTGCGATCATAGAACGCAATGCAACTCAATCCATATGTTCGTAAACGATCATATATGTGATACTAACCTGTAAAAATCAGCTTGTCAAACAAAATATGAACACATGTTTGCATTCGAACACTGGTTCACCGTCAGGATGTATCCATACGATCATGGCCGCCGATCCTGGCCTGCCTGAGAATCCTGTAGACATCATCACTACAGCATGTTCATGGTACAGATGAGCACCCGGGATGTACACAGCCGGGGTACACAGGGACAGCTCCGTCCTCTCACGGGGAGGAGACGGTCTACAGCAGATACTGGTTATGTATTTACAGGAACATACGTATTATCGATCGGCAGGAGGTTTCGTCTGGATGACCCGGATGCCGAGACTCTCGAACTCACTCACATAAGCCTGATCGAGGAACCAGTCGGTGATGAGTGTATGGATCCTGTTCACCGGGGCTGTCACATAATCTGAGACGAGCCCTATCTTGCGGTGATCCGCTACCACGATGATCTCCCCGCTCGTGCGTTCCATCATCAGCCGCGTGGTCTCCGCTGCATGGAGGTTGGGAGTGGTCAGCCCATAGCGATAACTCAACCCGTCAACACCCAGGATCGCCTTGGTCGCATTGACCTGATTGAGGATATCATTGGTGAACCCCCCATAGAAGGTGTTCGACTGTGATCGGTAGTGACCTCCTGCAAGGACCAGCTCTATCCCGGGATTCTCGATCTGGCCGATACAGCCTGCATTGATGGTCACGATCTTGATGTTGGTCCTCTTGATATACCTGAAGATATGGTAGGTCGTAGAACCCCCATTGATGAACACCGTATCACCGTCTTCGATCAGATCTGCAGCCAGTCTGGCGATGGCATCCTTGTTCTCGAGCTCAAGACTTGACCTGCTTGAGTAGTTATTCTCTTTATATAAACGTTTTGTAGAGATAGCCCCGCCATGGGTCCGTTCAAGCAGATGCTTCTTCTCCAGCTGCGCAAGATCTCTGCGAATCGTTATCTCCGAGACATTCTGCGCCTTGCTCAGTTCCAATACCCTGACATAACCGTCCCGCTGGATCAGTTCTATGATCCTTTTCTGACGTGCTTTCTGTGCATTCAACTGATCATCTTCTCTCTTGTTCATTATGGTGATCCTTTTGATAACGTACCATGTGTATTATAGGCATCCTTTCTTGTTAAGGCAACAATATGTTTACCAATTTTATGGTTGCTTTCGATCATGTATTGCATATATAATGTTCGCTATAGTTCTTTTATCAATGTTTGACTCAAACGGAGACTCTATGAAGATCGATTTAATCAACGCCATGAAGGAAGCGGTCAAGGTGCTGGGGAACTACCCATCAGAGAAGATCAGCCTCTTTCATCATAATGATACCGACGGCCTGTGTTCCGGGACCATCCTGATGAATGCTTTCGAACAGAGCGGCTATACCGTATCACGGTACTCACTCGAGAAGCCCTACCCGCAGGTGCTCAGCAAGATATTCCACCAGAGCGGACAGATCATCGTCTTTACCGATTTCGCGGGCAAGATCGCCCCGCTCATCTCCCGGCTGAACGAAGGAAGGAATCTGGTGCTCATCCTCGATCACCATCCTGCGGAGACGACCGATGATCCGACGGTGTTCAATCTGGATGTCGAGCTGTTCGGTCTCAAAGGCGACCGCGATATCTCCGCTTCAGCTACTTGCTACCTCTTCGCAGAGGTACTGCTCGAAGACAGTGAAGCACTCCGGCAGAAGAGCGCCCACCTCGGGGTACTCGGAGCTATCGGAGACGGGTTCCTCGTCGACGGCGCCCTCTCCGGGGTGAATCGGGAGCTGATGGAGATAGCACAGGAACAGCGGACGTTAAGGATACGGACCCATGAGCGGGGAGAGGAGTATTTCATCACCCTGGCAGGAGTGGAGTACCCTGCCAGCTATATCTGCAACGCACTCGATACGGTCGGCGGGGTGGATTACTACTATGATGGTACGACAAAGGGGATACAGATCTGTCAGGAGGGGCTTGATGAAGAGATGCAGGAGTATGTCAGGCAGCTGGTAGAGAAGAAGGATGAGATCTTTACCCGGGAGATATGCGACCTGCAGCGGCATATCAGAACCACCGACCATATTCAGTGGTTCGATGTCCAGCGGCGATTCGAGCCGATGGGGGTCAAGATGATCGGGGTGTTCTGCACCATGATCAAAGATCTGGAGTTCCTTGACAAGACCAAATACCTTGCCGGGTTCCAGCAGGTGCCCGATCTCGTACCCGGCTTCGGGGAGATCGAGTTCAATGCAACGAAGATATCGATGAGAGTCTCACAACAGCTCACTGATGGTATACAGTCAGGGAAGATCGCCGGACTCAGCAGCTTCCTTCCAGAAGCGACGACGAAGATCGGTGGTTTCGTGGATGCCTGTCACGGACTCTCTGCAGCGACCACCGTACGCATAGGTCAGGAGCAGCAGCTCATTGACGAGATAGAAAAAACCATACAAGAGAGGATCGATACACATGAGTGAAGGAAGAGGATTCGGGAAGACCATTCTTATTGGAGATCAGTTTGTCTTATGGGAGATCCCTGCGATCCTGTCGGCCATCCCGTTCGAGACAGTCTGTACCGTCGAACGCCTGGGATCAGGTTCCGGCTGGACCCTCGATGACAGAAGGATCGAAGTCCCTGGCTACAAGAAGGCAAAAGAAGAGGACTGCTTCGCATCGTTCAATCGAATGGTGGAAGTCATGGGTCTTGATCTTGAGAAGGACCCCATCAAGATCACCGTCGAAGGTGATCTGCTTGCAGGAAGCGGAGTCGGAGCGAGTGCTGCGATCTGCGTCTCCTTCGCCCGAGCCTGTAATGAGGAGTTCGATCTCCATATGGATATCATCGACATCAATCATGTGGCATGGGAGGGTGAGTTCGGGTATCACGGACTGCCCAGCGGTCTGGACAACACCGTCTCTACCTATGGGGGAGTCATCAAATACCGTATACGCGATGGCATCAAGCAGTTCGAACGGGTCGAGCTGGCCCAGCCTATCGAGATCGTACTGGGAAACAGCGGGGTCACCGCGAACACGGCATCGCTCAAAGGGTTCCTGGAAGAACAGGAGGCAGCTGACGGGGCACTCTTTACCAGCAGACTCGACAGCATCCGGGATCAAGTGGAATCACTCGGTACCGCACTAGCCGCCGGAGATCTGAAAGAGACCGGACGTATCATGAACGAGAACCATAAGATCCTCATCGATATGGGTCTTTCCCATGAGCGACTGATCGAGCTGTGTGACCTTGCCAACAGTCTCGGCGCATACGGTGCCAAAGTCACAGGCGGGGGACGTGGCGGATATATGGTAGCTCTTACCCCGGGTACCGAACTGCAGGAACGGGTCGCATCAGCCTTCGAAGCAGAGGGTATTGCCACTATCCGTGCCACAATCGGCGGAAAACCGACAGACAGCACCTCGTTTCAGATCCTGAAATAGGCTCGACATGCGAGAGCAGACCCGGGAAGCACCCTGCGCCCCGGGCCTGCTCACTTCGATCAGGCTATGCCCGGATCAGGATCCTGCCTCCAAAGGGGCTGACAGCGACATAGCTCACACCGTTCTCTATGTAGACCCGTTCTTCACTGCCGATCATATCCTGAAAGAATCCCTGATGCTCGACCTGCTCAAGCTGCATATGCACAGTCCTGTCAGAGAGATTGAGCATGACGATGATCTCCTGATCACCCAGCAGGCGGGAAAAGGCCATATGTGCATTCGCTACCGCAAGCTGTCTGTAGGAGCCGCTCCGTACGGCAGACAGGTCCTTCCTGAGGCTGATGAGCTTCCTGATCAGGTCATAGAGCTGATCATCCCCTGTGAGACTGCCTGCTGTCATCCGTGGCCTCAGCGCAGCATCAGAGGTGCTGCTTCTCTTCCCGGTCATCCCGCGTTCACTGCCGTAGTAGATCGAGGGGATCCCGGGCATCATGAACAGCAGGATATAGGATGCTCTCAGATGTCGGGGATCTTCGAGCACACTGGCAAGCCGGTCGACGTCGTGGTTATCGACGAAGTTGTACAGCCTCTGGTCCCGGTAGATACCCTGCGCTCCGAACTGCCGATCGAGTCCATAGGCGATCTCAAAGTAGTTCCTGTCATTGTGACTGGAATAGATCCCTTTATAGCACTCATAGTTGGTCACTGAATCGAGCATCTGAGGCCTCATGAGACGGGTATAGTCTCCATGGATCATCTCACCGAGCAGGAAGAACTCCCCTGCCTCCTGATCACATACCGCTCTGAGCTCCCTGATGAATCCCTCATCGAGAGCATAGGCCACATCCAGGCGCAGCCCTGAGATCCTGAAGTCCCGTATCCACCTGCGGACCGCACCGAAGAGGTACTGCTTGAGCTCTTCACACTCCAGGTTCAGTTCGATCAGCTCCTCATGCCCTTCCCAGCAGGCGCAGTGTACAGCCCCTTCACAGAAGTCGGTCTTGAACCAGTCGCGATAGGCAGAGGCCTGCCCGCAGGCGAGCAGGTCCTGATAGGCAAAGAAATCCCTTCCCACATGGTTGAAGACCCCGTCGAGGATCAGACCGATCCCTGACTCATGGAGGGCTTCGGCGGTATGGGCCATATCGTCCCAGGAACCGAGCCGGGGGTCGATCCGGTAGTAGTCAATGCTGTCATACCCATGGGTCATGGAATCGAAGACCGGTCCGAGCAGGAGCGTATCGATACCGAGGTCCTTCCAGTAGGGGATCCACCCCTGCAGCTGGGAGATCCTGTTCACCACCGGCTCAGCGGGGCTCCGATGCTCGGGAGCCCCGACCATGGCAAGAGGATAGACGTGATAGATCGCTGATCGTTCGAACCGATGCTGTTTCATAGTGACTCCTGTATATCTGTCGATTGCGTAGGTTCCAGCGGCGTGTCATCTCACCGCTCATGCTCTGCTACAGCACATAGATGCCGTACATGTACTGCTTCACCAGCGCTTCTGTACCCCGCTCCGTCAGAGGGACCTGCCCATTGAGCAGGAGGATGACATGATTGTTGAGCACCCCGAGCAGTGAGACCGCCAGTATCCGCTCATGCCCCCTGAGATTCCCGTGTTCAGGGACCGCTGCAGTGAACAGGTCTACGAAGAACTGCTGGAGCTGTTGTGCATAGGGGGTTATGAGGGCTGCTGACCCATGAGAGATCGGTAGATAGGTCATGGCAAGCTGCAAGTACGCGGTATCTGCATGTGCTCCAGCATAGGTGAGGTATGCCGTGACAAGCTGCTTCATCGTCTTCAGCAGATCCCCATCATAGCTCGAGGCTTCACCCAGGACTGCAAGCAGCTGCTGATAGTGTCTGGCGAATATGGCATCAAGCAGTCCCTGCTTACTGCCGAAGTGGTAGTAGAGCGTAGGCTTGGTGACCCCGGCAGTCTCAACGACCTCCCTGATACCCACTGCATCATACCCTCTGGCAGCAAAGAGTCTCTCGGCTGTCTGCCGTAACCGGTCCTTGTTCGTCTCATGTTCCATACCCTGGTTATATACCGATCGGTATATAGATGTCAACAGGGCAATGAAGGATACGGTAGAGATCTAGAACGTCGATTGAGCCGACCCTGCTGAAACTGCAGAGCAGCCATCGCTGAAGGAGACAGGCAGCAGGAGGTCATAACGACGACATGCTGCCTGTACAGGAACCTGAGAGTATGAATGAATGTATACGCAGCTCAACCGAACAGGGTAGTGAAGCCAAGGCAGCTCCATAACTGCAGCGGATTGGACTCGGTCGAGCTGCCGGTCTCTTTCCCGAAGGCAAGCGGGACATCCCCTGATCCGGATGGGGAGAAGGTCCACAGCTCACTTGAGTTGAAGTCGCCCAGCTTCTCATGCAGTCCGCCCAGATACGTCTTGATTCGCTCGAGCCGATGCCGATAGATACCTGTGAGCAGTATATCTGACGCTGAGTGCTCCGCTGTCTGCAGCTGCTTGAGCTGTCGCTGTATACCATGGTAGAGCAGGCTGTTCATCAGCGGCCATACGACAAGCCCATGGTAGTGGCTTCGGTCAAGCGCATCGGTTCCACCCGAACGAGCGGCGAATACCGGGTTCGAGACCAGGATCCCCACATCCGTCTTCAGCCCCAGCGGGAACGGGGTCTCCAGAGGCAGCAGCAGTTCATCCAGGTCCCCGAGACAGGGATCTCCGAAGAGCAGCGTGAAAGCCACATCATTATGCTGGACAGCTATCGGCTCCTGCTGCGCATCAAGACCAAAGGCTGTGAATCGATACCCATCAGGATCCACTGCAGCTTCAGCAAGACGCTGATGCAATACCTCCAGCTCCTCGTCAGAGAAGCCTGCATGATCCAGCCATCGCAGCACACGATCACGGACCTCAAGGGCAGCGACCTGTACGGTGAACCGCGTGGTCTCTTCTCTGAAGGCAGATGAGATCGTATCACCCTCCTCTGTCAGGATCCCCGGGGGAAGGAACCGATGCAGACCGGGAAGCTGATCCGCAAGGGTTCTCACCGCAGCGGTGAAGTTCAACCCCAGCCCGTTATTCACCTCATAGCTGTAACGGATGCCCTGAGCTGACAGGCTGTCCCGCCAATCGCCCACAGCGACACTAGGATGATAGGGGACCAACCCCTCCGCAATCCGCTCGAAGCAGTAGGTGACCGTCCTGCCGAGCAGTTCATACCCGCTGATATGTTCTCCTGTGACGGTCTTGAAGGATCCTCCGAGCAGCTCTTTGAGATCATCTGCCCCCTCGATTCCAGTCCAGTGAGCCAGGACTGCGGGAAAGAGGAAATCATCATCGACCATGTGGTACTCCAGCAGAGCAGGATAAGCTGCAGGTACCCGAACAGACTCTGAATCCTGCTGGAGCGCGACCAGTGCTGCATATTCCCCGACGGTCTCCTCATGTGCCACCTCTCCCCTGATCGAGAGCCGCTCCAATACAGAGCGGAATGCATGCAGGGCAAGATCTGCAGAGACCGTACCGGTGAGCATGGCAATGGAGATGAGGGTGTCCCTCCCGAAGTAGGTGAAGAATCGCGGTCCTCCGGCAAGCAGTTTCCCCTTGCGTGAGAGGAGACTCAGCCCCTCGAGCTGATCTGCGGTGAGGGCTCTGCAGAAGGGAGTCGTACCAGAGAGCTGCCTACGTATCGCAGGCTTGAGCAGGTCCATGGGTTCGGAGGTCAACGGAGCATAATCCTCATCAGTGAATCTGCCGGTCAGCTGTACGGTCAGGCTCACACAGCAGCTTCCGGCCGGGACGAGGAAGGAGTGCCCGGCACCCAGATGATGTGCACCATCAATGAACAGATCCACCCGGTAGCAGAAGGAGTCAAGGACATCGCGTTCCAAACGAAAAGAGACCCCGCCCCCGGCAGTACCGTAGGAGGTGATCACTGGAGGTGTACAGGGAGCCTGATGCTGATCATAGGCAGCTCTTCCTGCCTCCTGAAACACTCTGATCCCGCGCATGGACTCCAAGAAGACTTCCTCGATGGCTATCTTCGTCTCAAAGGGGCTGTATAGTTCATACGAGCCGGAAGCCGCATGGCGGATCTTCCTGTCGGAAAGCAGTTCCTTCTGCTCACGATACCGATGCTGCTGCTGAGCCGGCACCAGTTCGATGGCATGATCGGTCCTGAGC
>LQAF01000132.1_pt1 | contig 16258 bp, 14 predicted proteins | sample 1535781 | NCBI WGS metagenome assembly LQAF01 (sample SAMN04331583, study PRJNA305678) | bioreactor metagenome | isolation source: bioreactor_2 inoculated with Wadden Sea sediment 2nd replicate of a... | place: Germany:Bremen
TTTCTCCCGAATTTCCTCATGGGTCCACTGGGTAAAGGGTTTGGGATCGATGATCAGATCGGTTTCAGCCCCCTGGCCCACAAACCGCATCAAAAGAGTCCGCTGGAACATCACCTTGTCTCCTTTGGCCGCATCCGCCAGGATAGCGGCGCCCTCTTTTTCCAGCTGGGCGAAAAGATCTTCAATATCGGCGAAATCCGCGTCATCCAAAACCAGCCGGTGGCTTCGGGACAAGTCAAACGCCACCGGGGCCGTGAAAAATCCCAGGGCCGATCCCACTCCGGCCAGGGGCGGCACCAGGATCGATTTGGCTCCGATCTTTTTTGCCAGACCATAGGCATGCACCGGCCCGGCACCGCCGAACGCGGACATCACCACCGTAGAGGGATTTCCTCCTTTTTCCGCGATATGGGTTTTGGCGGCCGCAGCCATGGTCTCGTTGATGAGGTCGTGGATCCCGAAAGCCGCATCCGTCAAGGCGGTACCCAGCGGCGTGGCAATCTTTTGTTCAATGGCGAAGCGGGACTTTTCAATATCCAGGGACATGGTGCCCCCTAAAAAGAAATCCGGATCCAGGTATCCCAGGACCAGATCCGCATCGGTCACTGTGGGGTTTTCACCGCCCCGGTTGTAGCAGGCCGGCCCGGGGTTGGCACCAGCGCTGTCCGGTCCCACGGCCAGCAGGCCCAGGTTGCTGATCCGGGCAATGCTGCCTCCGCCGGCACCGATCTCCATAAGATCCACCACCGGCACCTGGATGGGCAGGCCCGACCCTTTCTTGAACCGCTGGACCCGGCCCACCTCAAAGGTGGACACCAGCCCGGCATGCCCTTTCTGGATCAGGCAGGACTTGGCTGTGGTGCCGCCCATGTCAAAGCAGAACATGTCCTTGATATCAAACATTTTACCGTAATGCTGGGAGGCAATCACAGCGGCGGTGGGACCGGATTCGATGATGCGTACCGGGAACTTCCTGGCGGTATCCACCGAAGTGATTCCGCCGGATGACAGCATGATGTAGAGCCGCCCGCCGAATCCCAGATCTGCCAGGCGCTGGGTCAGCCGTTCCAGATACCGGAAGGTGATGGGCTTGACATAGGCGTTCACCGCTGTGGTGCAGGTGCGCTCATATTCCCGGATCTGGGGCAGCACCTCAAAGGAATAGGAGGTGGACAGATCCGGATCTGCTTCCTGGATGATCCGCTTCAGGGCCTGTTCGTTCACCGGATTTTCATAGGAATTGATGCAGCAGACCGCCAGAGATTCGATGCCCTGCTTCTGGAAATCCGCCACCAGGGCTTTTGCCGCCTGTTCATCCACAGGTTTCAAGACCCGGCCGTCCGCCGTCACCCGTTCATCTATTTCCTGTCTCAACGCCCGGGGCACGATGGGTTCCGGGTACTGGCTGAAAATATCATAGGCATCATACCGGATTTCCCGGCCCAGTTCCAGCACATCCCGGAATCCTTGGGTGGTGATCAGCCCAGTTTTTGCCCCTTTGCGTTCAATGATGGCATTGATGACCAGGGTGGTGCCGTGGATCACATCCCTGACCTGGTCCAAAAAGCCCGGTTTGACCGCCAGTAGCTCTTTAATGCCCTGCTCCACAGCATCGGACGGGTCATCCGGCGTGGTCAGGCACTTGTTGGTAAAAAACTCCCCGGTCCGGGTGTCCACCAGGACAAAGTCGGTAAACGTACCCCCGATATCACACCCCAGTCTAAAACCTGATTGATCCAAACCATACCTCCCTGATAGCGTATTGAGTTGTGGGTTGTGAGCAGTGAGATTTTCACCCCTCATCCTTTTCATCCCAGTGATTACAATGGCTGAACTTGGGGGCAGATCAGTAGAATATCGGTTCCTGCCACTCCCCAAAGACCTGGCGAAACACATCCGCCATTTCCCCCACCGTGGCAAACGCCTTGCAGCAGTCCACCAGAGGCGGCATGACATTGTCTTTGCTTTTTGCCGCCTTTTCCAGAGAGCGCAGACTGTCAGCCACAGCTTTTTCATGCCGGGTCCGCTTCACCTCGGCCAGGCTGTCTTTGGAGGATTGTGCCCAGGCCTCATTGTACCGGTGCAGTTCCACCTCAGCGCCTTCATTTTCTTTGCCAGGGGTTTTACCCACTTTTTTGTATTCTCCGGACTGGAGCCCTTTTTCAAACTCAAACGCCTGCTGGGACACTTTTTTCTGGATCATCCCTTCGGAGATGCCGGACACGATTCCGCCCATTTCTTTGACCCAGGCCATCTCTTCTTTGATTTTGTCCGCCATCTCCAGGGTCAGGGTTTCGACAAAATAGGAGCCGGCCAAAGGATCCACCGTATCCCTGAGTCCCACCTCATCCATGAGCAGTTCCAGGGTTTTGAGCGACAGCAGTGCCGACCGGGGAGTGGGAATGGTATAGGCTTCGTCAAACGAGCACAACGCCGTGGTCTGGGCCCCGGACAAGGCCGCCCCCAGGGCGTAGAACGCCCCTCTCATGATATTGTTTTCCGGCTCTTCCTTGGTGAGCCCGGACCCCCCGCCACCAAAAAGGCCTCTGAGAAACAGTTTTTTCTTTTCCGTGACCCCATAGTCTCGTTTGAGCATCTGGGCCCAGATTTTTCTGGCGGCCCGGAATTTGGCCACCTGTTCCCACAGATTGCCGTACACATTGAAGTTGAATGAAAACCGGCCCACAAAATCGGACGGATCAATGCCCCGCTGAGCCACCGTATCGATGTAGGCCCGGGCGATCTCAAAGGCATAGGCGATCTCCTGAGCGGGGTGGCGCCGGATTCCCGGATATGGTATCCGCAGATGCTCACGGGATTGGACCGGGGCAGTTCCTTGACCGCATATTCAATGGTGTCCCCCACCAGACGTACTCCGTGCTCCACCGGAAAGATCCAGGCCCCCCTGCCGATCATCTCCTTAAGGATGTCGTTTTGGGGAGTGCAGGAGATCCGGGTCTTGTCAAACCCTTTGGCTTCCCCTAAGGCCTGGTACATGGCCATCATGATGGAAGCCACCGCATTGATGGTCAGTCCGGATCCGATGCGGTCCAGGGGGATCCCGTCAAACGCGGTGAGAAAATCTTTCAGCGAATCCACGGCCATGCCTACCCGGCCCACCTCACCTTCAGCCAGGGGATGGTCCGAGTCATACCCCATCTGGGTGGGCAGATCAAATGCCACATTCAGCCCGTTCTGGCCGTTGGCGATCATTAGCTTGAACCGCTCATTGGTCTGCTCCGGGGTACCGAACCCGGTGTACTGCCGGGTCGTCCAGGCCCGGGACCGGTATCCCTGCGGATGAAGGCTTCTGGTAAACGGATACTCCCCCGGCTCCCCCAGGTCCTGTTCATAGGAAAACCCGGCCCTTTGCAGGTCTTTTGGCCCGTACACCGGTTTGACTTTAATGCCTGACTGGTAGGCCACCTCCTGGATGGCCCCTTTGTCATCCATGATATATCTGGCTACACCCATATTGCTCTCCCTTGTGAGAACCGCCGCCTTTTGGCAGGCAGCCGGTTTTTGTTACGCAAACAACTGATTGATTTCCGTCACGATGGTGTCAAAGTCGGTACCGCCGGGAAAAACGGCCGCCACCCCCATCTGTTCGAGGGTCTGGATATCCTGCCGGGGGATCACCCCCCCCACCACCAGATGTACACCTGTCAGCCCGTGGTCTTTCATCATGGTGGTCAGTTTTCTGCAGATGGGCAGGTGGGCCCCGGACATGATGGACAGTCCGATGACATCCACCGACTCCTGAACCGTCGTGGAAATGATCTGGTCCAGTGTCTGGTGAAGCCCGGAATAGATCACCTCCATGCCCGCATCCCGCAGAGCCAGGGCCACGATTTTGGCCCCCTTGTCATGGCCGTCGAGGCCCGGTTTGGCCACCAGAACCCGGATCTTGTTTTTTGTTTCCATATGCCTTGGTTTCCTTTCTTTATTTTCCCGGCGCCGCCGGTCATCCTCTTCGGGGGGAGGACCGTCACCGGACATCTTCCAAAACTCAGCCCCCTGTGCGGGGCGGCTGCATCAAAATCCTTCTTCGGTTTGACCGCCGGATATCCACCCAGTGGGTAGCAGATGGACTGTGCCCCCTGCCCAAGGCTCCCGCTGTACAGAAAACGAAGCCCAAATTCTCATCCCTCCTCCTTCAAACGTTGTCCCATGCTCCGCTTTACAGGTGATCCTGGCCTTTATGCCAGACACTTGTCCGCTGTCAGCAGCGGGGAGTGCCGGGGAGCGGGACTAAACCGACAGCCATCACATGTCGCCCCGGCTGATATCATCCAGGTTTCCGGTCAGGCACTCTGCCAGATTCCGGGCCGCCTCGTAGGGATCTGCCGCCACGTCTGCCTGGTGCGCTTCTGCTTCCATAAACTCGGCCACCTGCCGGTTCAGCCATGGATCGATGCGGTCCTGTACCATCTGCCTCACGAGGGTTTTGAAATAGCCTGCGGCCTGGTCTGCCTGTTTTGTTTCAAAAGCTTGTGTTCCGTCATGAACCGCCGGTGTTCCAGGAACTGTTCCGAAAGCTGGTCCACGCCCTGGCCGGTTCTGGCGCAGGTACTTGCCACGAGTGGCTGCCAGGTGCCGGAAGGAACCGGCCGCAGTTTGACCAGATGTTCCAGGGTCATCACTTCCGATGCCGCACCGGGCAGGTCGTTCTTGTTCACGATAAAAACATCCGCCACTTCCAGCAGGCCCGCTTTGACCGCCTGGATTCCGTCCCCGGCCCCGGGAAAAGCCACCAGTCCCAGACTGTGAACCATGCGGCAGATCTCCATGTCTGCCTGGCCCGACCCCACCGGCTCCACAATGATGACGTCATACTTCATGGCATCCAGCACCAGGCAGGTGTCTCTGGCCGCCCTTGCCAGACCCCCGGCCACCCCCCGGGCCGCCATGGACCGGATAAACACGCCGGGATCGCCGGCATGGGCCTGCATGCGCACCCGGTCTCCCAGCACGGCTCCACCGGTCCGGGCAGAGGACGGATCCACGGCCACCACCCCCACGGTCAGGTCTTTTTGCCGGAAACAGGTGATCAGGGCACTGATCAGGCTGGATTTACCCGCCCCGGGAGGTCCTGTGATGCCGATGACAAACGCGTTGCCACCGTAGGAGTACAGCCGGCCCAAAAGCCGGTCTGCCCGCGGGTCTCCCGCCTCAATGCCCCGCATCAGCCGGGCTCCGGCCATGATGTTGCCAGCCAGAATATCCCGGATCATTTCGGGGGAATCCAGGAGTATGTCAGGCGCTCTTTCTGGCATCTTCCTCCTTGATGCGGCGAATCACCGCCTGTTTGCCCTTGAGAATATGGGCCCGCACCAAGGCTTCCACCCGTTCCGCGTCTTTCTGCCGCATGGCGGTCAGCATGTCGGCATGGTCTTGAAACGAAGCTTCGGCAAAGTCCGCCTGTTTGAGAATAATTTGCCGGTACCGGGAAATCTGGGCCCTGAGCTGGTTGATCATCTTAATGAGTCTCGGGCTGTCGCTGATGGCGTACAGGACATCATGGAACTCCGTGTTGATGTCGGGCAGCCGGGCGGTCTGTTTTCTTTCCAGGCAGTTCCGGAACCGGGTCATCACCTTTTCCAGGGGGATCAGATCGGCAGGCCGGTGCTTTTCCGCTGCCAGTCGGGCCGCATACGCCTCCAGCACGGACCGTATTCCAAAGGTTTCCTCGATATCCTCCCGGGACAGGGTCATCACCTTGAACCCGCCGGAGGGCATTTTTTCGATCCAATCCTCCCGCTCCAGCTTGTGCAGGGCCTCCCTCAGCGGGGTCCGGCTGATGCCCAGCATCGGGGCGATACGGCTTTCCACAAGCCGGGCGCCTGGCTCGATATCCTGATCAATGATGGCCTGTTTGAGCTGATCATACACATCCTCTCCCAGGGATTTGCGTTCTCCGATAGCGTTGAGTTTCATGAGTCTTAAATAATGCCTTTCTCCTTGAACTGTGCCAGGGTTTCCGGGGCATACCCCAGAAGATCCCCGTAAATGGACTGGTTGTGTTCCCCGAACCGCGGAGGAAAGGTCAAGGTCTGGGTGCATGCTTCCAGAAACGGGGTCATGTTGGGGGGCGGGGCCAGGGTCAGCTCGACGCCGGACACCGTATCTTTCGAGGACAGCAGTCGCTTTTTCACCAGCGGATCGGTCGTCACCTCCTGTACTCCCTTGATGGGAGAAATGGGCACGGTGATGGCGGTAAACAGCTCGATGAGTTCGGCCGTGGTGTGCTGCCGGGTGATCTCATTGATGGCCTGATTGAGGTTGGCCACATCCTTGATTCGTCCCCGGTTTTTCTTGTACTCCTCCCTGTCCAGGGACCTGAATATCTCCTGGGCGGTCATGGCGGCCCACTGCCGGTCATTGCCCACGGCCAGGTACACGAACCCGTCTTGGGTCTGGTACACCGAAACGGGGCAGAAAAACTCATGGGTATTGCCCCGGCGGGTGATGGGGGTGCCGAAACTTTTGTCCAGGGCAATGGGCACGGTGAGCCAGGATACCGAGGACTCGAACATGGACATGTCCAGGCGGGATCCTTCGCCCGTGACAGCCCGTTTGAACAACGCTTTCATGAGCAGCCCGTACCCATGCTCGGAGGTGCCCATATCCGGCAGCGGAATCCCGATCACCTGGGGATCGCCGTCCGCCTCACCGGTGAGATCCATCAGCCCTGACCGGGCCTGGAGAATGGGATCATAGGCCCCTTCATTGGAATCCGGCCCGAATCCCGTGACTCCCAGCCAGATGATGTCCGGCTTGATCTCTTTGAGAATGTCGTAAGCAATGCCCAGTTTGTCATAGTTTTTGGGCAGCTGATTGGTGATGAAGATGTCCACATCAAGTCTCTCGATCAACTCTTTGAGCAGCTGCTTACCTTCCGGCTCGGCCAGGTTCAGGGTCAGCGCTTTTTTACCGGCGTTAATGCACAGGTAATAGGCGTTCATCCGGTCTTCGTCCATCACCTTTTCACCGATGAACCGGTTGGGGTCGCCATACACCGGGTGTTCCAGACGGATCACCTCCATGCCGTCCTGGGCCAGCCGGTAGGTCAGATACGGGGCTACGGTGGCCTGTTCCAGGGACAATACCGTCAGTTTTTTCAAAAATTCCATGGGCGCTCCTTTCAGCACATTTTTTTTCCTTGTTCATGACAGGTGTCGAATATCTTCAGGTTGATCTCTTTGACAGGGTCCGGGCTCATGGATGCCACGGTATTTCGCAGGGCATCCGCATCCAGGGGACCCTGGCCGAAGGCGGCAAAAAACGCCACCATGGCCAGGTTGGTGGACTTTGGAGAGCCTAAGTCAAACGCGGTTTTCCCGGCTTCCATGGCAAAAGAGGCGATCCCGTGGTCAGACAGGTAAGGAGCCACCCGTACATCGGGAAACACCTGGGCCTTGGCGTTGGCAAAGACCATGCCGCCGGGTCTCACCCAGGGCAGGTACCGGTAGGCCTCGGTTTCGTCCATGGAAATCAGAAAATCCCCGGCTCCGGCCCGGATCAGGCTGGCACCGGCATCCCCGATCTTGAGATGCGATACCACGGACCCGCCTCTCTGGGCCATGCCGTGGGTTTCCGCCCCCAGAATATTGTATCCCCTGTTCAGGGCGGTCTGGGCCAGGATCTTGGTCATAAATAATATTCCCTGCCCGCCCAGTCCGCTCAACACAAACTGATAGGTTTTCATGTCCGCTCCTTTATGAAATACACTGCACCGCATCTTTGGGGCAGATGTTCAGACACACTCCGCACCCGGAACACAGCACCGGATCGATCTCGGTCTTGCCTTTTTCCGGGTTCCGCTTCATGGCCGGGCACTCGAACCGCAGGTGGCACAGGCCGCAGTCATCACATTCGTCAGTAACCGTCACTTCAACGGTTTCGGCCAATGCCTGGTCCCGCAGCCCGATGACGCACGGGTGCCGAGATATGATCACGGCAATGCCCCCATCCGGGGACAGGGTCCATTCATGGGCGGCTCTGATTTCATCAATGGTGTGTTTCACATCATAGGGGTCCACCACTTTGAGATAGGTGACACCGCATCCCTTGACAATGGTTTCCAGGGCAATAGCGTTGCCTTTTCTGCCGTCCACCCGCACCCCCTGGGTGATGGCCGGCTGCATCCCGGTCATGGCAGTGATGCCGTTGTCCAGGATCACCAGCACAAATCGCGCGTCATTGTACACGGCATTGATCAACCCTGTGGTGCCGGAATGAAAAAAGGTGGAATCCCCCATGGTTGCGATGACCGGTTTGTTCACCCCGTCCTGCTGAAACGCGTGCCAGAACCCGGACGCCAGGGTGATGCCCGCACCCATATCCAGAACCGTGTCCACGCCACCCAGATTGGACCCCAGGGTATAACACCCGATATCCGAAGGATAGATGGCCCTGGGCACCGCCTTGCGGATGGCGTAAAACGAAGCCCGGTGAGGGCATCCCGGACACAGGGTGGGCCGACGCACCGGCAGGTCCAGGGATGCGGCCAGGCCAAAGGCCTCTTTGGCGGTATCCTCCGTAGTCAGCGGTTCCAGGCCGCAGTCAGACAGGGCCCGGTTGATCACCGCCAGAATCTTTTCCGGCACCAGCTCCCCTTCCATGGGCACATGCCCGGACAGCCGGCCAAGGGTGTTGCGCCGGTCCCCCAGCAAATATTCGATTACCGTGTCAGTCTCTTCGATCACCAAAATCCTGTCACAGGCATCCATGAATGGATCGGCCAGGGAGGCGGGAAACGGATAAGGCGCGCCCAGCTTGAGAATCGGGATGTCCGTGCGGCTGAACTCCGCCAGCAGGTCCGCCACCACGGCCGACGGCACCCCCCCGGCCACGATGCCAAAAGGATGGGTTTGTCCCGGCTGAATATCGGACAGGTTATAAGGAGCCAGGGAGGCGAATTTCTCTGCGATCCGGACATGTTTTTCATTGAGGGTTTTGTGCTGGAGAAACCGGAATTTGGGCGTGGAGGCCCACCTTGTGGGTTCCCGTTTGAACGCCGCCGGGGTCTCATTGTTTTTCAGGTCCCCATAGGAGATGTTCTGCCTGGCGTGGCAGATGCGGATCGCGGGCCGTACCAGCACGGGCACCTGGAATTCTTCGGAAATTTCGAACGCGGTCTGGATCATGGTCCGGGCTTCCTCCGGACTGGACGGGTCCAGTACCGGCACCTTGGCCATGCGGGCCATGAACCGTGAATCCTGCTCGGTCTGGGAAGAGTGGGGCCCGGGATCGTCACAGGAGATCACCACCAGCCCCCCGATGTTGCCGATGTAAGCGGCGGAGAAAAACGAATCCGCCGCCACGTTCAGCCCCACCATTTTCATGCAGCAGGCGGCCCGTTTGCCGGAAATGGCTGCGGCAAACGCATTGTCAAACGCCACCTTTTCGTTCACCGACCACTCGATCACTGTGTTGAGGCCGGCCTGTTTGGCAAACCGGACGGTTTCCGGCAGAATCTCGGAACTCGGGTTCCGGGATAAGAGGTGAGCATCTGGCAGCCCGCCTCCAGCAATCCTAAGGCCATGGCCCCGTTCCCCAGTAAAAATGCGTGTTTCATAAACATCCTCATGTTTGATTGAAGGCGAACCGTTCCCGATTGTCTGCGGTCTTCTGCACAGACCCCTTATCCATGTCAGGTTTCTATGTCCGGCCCACGACGGTTCTTCCGATGATCATCTTTTCGATTTCCTTGGCCCCTTCATAGATCTCCAGAACCTTGGCGGCCCGGTAGAACCGTTCGATATCGTAATCGTCAAAATACCCGTAACCACCGTGAAGCTGCAATGCCTCATCCACCACCTCCACGGCGATGCGGGAGGCGTACAGCTTGGCCATGGCGGTCACATGGGTGTCCGGAGTGCCGTTGTCCAGAAGCCAGGCCGCCTTGTACATGATGTTGCGGGCCAGCTCGATCTTCACGGCCATGTCCGCAATCTTGAACTGAACCCCCTGAAAGCTGCCGATGGGTTTACCGAACTGTTTCCTGCCTCTGACATGTTTCACGGCCATGTCCAGGGCTCCCTGGGCCAGGCCCACGCCATGGGCTGATACATAGGCACGGCTCCGGTCGAAAAACGCCATAAGCTGGTGGAAACCGTTGCCCGGCGTGCCAATGAGGTTGTCTTCAGGCACCCGGACATTGTTCAGGTACACGGCGGCCGTATCTGAACACCGCAGCCCCATCTTGCCGTGCATGGGCTCGGCCTTGTACCCTTTTCGGTCAGTTTCCACGGCAATGATGCTGTGACGTTTGGACCGGAAGGGGTTGTCCGGATCCGTGAGGCAGTAAATGAGCATGAACGTGCCTTTGGTCCCGTTGCCGATCATCACCTTGGACCCGTTGAGAACCCATTCATTACCTTCTTTGACCGCTGTGGTGGTCGCGGACAGGGTGTCGGAACCGGCATCCGGCTCGGTGATGGCAAACCCCATGACCCCGTCCCCTTCGAAAACGGGTCTTAAAAACCGATTCCCCTGCTCGTCCGTGCCGAAAAGAATGAATTCCTCTGCCCCGAAGGTCAGGGAACACAGCTGCTGGCTGATGCCGGGATCCACTTTCCACAGCTCTTCAAGCACGATGGCCTGCTCCAGAAATCCCAGTCCGGGGCCGCCGAATTTTTCCGGGACAAACAGCCCGATCAGGCCCAGTTCCCGGGCTTTTTTCACAATCTCTTCGGGATAGGTTTCATTCAGGTCCAGTTCCCGGCCTGCCGGGGCCAGCTCGCCTCTGGCAAATTCCCGGGCTGCCTTCTGAATAATTTTCTGCTCCTTTGACAATAAAAAATCCACGAATCCGCCTCCTTGAGAAAGAGTTACAAAGGAATGTTGCCATGGCGCCGAAACGGTGCCGGCCGCCGTTTGTTCTTGAGCATGGAAAGACCGGCAATGATCTGCCGCCTTGTGTCTGCCGGATCGATCACCTTGTCCACCAGCATGTTGGAAGCGGCATGAAAGGGATTGGAATACTTGTAATCATATTCCTGAATTTTTTCCTGTTTAAAGGCCGCCGGATCTTCGGCATTCATGATCTCCTTGCGGTAAATCAGGTTGATGGCAGCAGTCGTGTCCAGCACCACCAGCCGGGCCACGGGCCAGGCCAGCATCAGGTCCACGCCCATACCCACACAGCACATGGCCATGACGGCACCGCCGTATTCTTTTCTCAGCGCCAGGGTGATCTTGGGCACGGTGGCTTCGGCATAGGCATACAGCATCTTGGCCCCGTGCCGGATAATGCCGGCATGCTCCTGCTTGACTCCGGGAAAATATCCGGGCACATCCACCAGGTTGACCAAAGGAATGTTGAAACAATCGCAGAACCGGATGAACCGGGCCGCTTTATCCGAAGAATGGTAGTCCAGGCACCCGGCCCGGACCCTGGGCTGGTTGGCCACCACGCCGATGGTGCTGCCGTTCATCCGGGCCAGCCCGGTAATGATGTTGGGGGCGAACTCCGGCAGCACTTCCAGCAATGTCTGATGGTCCACGATTTCCTCGATCACCCGGCGCATGTCATAGGCTCTTTTAAAATCCTGAGGCACGATATCGGTCAAAGACGGGGTCAATCGGTTGATATCGTCGTCCAAGGCGATTTCCGGAGGAGCTTCTTCATGATTGGCAGGCAGATAACTGAGCAGACGACGGATCAGCAACAGACTTTCATCTTCGGTTTTGGTGACAAAATGGGCCTGACCTGTGATTTTGCTGTGCACGTCCGCCCCGCCCAGTTCCTCCAGGGTTACGCTTTCGCCGGTGACATCATGGATCACCTTGGGGCCGGTGATCACCATCTGACTCTGCTTTTCGATCATTACAACAAAATCGGTCAGGGCCGGGGAATACACAGATACCCCGGCGCAGGGTCCCATGATGCAGGAAATCTGGGGAATCACGCCGGACGCGGCCGTGTTCCTGTAAAACATGCCTGCCACCCCTTTGGAGGCGAAAAATCCTTCGTGGAGCCGGCCGCCCCCCGAGTCGAACAGCCCCACCACCGGGACCTTGACCTTGAGGGCTTCATCCAGGATCCGGCAGATTTTCTGTCCGTGGATGGTGCCCACAGACCCCCCCAGGACCGTGACATCCTGGGCATAGGCAAACACCCGACGTCCGTCAATCAGGCCGTGCCCTACCACCACGCCGTCACCGGGCACTTTTCGTCGATCCATGCCGAAATCGGTGCACTGGCTTTCAGCCAAATCATTGAGCTCGATAAAGGTGTTCCTGTCAAACAGCCGGTCCAGCCGTTCCCTGGCAGTTAGTTTGCCAGCCTCATGATGACGGGCCACCGCTTTGTCGCCGCCGCCTGCGGCTGCATGGTGCTGAAGTCCCCGAAGCCTTTCCAGCTGCTGTTCATGTGAATTTACAGTCATGTTAAATCCTTCGAAACTATGATACGTGAGACGTGCTGTCATGACCCGGATTTCCCGTATTTTTCCGGACCATTATTTTTTTGTTTTTCTTTGCTGTGCTTCATTGTGTACTGTATACAATCTTTTCCTGTCAACAAAAATTTTCAATTTTTTCAAATAATACCCTGTCTCAACTCCATCCCTTCTTTTGTTCTAAAAATATCCGGAATTAAAACGTCCCTGCAAAAACAGTTCTCCGTATCCAACCGGACAGGAACTGCGGGAAGAAACCAGGTAAATACCTCCGGCCCGGGATAAAGGAAAATCCGACACAGACAGCCGGATTTCTCAGCTTGACAAAAATGTGGCGCAATTTGACGGCAAACGGCCCTTTCTTACCCGGAGCCTGGGGCCGGCCCAAGGGGTGCAGTCCTGTCCCACCGGAAAACTTTTTTAACTGCCTGAACGCGAACACTCTCAAGACGAAAAAACGGGAACGTCGAAGGATTGAAGATCTAAATACCTGAAAATCAGATATCCGGGCCGGTTATTCCTGTTCTATATCCTGGAAAAACAGCCATTTGCAGAACAGGTCATCGGGATGGGGATCGGGCGGTGCGAAGTTGCACCGGACCCGGGTCCGGTCATCAATCACCCGGTAGTTCCACAAAAGAAACCGGATGTAGGCCATAAATTGATCCCTGTCCATGTGCTTGAATACAGTCAGATCCATTTTTCTTCCTGAAGGCGAAACAGGTTTCATTTTACCCAGCGGTTTTTTTCCATAGCACACGCCGTTGAAATATGCTATGGCTGATTTTGAAAGGAGATCAGATATGCCGCTGTCGTTTGAGTCCCGGTCCCACGGCCCGGTGGCGTTCGGTTTTTTCAACATCGAATCGGACATGCTGCTGCTGGAACGAACTTTTTTTTCTGTGATGACTTCTGCACCTGGATCGCAACACTTTCGGAACAGGCATCCCCGGCCGCACTGGACTGTGAGGTGTCGGTCATCCGGAATCCCCGGGACATCGGGGACCTGATGGACGCCATCCACGGCATCCGGTTCACCGGTTTCATCGGCCGGGTGTACCAACAGTTCCCTTTTCCAGCCGATCCTTCCGGATTCAGGCAAAACCCCGAAGGAAACCGGACCCGACAGAAAATGCAGGCGCTCATCGCCCCGTTTTCAGTCCTTCAGACCGTTCAGATGACCGTGAATTCCCCTGATTCTTTCCGGTTCGGGGCGTATGAGTTCACTCAGAATGCTTGCCACAGACTGATCCGGTACGTGTGGCAGGGCGGCTATCCCCGGTGGAAACAGGATATCCGGCCGGCCTGCGTCACTGCCATGGCTGAAAAAATCAACCAGAGTACCCACCCGTTTTTTGCCGGGGTGTTTGCATAACCGAAATTTTCATGTATGCTGTTCCCACCCTTGTAACTGCAAAAAGAACACAACTTTTTGAAAGGACAATACCATGCCGATTGCAGACAAAATGGTCAAAATGGTGGAATCCGCTTCCTTTATCCGGAAAATGTTTGAAGAAGGTATAAGGTTGCGGGAAAAATTCGGGGCTGAGAATGTATTTGATTTTTCTTTGGGCAACCCGGATGTGTCTCCGCCCCCAGCCGTGAAAGAGACCCTGCTGGAGCTGATCGACGATACAAACGTCACCCACGGGTACATGCCCAACCCGGGATATCCTCAGGTCCGGCAGGCGGTGGCGGATTATCTGAATCAGGAATTCGGAACCCAACTGACACCGGAGCTGATCGTTATGACGGTGGGTGCGGCAGGTGCATTAAACGACTGTCTCAAGGCTTTGATCAACCCGGGAGAAGAAATTCTTACGCCGGCTCCCTATTTTGTGGGGTACAACCAGTACGCGTTCGTGGCCGGGGCCGCCCTGGTTACCGCCCCAACCCGGCCGGATTTCCATCTGGACCTGGAAGCCATCCAGACCGCCATCACGGAAAAAGACCCGGGTCGTTTTGATCAATTCCCCCAACAACCCCACCGGCGCGGTTTACTCAGCCGAAGAGCTGGACGGCCTGGGCCGGGTCCTGGAAGCCGCCAGCAAAAAATTCGACAAACGCATCTATCTGATATCGGACGAGCCCTACCGGAAAATCGCCTATGATGTGGAGGTGCCTTCGGTCTTTGACGCGTATGACCACACCATTGTACTGACCTCCTACTCCAAGGAGCTGTCTTTAGCCGGGGAACGCATCGGTTATCTGGCCGTGCACCCGAAAGCGGAGGATGCAAGGCTGGTGGCGGCTGCGGCCGGCGTGGCCAACACCATGATGTACGTCAACGCCCCTGCCCTGTTCCAGCAGGTGGTGGGCCGGCTCCAGGGGGTCGCCGTGGACATAAATATTTACCGGCGCCGCCGGGATCTGTTCTGCCAGGGTCTGAAAAAGGCGGGATATGAGTTTGATGTGCCCAACGGCGCGTTTTATCTGTTTCCCAAAAGCCCCATCGAAAACGACGTGGAATTCGTCAACCTGCTCAAGGAACAGAACATCCTGGCCGTGCCGGGAACAGGATTCGGCGGTCCCGGTCATTTCAGGCTGTCCTATGCCGTGCCCGACGATGTCATCGCCCGGTCTCTGCCCGGATTCAAAAAACCATGGACAACGTCAGGTAACGACGTATCTCTTTCCATAAAATGTCAGGGGGCCGGTTCTGTCACCAGCCCCCTGACGTGTTCAATGATGTGTCAATCGATTCTATTTACCCTGCCTGGGCTTGGGAAGGGTTTCCAGATCTTTGAGGGCCGCATCGATCTGTTCCTGGGGAAGATCATGATCCGCCAGGTTTCCTCTGAAATAGGATTCATAGGAAGCCATGTCCACCAGTCCGTGGCCGGACCAGTTGAACAAAATCACTTTTTCCTTGCCTTCTTCCTTGGCTTTCAACGCCTCCCGAATGGTCATGGCCACGGCATGGTTGCATTCCGGGCCGAGATATACCCTTCGGACCGGGCAAAGGTGATGCCGGCCTTGAAGGTTTCCAGCTGGTGAATGGCTTCGGGCCGGATGATGCCATCCAGGATGAGCTGGCTCACCAGCGGGGCCATGCCGTGGTACCGCAGTCCGCCGGCATGGATGGGGGCGGGCACGAAATTGTGGCCCAGGGTATGCATAGGCAGCAGCGGGGTCATCTGGACCGTGTCCCCGAAATCATAGGCAAAGGGTCCCCGGGTCATGGTGGGGCAGGAGGTGGGTTCCACGGCAATGATATCGATCTGCTTGCCGTTGATCTTGTCTCTGGCAAAGGGGAATGCCAGGCCGGCGAAATTACTGCCCCCGCCCGCGCTGCCGATGATCACGTCCGGATAATCCCCGGCCATTTCCATCTGTTTCAAGGCCTCCAACCCGATGATGCTTTGATGGATCATCACATGATTGAGCACGGATCCCAAGGCATATTTTGTATTTTCGTCAGCCACCGCTTCCTCCACGGCTTCAGAGATGGCCATGCCTAAAGAGCCCGGCGAATCCGGGTCTTTTTCCAGAATGGAACGGCCGGCTTTGGTTTCCGTGGAAGGGCTGGCCGTGCAGTTGGCGCCCCAGGTTTCCATCATCAGCCGGCGGTAGGGTTTCTGGTTGTAGGAGATTTTCACCATGAACACCTTGCACTCGATGCCGAAAAACGAACAGCACATGGCCAGGCTGCTGCCCCACTGCCCGGCCCCGGTCTCCGTGGTGATTTTCTTGGTACCGGCCACCTTGTTGTAATAGGCCTGGGCCAGGGCCGTATTGGGCTTGTGGGAACCGGCCGGGCTCACGCCTTCATTCTTGAAATAGATCCGGGCCGGCGTATCCAGGGCCTTTTCCAGGTTTCTGGCCCGGAACAAAGGAGACGGCCGCCAGAT
>LQAF01000133.1_pt1 | contig 16253 bp, 12 predicted proteins | sample 1535781 | NCBI WGS metagenome assembly LQAF01 (sample SAMN04331583, study PRJNA305678) | bioreactor metagenome | isolation source: bioreactor_2 inoculated with Wadden Sea sediment 2nd replicate of a... | place: Germany:Bremen
CCGGACCCCGGGAAATCATGGCCTGCTGTCCTTTGGCGGCCGTATAGATGTTTTTTCCTTTTTATGGGCAATGTGAGACAGATATCCCGTTAAAAGCGTTTTGTGCAGGGCGATATACAAAGGGCCGCCGATGTCATGGTCCTTTGACTTGAGCCGGTCTGTACCGGGCAAAGGGGTGAATGGCGCAAAATCGGTAAATCCGTGTTCTTGGAGCTGGCGTTTAATCTGGTGGTGGATGTCCAGCCATTCCCGGATTCGTTTGAAGGACAGGAAATGGTCCACGCAGAACTGCCGGAGGTTGGTCCTTGACCGGGATTTTTTTTCTTCTTCTTTATATATGTTCCAGATATTGAGCAGGGTCACAAAATCCGATGACGGGTCTTTGAACCGGGCGTGCTTCTGATCCGCAGCGGCCGCTTTTTCCGCCGGCCGCTGCCGGACATCGGATACGGACAGCGCCGTGGTGATGACCAGGGCTTCGGCCAGGCAGTGGTGGTCCTGGGCTGCAATGAGAATGCGGGAGAGTTTAGGGTCCACCGGCAGTTTTGCCATGACATGTCCCACCTTGGTGAGGGCCACTGTTTTTCGGTTTCTCCCAAAATCGTTGATTGCTCCCAGCTCCACCAGGGTATCAAATCCGTCCCGGATGCTTTTGGGGGCGGGCGGATCAATAAAAGGGAATCGTGACACATCTCCCAGTTTCAGGGAGATCATGCGCAAAATGACCTCAGCCAGGTTGCTCCGCAGAATTTCCGGGGCCGTGAAAAAGGGGCGGCCGTTGAAATCCTCCTCATCATACAGCCGGATGCACACTCCGTTTTCCACCCGGCCGCACCGTCCCATCCGCTGGTTGGCCGAACTCTGGGAGATGGGCCGCACCGGAAGCGAAGTGGTGCGGGTTCTCGGGGAATAACTGGGAATGCGGGCCAGGCCCGTATCGATCACATATCTGATACCCGGAATGGTCAGAGATGTTTCCGCCACATTGGTGGAGACAATGATTTTCCTGCCGGGGGTCCTTGAAAATACTTTTGCCTGCTCTTTGGCGGACAGACGGGCGAACAGGGGAAGGATGGTGACCCCGGGATGCTGCCGTCCCTTCAGCAGTTCCATCGTCTCGCCGATGTCTTGTTCCGTGGGCATGAAAATCAGCATGTCTCCGGACCGGGTCCGGGTCAAAAGAGAATGGGCTACGTCTGCCGTGGCTTCCACATACCCCTGGTCCTCCGGATTCTGCTTTTCTCCGGTGTCCGTAAGAATGGGCCGGTACCGCACCTCCACCGGGAACATCCGGCCCGAGACTTCGATGATGGGGGCGTTGTCAAATGCTTCGGAAAATTTCTGGGTATCAATGGTGGCCGAGGTGATGATCAGCTTCAGATGTCTGCGTTTTTTCACCAGGTGCCGCAGAAGACCCAGGGTGAAATCAATGTTCAGGCTTCTTTCATGGGCCTCGTCCACAATGATGGTGTCATAGCGCCTCAACAGCGGGTCGTGCTGGGTTTCTGCCAGCAGAATACCGTCGGTCATCACCTTGATACAGGCCGCAGGCGAGGTGTTGTCATCAAACCGGATTTTATACCCCACGGACTGCCCCAAAGGCTCCTGGAATTCAAAGGCAATCCGTTTGGCGACATTGACGGCGGCGATGCGCCGGGGCTGGGTGCACCCGATCATGCCCCGGGTGCCGCATCCGGCAGCCAGGCAGAATTTGGGAATCTGGGTGGTCTTGCCTGAACCGGTTTCCCCGGAAATGATCACCACCGGACTGGCCTGGATGGCCGCAATAATTTCATCTTTTCGGGTGGTGATGGGAAGGTCCGGTAAAAAATTCAGCCGGGCAGGTCTGTGTTTTGGGCACTGAATCAAAGGTTTCCGGGCCGGTCGGTTTTTTTTCCTGGGTTTTCGGGATTGGGAAAGATCTTTCTGCATCGCATCGCATACTAACACAGGCATGCAAAATGTCAAATGCAAACCGAAGCGGCAATTTTTCTTGACATGCGCTTAAGAATAGGGGAAAAGGGGCTGCCTGAAAAACAATTCAGACCCGACTCCCATGGATTTGATCGATTTTTCTTGTTTGCCTTGGATTATGAACTGTGATATGGAGTTCAAATTATGACGCAGATAATCAGCATAGCCAATCAGAAAGGCGGGGTGGGAAAGACCACCACGGCCGTCAATCTTTCCGCAGCCCTGGCCACGCTGAAAAAAAGTGCTGCTGGTGGACTGTGACTCCCAAGCCAATGCTACCACCGGTCTGGGGGTCGAAAAGCCGTCACTGTCCGCCTCCCTGTATCATGGGTTGATCGGTGAGTCAGAGGTTGAAGACCTGCTGATGCCCACCATGCTGCCCGGATTGACCCTGTTGCCCGCCAACGTGGACCTGATCGGTTTTGAAATTGAAATGGTTTCGGCACCCCAGCGGGAAGCCCGGTTGAAAGCGTTGTTGACGCCCGTGGCAGACCGGTTTGATTATGTGTTTATCGATTGCCCGCCGGCATTGAGTCTTCTGACCCTGAATGCCTTCGTGGCCTCCCATTCCGTGCTGATCCCGCTCCAGAGCGAGTTTTTTGCCCTGGAAGGACTGGGACAGCTGCTGGATACGGTCAAGCGGGTCAAGTCATCGTTTAACCCGGGATTGAAAATCAAAGGCATCGTGCTGACCATGTTCGACCGCCGGACAAATTTGGCCCAGAATGTGGTGGATGATGCCCGCCAATATTTCAAGGATCTGGTGTTCAGAACCAAAATACCGAGGAATGTGAAGCTGGGGGAGGCCCCCAGTTACGGGTTGCCGGTGTTGCTGTATGACAAGCAGTCACAGGGAGCGAAAGGGTATATGGCGTTTGCCAGGGAGCTGATGAAACGATGATGGAGAAAAAAAAGAAGAGAACCGGCCTGGGGAGGGGAATCCGTGCGTTGATTCCTGATTTTGACATGGAGGCCCGGACGGACCGGGGGGATTTTTTCATGTGCCCGGTGGGAGAGATCGCTCCCAACCGGTATCAGCCCCGGACCCAGTTCAACGAAGAAGAGCTGGAGCGTCTGAAGGAATCCATTGCCCAGCAGGGAGTTTTGCAACCCCTGCTGGTCCGTCATGTGGATGATGCCTATGAACTGATTGCCGGAGAACGACGTCTGCGGGCTGCCAAGGCGGCCGATCTGAGCCATGTGCCTGTCGTGGTCAAAGACCTGACCGATGAACAGGTTCTGGAAGTGTCCATTATTGAGAATATCCAGCGGGCCAACCTGAATGTGCTGGAAGAGGCGGAAGCCTATTTCCGGCTGATGGATGAATTCGGGTATACCCAGGAAAAAGTGGCCAAAAAAATCGGCAAAAACCGGTCCACCATCGCCAATTTGCTACGTCTGAGGGGGCTTCCGGACCCCATCAAACAGAGCCTTCTGGCGGAAGAAATCACGATGGGACATGCCAGGGCCCTGCTAGGGGCGGGATCTGTGGAAAATCAACTGGCCCTGTTCGAACAGGTGGTTCGGCAGAAGCTGTCGGTGAGGAAAACAGAGCAGCTGGTGAACAAGGCCAGGCAGGAAAAACCCAAACAGGTTCAACATCTGTCTTCTATGGAGCAGGCCTTTCTGGACAACGCCTGTACCCGGATTTCCAGCCAGATTCAGTCTCCGGTAAAAATTCGAAAAAACGGGGAAAAAGGACGGATTGAAATCAATTTTACATCTCAATCGGAATTTTCCCGTCTGGTGGATCTGCTGATCAATATTTCATGAAAATTACGATTGCCAAAACCGCGGGCTTTTGCATGGGGGTCCGGCGGGCCGTGGATATGGTGCTGGATACCGCCAACAAATCCGATACACCGATCTATACATACGGGCCGTTGATCCATAATCCTCAGGTATTGGAAATGCTGGAGACCAAAGGGATTTCCCGGCTGGATGCCATTCCTGAAAGAGGAGGGGGCACGGTATTGATCCGTGCCCACGGGGTCCCGCCCGAAGATGTGGCAGGCCTGGAAACTGCCGGACTCACCGTGATCAATGCCACCTGCCCCCGGGTGGTTCGGGTTCAGGTGATCATCAATAAATTTGCCCAAAAAGGGTATGCCGCCATCATTATTGGGGATGAAAACCATCCGGAAGTCGTGGGGTTGCTGGGATATGCCAGGGGCAATGGGTATGCGGTGACCACCATGGACCAGTTAAAAGCCCTGCCGAAGTTTGACAATGCGGTGGTCGTGGCCCAGACCACCCAGAACACAGCGCTGTACGACGAGGTGAAAACCTGGTGCACGGCACACCGGCCTCATTACGAGGTGTTTGATACCATCTGCGGGTCCACGGAACGCCGGCAGCAAGAGGTCCGGCAACTGGCTGCCACCCATGATGCCGTGATCGTGGTGGGGGGACGGCAGAGCGGCAATACAAGACGGCTGGCCCAGGTGGCGGCGGAAACCCGGGCTGTTGCCTCCCATATCGAATCGGTGTCGGAAATCGATTTCAAAACCCTGGCGGGCGTGCGATCCATTGCCATCACTGCAGGCGCATCCACACCCAACTGGGTGATCACCGGCACCTGTTCTCAGGTGGCCCGGCATCTCCAGAAACAACGTCCGGTGGCGGGATTCATTTCCGAAATCCAGGATTGTCTGTTAAAGACCAACCTTTTGCTGGCTTTGGGGGCGGGCAGCCTGACCTATGCCTGTTCCGTGATTCAGCAGCTTCCCCGCACGCTGATCCACGCTGCGATTGCCATGCTTTATGTGTTTTCCATGCAGGTGCTGAACAATATCTTTGCGATTAAATCAGATACTTACAATCATCCGGACCGGGCCGTGTTCTACCGGGGGTATCGGCCGGTGTTGGCGTTGATGGCTATGGGATCGGGTGCGGCCGGGCTGTACCTGGCCTATACCACAGGGGTGACATCGTTTTTCATACTTCTGTTCATGAGTCTTCTGGGGCTGTCCTACAACTTGAAAATGATTCCTGAAAAATGGAAAGGAAGATTCAAGATCCGTCGGATCAAGGACATTCCCGGATCCAAAACCATTTTGATCACCCTGGCCTGGGGAATTGTCACCACAATACTTCCGGCAGTGGACACCCGCAGTATGCCGGTCTGGCATATGGTGGCGTTTTTGTATGCGGCCGGACTGGTGTTCAGCCGGACCGCATTTTTTGACATCGTAGCGATTCAGGGAGACCGGATTGCCGGCAAAGAAACCCTTCCCATCCTTTTGGGAGAGGAAAAAAGCTTTGTGCTGATTCGGTGGGTGCTGGCAGGTGTCGTGATCCTGCTGGTCGGGGCCTGGGTGACGGGGCTTCCGGTGGCACGTTCCATTCCTCTGGCCCTGGTACCCGGCCTGATGCTGGGGCTGGTTCTTTTTTTTGAAAAAAGACCTATACCGCAAGGATTCAAATTGAATTTCTTATTGAATCCTCTTTTCTTCTTACCGGGGTGATGGCCGCCATTTTCTAGTGCAGGAGCTGTTGGATTTTTTATCTTTTTCAAGCCACAGCTCGTTGAGCCAATCACAGAAGTTCTTTTTGAAATCCGGATCGTTGAAATAATCTCCCTTGATGTGCCATCCCACTTCCAGCAGCTGAAAATCCACGATGATCTTCCGGGTTTTGCCGGAGATGAAAGACCAGAAACTGGGAACCCGTCCCGGGTATACAATGGTGACATCGATAATGTGATTAAGATACTGGCCCATGGACCCCAGAACAAAGGCGATTCCTCCGGCTTTGGGGGTAAGCAGATGGGAAAATGCTGATTTTGTTGCTTTTTCAGGTGTGTAACGAGTGCCTTCCACAAAATTCATGATAGACACCGGGGTATGTTTGAATTTCCGGCACGCTTTCCGGGTGCTTTCCAGGTCTTTTCCTTTCAGATGTGGGTTTTGGGCCAAGAATTCTTTGGAATACCGCTTCATAAAGGGGAAATCCAGGGCCCACCAGGCCAGCCCCAGAAACGGAACCCAGATCAGCTCCTTTTTCAGGAAAATTTGAGCATGGGGATTTTTTGCGCAGTGTTTTCTGAAGAACCAGAATGTCCACCCAGGACTGGTGATTGGACAGGACCAGATACCATTGTTTCGGGTTGAGCTTGTCCAGCCCCCGGATATCCCAGTCGATTTTACAAAACAGATCCGTGGTCACGGAATTGATGTAAATCCACAGCCCGGCAATTCCCATGAGGATGCGGTCCAGAATTACCACCACCGGTTGAAACGGTAGGATGAACTTGAGCAGGGAAACCAGTATCAGGGGTATGGTAAGCAAAATGGTGTTAATCAGGTATATCATAAAAGACAGGGCCCCTTTCAATGGGGATGGCAGAAAAGAAAGCATGAATGGTCCTTATGTCTGTTGATGGTTCATGATGTATTTTTTAACGGTGCGTCTGTCCAGTCCGGTTTTCCGGGCCACTTTCTCATAGGTGCCCAGGGTATCGTACAGCAGGGTGCAGTATCCGGACACCAGGTCTGAAACCGGGATGTTTTGATGCTGAATCCCCTGGCACAGTGAGCCGGTAAGGGAAGGATCATCAGGGGCCTGTTTGCCCAGATAGTCCCGTCGAAGCAGCACGCTTCTCACACATTGTTCCAGTTCCCGGACATTCCCAGGCCAGCTATAATGGTTTCCTAGACGACGGTCAATGATTCTTTTGATTTTGGCGGTGATTTTTGAAGATGCCAGCCCGGTCATGCGGGTGACCGTGAAATTCAGAAGCGCGTCGAGTTCCCTGGTATCCTGTTGAATCCGGGTGCGCAGAGGCGGAACCTCTATGATGTCAGAACACAACCGGTAATAGAAATCTTCCCGGAATACCCGGCCGTTCAGGATTTCTTTTTTCGGACGGTTGGTGGCGGCAATGACCCGGCCATTGAACCGTGAAAGCCGGTGTGCCCCCACCGGGGTGAACGTTCGTTCCTGGAGCACCCGCAGCAGCTTGATCTGAATGTGATCCGGAATTTCCCCGATTTCATCTAAAAGGATGGCACCATGGGGACTGCATCGGTCCAGGACCCCCTGGTAATCTTCCACAGCGCCGGTGAACGCGCCTTTGGTGTGGCCGAACAGTTCGGATTCCAGAAGGGTTTCCGGGTACTGTGACAGGTTCAGGGAGGAAAAGGCTCGGGTGAAACTGACCACAAAACAGCCCCGTTTGTGGTCAAAAGGGATGAATCCGCTCATGCCGATGGCTTTTGCGGCTGTGCCTTTGCCCGTGCCGGTTTCACCTAAAAGTAATGTGGAAAAATCCTCCATCCGGTTCCACAGGTGCTGGTCATACAGTCCGATATTGTAAGTGAACACGTTGTACCACAGGTGTTTTTTAAAGGTGGTCATGCACGGGCTGGATCCGACCAGGGTGTTGGAGATGAAATAAAATGCCCGGCGCAGCTGAAACGACAGGGCAAAATAATGATAGAAATGGGAAGTGGAAAACCCTTTTTCTTCCATCATTGCCCGGGCTTCTTCCACGAAATCCACTGGCACCGGGTCATCCTGGGCCGCGATCTGATCTTGAATCAGCTGGTCGAAACGGTCCCGGAATTTATGAAAAAATCAAACAGGTAGACAACCCGTAGTAGTTCTCGGTCTTCTCCGGTGTACTGGTTCAGGTTGTCTCTGTCCTGGCGGGCCAGTTTTTTCAGCTGGCGATCCACTTCCTGAACACTCATGTCCTTGCTTTCCCGTCTGGCTGCAGAGGGAAAAAGTCCGGCGATCTTCTGATCCAGACGTTCCCGCAGTTCGCTGAACGGGTTGGCAAAGGCAGCATTGTGGACTGTTTTGAAAAACTGGCGTTCTGTCTGAGTAAGCACGGCTTTTTTCATGTTTCCTTCCTGTTTAGGATGATAGGCAATTTTGTACAATTGGTGTTCATAAAATGCAAGAACAAACCGTTTCCATTTAAGAGCCGGATCGTCTGAGAATTATTAAAATTCTTGTAATTCAACAAGTTATTTGTTTTTGATTCCCTGGCATGGTTTTTGATAATTCCATATCGGTTGAATTGACCACTAAAAAGCAGAAGTCCATGCTTCTGAAAAAATCTGAATGGAGATACCCCATGATAACACGTGTTTTGAATACCCGGCTGCCGTTAATGATTTATACCCCGGTCAAGGTGTTTGACCTCTCCTATTTTCATGCCGTGTTTGCGGCCGGAGCCCTTCCGGTGTTTGATACTGAATTCCTGAATACTGGAGAGATTCTGCAGAAAATCAGGCTTCTATCACAAGAAAATATTTTGTTCGGTATCCGCCTGCCGTCCCCGGATCTGAAGCTATTGGAAACCCTGGAAAGAGATTCGGTGTCCAACCTGGACTTGGTGGTGATTCCCATATCGAAAACCGATGCCATTGATCGGAAACCGGAACTGGGAGATACCCGCCTGGTTCTGGAAATCAAGGATATCGGCCTGACAGAACGCATTGACAGGGCCGATCCCCATGCAGTGATCCTCAAGGGCAACGAAGCTGCCGGCCAGGTGTCCCGGTACTCCTCTCTCATCCTGATGCAGTGGTACCTGAAAAGCCAGGAACGGCCGGTGTTCATTCACGGTGGGGTGGGACAATACACGGCTGCCGGCATGCTGGCGGCAGGTGTATCCGGGTTTGTCATGGACACCCAGGTGCTGCTGGCGGACGAGGCACCGGTGTCTCCGGCCTTTAAGAATCTGCTGGCCGCGGTGGAGGAAGGGGATTCCACCGAGATCAGCATCCAGGACAAACAAGTGTTCCGGGTGTTTGCCAAGCTGGGCACTAAAGTGGTCAAAGACCTGAAACAGGAAGCGGTGGTGCTGGGGGGCCAGCCCGATGGGGAACAGCGGCTGTACGAAAAAATCGCCTCACAGATTGTTGCTTTGAACGATTCAAAAGCCCCGTTCATCCAGTCTCTTTTCTTTATGGGCCAGGACGGTCTGTTTGCCCGCCATCTGGCCAAAAAATCCCATAAATTGTCTGAGATGATTCATCAGTTTTTCGCTACCCTGGGCCAGGCGCTGGACTGTGTGGATGAATTCGACCCGGTGCGGGAACACTCGCCGTTTGCCCAAAGCCAGAACACACGACTGCCCTTGATTCAAGGCCCCATGGCCAATATTTCCGACAACCCGGAATTTGCGGCCCGGGTGCTGGAAGCCGGAGCGCTGCCATTTTTGCAGTGGGATCTTTGCCGGCATCCCTGGCCGATGCCATGCTGTCAAAGGGATCTGAAAAAGTTCCCAACTGCGGGGCCGGTCTGGTGGGGATTGAGGCGTTTAATCCCATGGTGCATAAACATCTGGATATGGTGAAAAGATACAAGATCCCCTTTGCCCTGTTTGCCGGGGGAATCCCTTCCCAGGTGCGGGACCTGGAAGCATCTGGCACGAAAACCTATCTGCATACCCCTTCGGTGCCCATGATGGAGAATGCCATCAAAAGCGGATGTGTCCGGTTTATTTTCGAGGGCGGGGAAGCCGGGGGGCATGTGGGATTTTTGTCATCCCTGGTGCTGTGGGAGGCGGCCATTGAAACATTGGTGAGCCGGAACCATGATCTGTCCAAATTGTCGCTGGTTTTTGCCGGCGGCATCTCCACCTGTTTTGCCTCGTATTTCATTTCAGGCATGACCTCGTTTCTGGCCAAACAAGGGGCTCGGATCGGATTGCAGGTGGGTACAGCCTACCTGTTTTCCAGGGAGATCGTGGACACCCAAAGTATGACAAAGCAGTACCAGGAGATTCTCATAGAAAAGGATGAGACCGTGGTGATCGGCAAGAGCCTGGGCCTGGCCTCCCGCACCGCACCCACGCAGTTTGCCAAAATGATGCGGGAGCTGGAAGACTCCATGATCCGGGACAAGGTCAGCCTGGAAGCGCGCAAACGGGCTTTTGAAAAGAAAAACATCGGATCCCTGCTCATCGGAGCCAAAGGGTTTCTGCCGGATTTCAAGAGGCCAGGGGAACAGTACTATACCTGGTTTAAGGATGAAGAGCACCGGGAAAAAGGCAATTTTCTGACCGGAGACAGTCTGGCGTTTTTCAAAAAGGACGTCACCATCCAGCAGATCCATGACACCTATTTTATCGGCAAATCCCGGCTGTTTCATCACTTGAACCGGCTGGAAATCCTGACCAGCCCGAAAAACCGGATCAATGACGAGATTGCGGTGGTGGGCATGGGGTGTACCCTGCCGGATGCCAGCGATCCGGATGTCCTGTGGGACAATATCCTGGGGAAAAAATACACCATTAAACCCATGCCGGAAGACCGGTTTGACAAAGCGTTATATTACAGCCCGGACCGGAGTGCCGAAGACAGAACCTACACCACCCTGGCGGGATTTATAAAAGAGTTTGAATTTGATCATGAGCGGTTCGGATATGCCCCGGACAAGGCGAAACGCTTATCCCGCAGCCAGCAGATGGTGTTGCAGACCGCTTATCAGGCGATTGAAAACGCGGGACTTCTGGGTGACAATGACCAGCTGGTCTGTGAAGATCCCAAACGGACGGCTGTCATCATCGCTACCTGCCTGTCCAATGAGCTGGGCAACACGCTGCAGCTCAAGTACTGGTTTCCCCAGATCCTGTCCATGATGAAGAAGACCGATGCCTGGGCCGCGCTGTCAGATGACGAGAAAGCCGCTGTCAGGGACAGTCTTCAAACGCATCTGGAAGGGGAACACAAAGGGTATGATCCGGTGCACGGGATTCTTTTGAACATCGAGGCTTCCCGCATCGCCCGGCATCTGGGTGTGAGGGGGGCCAACTATATCGTGGATGCGGCCTGTGCTTCTTCCATCACGGCCCTGGAAGCCGGTGTAGGGGAGCTTTTGTCCGGCGAACATGACCAGGTGATCGTGGGCGGGGTCAACACCCACCTGGCCCCGGAATCCTTTATCGGGTTCGCCAAGATGGGCACCCTGTCGGAAAAAGGCTCCTACCCGTTCGATCAGCGGGCTGACGGGTTCGTGCTGGGGGAAGGATCGGTGGTGTTCGTTCTCAAGCGCATGAAAGACGCCATCCGGGACAACAACAAAATATTCGGTGTGATCAACGGGATCGGGGCCTCGTCCGACGGCCGGGGCAAAGCCATTGCCGCGCCCAATCCCAAAGGTCAGGTCTTGAGTGTGCAGCGCTGCTATGCCCATACTCGTCCGGAAATCACTCCGGAAGATATCGGATTCATCGAAGCCCACGGCACCTCCACCATCATCGGGGATGCGGCTGAGCTGGAGACCCTGAATACCTGGTACAAACGCAGCCATGCCGGCGTCTCCTCCATCAAGTCCCAGATCGGGCACCTGCTGGGGGCGGCCGGGGCCGCCGGGCTGATCAAGGCGCTGTTGGCGGTGAACAAGGGGATACTGCCTCCCAACGGACAGTTTGAGAGCCTGTCTAAAAACCATGACATGGAAGATTCTTCCCTGTTCATCGTCAAGGATCCTGTCAAATGGCCGCGTCCCGAAAACGGTGTGCGCAGAGCTGCGGTCTCGTCCTACGGGTTCGGCGGCATCAACTACCATGTGGTGGTGCAGGAGATGACCAACACCTACCAGCCGCTGGCCCGGGAGATTTTTTCCGATCCCGGTCATGATTTCAATGAGGACCGCATTGTGGTGGCCGGGCTGGGCGTGTTTCTGCCCGGAGCAAAAGATACGGGCGCGTTTTGGGAAAAACTGTGCAGTGGGGAGAAACAGCTGTCCCATCTGGGAGAGGATCATTTTGACAACGAGGCGTATGCCGCGTTTCCCAAAGATTCCATTTATCATCTGCCCAGAGTCAAGGCCGGGGTGGTCAAAGATTTCACGTTCAACAATCTCAAGTACCGGATGCCTCCCACCATGGTGAAATCCATCGAGCGGGCCCAGATTTTTGGGCTGGAGGCCGCAGATCAGGCCCTGTCCGGATCCGGCCTATTGTCCGTGGACGGGGGCCCGGTCAGAACCGGGGTAATCTTGGGTACCATTGCCGGAGAACGCCAGAGCAAAAACATCATCCGGGTGAGAAAACAGTTTATCGCCAATGCCGTGGTCAAAGCTAAAGGGGTGGACAAATCCCGGGCAAAGGCTGTGGCAGATGAACTGCTGAGCGTGATCCGGAGCACCATTCCGGAAAACAACGAAGACACCACCCCGGGACTGTTGTCCAATATCATTTCCGGCCGCATTGCCAACCATTTCGGACTCAACGGTGCCAACTACGTGATCGACGCTTCCTGTGCCTCGGCCACCATCGCCATTCGGAACGCGGCCCGGATGCTCAGGCACAGGGATCTGGACTTTGTCCTGGCCGGCGGGGTGGACTGCAACCTGTATCCGGCCGTGCTTATGGCGTTCAAGCGCCTGGGACTTTTGTCCGGAACCGACGGGTATTTCTTTGACAGCCGGGCCGAGGGATATGTCATGGGCGAAGGGCGGCCGTGCACGTGCTCACCACCCTGAAAAAAGCCAGGGAAGCCGGCATGACGATTTTTGGTGAGATCCATGACTGCACGGTGCGCTCGTCCGTGCCGGACCATCTGCTGGCCCCGTCGGAACATACCTTCAAGTCCGTGATCAACGAAGCTTACCAGCGCTCGGGCATCCGAAAGTCGGAGATCAATCATGTGGACCTGTTCGCATTTTCCAATGTGTTCGGAGACATGGTCGAGCAGCAGGTGATCCAGGCCAGCTTCAGGCATTCTATGCACTGCGGCAATATCAAACCCCAGTTCGGGTATTTCAAGGCGGCCAACCCGTCCGTGGCTCTGGCCAAGCTCATGCTCATGAACCAGAAGGGCACAATCCTGCCGGATTTTAATTATGACAAAGCCTATTCCACGTTGAACCACAGCAAGGTGCTGAACCCCGCCACAAGCCCGGTTGACAGAAAACCGGGGCAGCCTTTGCGGTTTGCCTCCAATGTCAACGGCATCGGCGGCAACCACGCCCACCTGATCATGGGGACCCTGCCCCGGGTTCTGGAGCCAAAAGACACCGCTCCGGCTTTGGAGGAACCTGTGATAGAAGCGGAATCCCGCCAGGTGTCCGGCGATGATCTGGTGGTGAGCGACACCGCTTACTCCGCTGGTCCCGGGGGTCAAAAGCTGCGCATGGTGGCCCTGCTTTCCGGCCAGGGAGCCCAGCGGCCGGGCATGATGAAACAGCTGTATGAGACCGATTCCCATATCCGCAAGGTTCTGGACCAGGGAGATGAGATCTTTTTCAAAATCCGGGGGTATTCCATCCTGGACCTGATGTTCGGGGATGACCCGGCTCTGAACTCCACCCAGAATACCCAGCCGGCTGTGTTCCTGTCCTCGGCGGCCATCTGTTCCCGCCTGGCAAAGGAAGGGTTTGCACCGGACTATTTCATCGGTCATTCCGTGGGGGAATACACGGCACTGTTCTGTTCGGGCATATTGGGATTTGAGGATGCCATGGGCCTGATCATCAAAAGATCGGACCTGATGTACGAGAGCACTCTCAAACAGCCCGGAAAAATCATGGTGGTGTTTAAGAATGAAAAAGAGACCGAATCCCTGCTGCGCCAGTCTTTTATTGCCGATATTTATATCACCAACAAGAACAGTGAGAAACAGACGGCCGTATCCGGCAAGGCGCAAGCCATTGACAAGTTCTGCGACTTTCTCTCCGGGCAGGACGTGGCGTACAAAAAGCTCAATCTCACCGGCGCATTTCACACACCGCTGCTGCAGGAGGCCGCAGACGAGCTGCGGGCCTATCTGGATACTCTGAATTTCAACCGGACCCGGTACGGCCGGATCATCTCCAATACCCTGGCACAGCCTTATCCGGAAAGTGAAAAAGAGGTCAAGGACCTGCTGGCCCGGCAGATCGTGTCTCCGGTGGAGTTCATCCGGTCCGTGGAAAACGTCTACGTGTCCGGCCGGACCCATTTCATCGAAATCGGCCCTTCCCGGCTGCTGGTGAATCTGCTCAAACATATCAACATCGGTGAATATGCCACGGCCGTGACCGTGGATGCCCGACAGGGGGAAGTTGACGCATTCCAGACCTGCAGGCGGTACCTGATTGACTGCAACAGCCTGTTTGTGCATCCTCCGTCCGTCCCTGCTGTGCCGGCTCAAAAAGCCGGTGACGGGATATCACCCCAAAAGCCCACTGACATGGAGACTCTGCCGCAAATGACCCTGTCGCATGATTTTGAACAGTTCAAGGAAGAAAACAAAGAGGTGCTGGAACAGATCCTGTACAAGGAGTTTGAGCGGCAGAAACGCGAAGCTGCCATCCACGCCATGGACCGGTTTGATTTCAACACCGGACGTATCCTGATTTCCGGGGTGTCCGTGGGCCTGCCCGGCAAAGGCCGGAGGGTGTTTGCCAAAGACAATTTCGATGCCATTCTCAACGGGGAGAATTTTATCGAGCCGTTGAGTCTGGAAGCCCAAGAGCAGATCGCGGACAAGAACATCACCAAGCTGTACAAGCAGCCGGACGGTAACGCCCGGTTCGTTCAGATCGCCCGAACCGAGGACGTGATCCACCTGGCCGGGCAGCTCGGATATTTCGACCTCACCGATGAATACGGCATCAAGGAACAGTATGACGTGGCCATGTCACTGGGGATCGCCGCGGGCATTGAAGCCCTAAAGGACGCCCATATTCCCTTGGTCATGCAGTACAGGAAGATGAAGGGCGGCCGAAGCATGGTGCCGGACGGGTTTGCCCTGCCGGCCGAGATGCAGGAAGACACCGGCGTGATCATCACCTCGCTGTGGCCCAATAGCGAAACCCTGATGGCCGAGCTGGAAAAATACTATTATGAGCGGTTTTTTCTACGTCCCCATGAAGAGTTCGAGAAAATTTACTATTTTCTGATGGAGCGCATCAAGGACTTTGACATCAAGGAAGAGCTTACCGAATGGTTTTTTAAATCCAAGGCCAGAAAACGCAAGGATTTTTCAACATATACCTTTGACCGGAACTTTCTGGCCAATGCCTGTCCTCTGGGATCGGCCCACCTGGCCCAGATCATCAAGGCCAAGGGTCCCAACACCCTGGTGTCTTCGGCCTGTGCCTCCACCACCCTGGCCATCGGCATTGCCGAGGATTGGATCCGCACCGGCCGATGCAAACGGGTTTTGGTGGTGGGTGGCGAAAACGCCACTTCGCCCCGGCAGGCCAGTGGGTGGGGTCCGGATTCCTGGCTCTGGGCGCCGCCACCATTAAAAGCGGGTGTCTGAGGCGGCCAAGCCCTTTGACGAAGACCGAAACGGCACCATCCTGGGGGCCGGGGCCGTGGGCCTGGTGATCGAGGATGAAACTGAAGTGGCGAAACGGGGTATGAACGGCCAGTGCGAGATCCTGGGCACCCACATCGCCAACTCGGCTTATCATACCTACAACATTGATGTGCCCCATATGGCCCGGGAAATGACCAAGTTCATCCGTAAAGTGGAAAAGCGCACCGGACTGAAAAAACAGGAATATGCCGGCAAGCTCCTGTTCATGTCTCATGAGACCTATACCCCGGCAAGAGGCGGCAGTGCCGATGCCGAGGTGACAGCCCTTGAAACCACGTTTGCGGGGCATCTCAATGAGATCTGCATTTCCAACACCAAGGGATTCACCGGCCATACTTTAGGCGCTGCCATTGAGGACGTGGTTTTGGTTAAGGCTCTGCAGCAGCGCAAGGCCCACCCATCGCCAATCTGACCAAAGTCCCGGCCCATTTTCAAAAGCTTAACTTTTCCGGCCAGGAAAACATTGACAGTGAATACGGCCTGCACCTGTCCGCCGGTTTGGGTCCCATTTTGCGTTCATGTTTGTGAAACGGGTTCAGGAGAACCAGGTGGAAGGCAACCTGGCCTATCACCGTTGGCTGAGAAAGGTTTCCGGGGTTCAGAAACCGGAACTCAAAATTATTGACAACACCCTGTGTGTGGTGGCCGGTGATCCGGAAGCTCCCTCAGCACTGACGGACACGTCATCCCAGGCCCCTGCGGTCCGGCCGGCAGCGACCAAAGAAGCACCTGCAAAACCGGTGTCCCCCATTCAGACGGTCCCGGCTCCCGCCACTTCAGTCACTTCTGAAGTCCCGGTTTCTGGTCCGGACAAAGGGCGGACCGCTGAAAAAATCAAAGAGGTGATTGCAACCCAGACCGGGTATACCCCGGACATGCTGGAAGACGATCTGGATCTGGAAGCGGATCTGGGGATCGACACGGTCAAACAGGTGGAGATCTTCGGCAAAATCGCCGCGGATTTCGGATTCCCAGTGCCGGACGATCTGCGGCTTCGGGACCTGAACACCA
>LQAF01000135.1_pt1 | contig 16212 bp, 21 predicted proteins | sample 1535781 | NCBI WGS metagenome assembly LQAF01 (sample SAMN04331583, study PRJNA305678) | bioreactor metagenome | isolation source: bioreactor_2 inoculated with Wadden Sea sediment 2nd replicate of a... | place: Germany:Bremen
AGTAGGAGAGCACTCGATTACAACCAATATCGGCAAGGTTTTTATGGTGGACCCCAATGTCAAGACAGTTTTTCATTCAATTTAAACGTCTTTTTTTACATTTCCGCCGGTGTCAAAAGGGTGTGCTGTGTATTCGAGGTCAACACCGTTCATTATTTCAAAATTTTTAGGGATCCACTATAGCTTCAAGAGCATAAAGACGAAATAGAAGTATTCTTTTTGCCGTCGTATTCATCGGAGTTGAATCCGGATGAGTATTTGAACTATGACTTGAAAATTGGGGTGCACAGGAAGGCTCCTGTCAAAACAAGAGAGCAATGATCGAAAAACGCGCTGTCACATTTGAGGATGCTGCAAAAGATGCCAAAATGGGTGGAAATTACTCCCGCCACCCCAAAATAGCATATGCAGCTTGATTCGGGAATTTCATTGCTGGAGTAATATCACCCATTTGGGTGATTGCAATCCTCCTTCTTTTTTTATAAGTTTATCCTGGGATCGGATTCGTTCTCATCAGGATAAAGTGATTTGAAGTCTGGCACTATCTGTATTACGAGGTATTATTTGATGATCGTTCGAGGAAAATTGGTTAAAAGGTATTCAGATGTATCAATATCCGATGCGGGAGTGAGGAAGGCGATTGAATGTCATCAGCAGTTTGGTATGTTTTTTAAAATTGATGCGGATAGCCGTGAATCATTTCCCTATATCAATGGGGCGGTGAAAGGGCCAAGTACGAAAGCCATCCCTTAACTGTTCGATTTTCATTTCAGTCGGCAATCTGTGCCTTATATCCGACTGAAATTATAGCGGCCCCGTTTCGGAGCCATGAAACCGCATTAAAATTTATACCTGAGATTATAGGTTTTTTGAATGAAATCATGAACGAAGCAATGAAATCACTGCCTGCTGCAAACTTTACCGAAATCCTTCATCAGTTGTTGATATATTGAAAGTCCTGCCGCGTACAAATTGTAGAAAATGCGGATTTGCCACATGCACGGTGTTGGCGGCAATGATTCAAAAAGAAAAAGCCTTCACGGAAGAATGTCAGGATTTTGTAAGACCGGTCGTCGTGAAAACAGTTTATCCTGTTATCAGATCGGATGGAACTCTGGAATCCACTTTTTCAATCGAAACAAAACTCCCTGAATCCGAAATATTTACCGGCGTTCAAAAGGATAATCACGATTCTGAAGGAGTGAACAAAATGACGGTGCCCAGGCAACCCCTGTATGACACGCATGGAATCCGTATCCAATATGGTTTGACTGCAAGAGAAATCCAGGTGCTCCAGTGCCTCTCTGAAGGCGCATCAAATCCTGAAATATCAGGTATGCTGAACATCAGTTTTCACACGGTCAAATCCCATGTCATCCATATCTTTAATAAATTGAATGTAAATGACCGCACTTAGGCCGCGGTTTGGGCTGTGCGGAACAATGTGGTTTAAGGAAAAATAATGAGTTTGATTGATTACATGAAATGCCCGGGGTTGGAAAATACACTGGCAGTCCGTCCAGAAGAACATCCTTGTCCCGGCTGTGGACGGTGGGTGGAAATTTGGACCGATGAGCGGAAAACCCGCTGTACAAGCTGTGGGATGGTAGTGTTGCATCCAAACCCTATGCTCCCAGAAGCCGGTGATAGCGCTTTTTGTGGAGAAAACGGTGACCGACCGGGGGAACTGATACAACTGAAGGATCAGGCGATCCAAATGGGGATTTCAAAGGCCGCCTTGATACCATCGGCAAAAATACATGTAAACGCTGAACTTAGCGAGCTTTGCAGTGGGCAACCGCCCTGTGAAAATTATGGCAAGTCCATGAACTGCCCGCCGCATGTAAAAGGACCCGAATCATTTCAACATTGGCGGGATAAGAGCCCGTATTCGATTGTTTTACGAATAGATGTCCCCAGTGACATCATGTTTTCCAAAGAGAGGCGGGAATTGATGGGTTTTTTGCAGGAGACTTTGGTCGTATTGGAAAAATACGCTAAAGCAAAAGGATATCCCGGGACAAAATCTTTTGCCGGCGGTTCCTGCAAAAAATCTGGTGCGATGCTTATCCGAATTGCCGGGTCGTTTCGGAAGACGGCATATGCAGGCATCCGGATAAAGCCCGTCCCTCCATGTCCGGTTTTGGGATCGACGTCACCAGGTTAATGGAATCTGCAGGCTGGTCGGATCAAACAAAAGAGCAGAAAAGGATGACGGGATCAGATGACGGACTTTGGATGGCCGGGCTTCTGCTCTTATTAAGATGAAGTTGTAACCGGCGGCTGATCCGAAATCCCGGGACAAGGGACCGTCAGCAAGATCAAAGAAAGATGCCGGGAGCGAATTCAGAGTGGCGGTAAAAAATGAAATAGATCGGATCATGGCAGTCTGAAGCTTGATCGGGGAGGCAGCGCCTGAATTTGCCACCGATGAAAAAGTCAAGTACGCTGGTGTTCTATTGGCGTTGCCGGTTTTGATGGGTCTGAATTCTCCGGAAGCCTGTAAAAATGCATACTGTGCTCTCAAACGGGGATACGATGGTTTGCATCTATTTCTCAACCAATTGAATGGTTTTTTCCGGATTCAACTAACGGGGCTCAAACATATTTATCGCACTCAATAATTTTTGGCTGACTTCGTTGCCTTCCAGGTTTTTCTCCCCTTGTCAAAAATGGAAAACACCAGTTTTGTCTGATCACACACCTTGCTTGAAGTATATAGTATTCGATTGTCGTCATATTCACCTCCTTCCTTTTTTTATGATCCCGGTTAAATCTTAAGAAACGTTATTTAACCGGGATCTGCCGTTTTACTGCTGAGAATGGTACCACTCGGCAAATTCTTTAAATCCCTGTTCATTGCTGATTTCCGGAGAATAGTTCAGTTTTCCCCGGGCTTTGTCTATCGACATTGTCATTGATTTGGCCATATAACCGACCGACCAGCGGGTTAAAGCCGGTGTTTTATTGCCAAAAGGCAGGAAGCTGGCCATCTCCATGACCCCGGCCATTGTTTTAGCGACCGGTTCCGGTACGTTTTTAGGGTTAAAAGACCGTCCAAATATTTCCAGCACCTTACCAAACCATTCCTTAATGTTTATCGGATCACCGTTGGTAATGTTGTAAGCCTCATTCCAGGCATCAGCCGGTGCAGCCAGACACAATTCCACGGCACGGAGAAAATTACCCACATAGGTAATATCCACCAGTGCCTGGCCACCATTAATTAAGGGGAACTTCTTTTTTTCAGATAGCTTCAGAATACGGGGCACAATGGTATTGTCATAACGGCCGTAAACCGCCCGGGGGCGAAGCACAATGGTTTTTATCCCCCTGCTGTCCAGCGCCAGAAGATTCTTTTCAGCGATCAGTTTAGTCTTTCCGTAGCTGAACTGTCTTTTCGGAAAAGGATCGTTTTCTGCAATATCAAACCGGTCGCAGCCATTAAAATAGATACTCGGCGTTGAAATAAAGATAATTTTGTTTATGCCATGCTCCAGGCAGGCACGGATGACATGGCGGGTGCCAAGCACATTAACGGAATAAAAATCTGTATACCTGCCCCAATCCCCGGTTTTGCCGCACAGTGAATCACGCAGTCTGCAGGTGAGAACACCTCCTTTAGCTGTTGATAATCCGTAACATCCGCTTTATGGAAGACGATGCCTTGTTGACGAAGTGCTTTCCCATTTTCGGAAGAACGGCCGGTGGCCGTAATTGACAAACCTTTCCGGTGGAAATATTCGGATAAATTCCTACCCAAAAAACCCGTAGCACCGGTGATGATCAGTTTCATGAAATCTCCTTGATTTACATCCATCACAGCTTCCTTTTTTTTATAAATCGTTTCTTTAACTGCTTGGGCTTTGTTTTTCGCCCATCCATCCGGCCAGTAACGGACGGCCATTTGCTTATAGCCCATTGTCCCTCCAGCGGCTGACCGTTACAATATAATTATGTGGTTGAGTCAGGGGATTGACCCCCAGGGATTAATGTGAATTTTTGAATATAAAAAAATGACATATTTGTGCTTCCCGGGTGCCGATAAAAATGTCATTCACAGACGAATGTGTTCGGATATTGAGACAATCGCTCAAGTTTCTTGTTAAAAATTTGAATACTCAACGAATGGCTTTTAAATGCTCTTTCAAAAGCCACTCTGTTGGTCTGAGAGGTCAATACAGTAAAATCATGATTAACATTTCCGTACAGATTGGCATTTATATCCGCATACAGAACTGGCCTTGTGCACTCAAAATTCACTTGTTTCAGATTAATATGCCTAATGTTTCGATTAGTATTTGTATGAAAATAGATGATTTTATTTGCTATATCATAAACAATACACCATTGGGTTTTTGATTGGCGTTGCCAGTGAGCCGGTGCAGTATTTCCAAAGGAGCGTAGAGATATCTTTTCAAGAATTTGAAACGTATTCTCTACAATGGATCCGTCTGGGCCTGACCACTCTGTGTTTTGATGGGCCAACAGGTGGGATGCTTTTAGAAATCTGCCGATCGGAATATTGCCGTATGGGCACTCTTTTTTGCCAGGCCCGTTATTGAAAAAGCCAGCGGCTTTTATCAACATGGAATATGGTTCGTGATTCACCAGTGCTCTAACTGGTAGAGAGGCTTGATGATAAACCACACAGTTATGGTCAAGATATTCGATAACAGCGCAATCTCCCGAGCGATCGGCAAATAAAAAATGTATGCCCCAGCCGTCAGAGACGGGTCGGATCCTCACCAGTTGATCACTTTGAATCACGTCTTTTACCGAACGATGACTGTCCAGCTGATATTGGAGCCATTGCTTCATAAAAATGGAAGGGCGGTCATCAGAATTCGGATATTGTGTCTGAGGAAGCTGGAGTGTACAGCCCACCAGTCCGGCCTCATTCATTCCTCCCCAGGGCCAATCACACCCAAACAGATTAAATGTAATGTTTCCATATCGGGCTTTCCATTTTGCTGGGTTCAAGATTTTGTTGGGATCTGCGACAGCGGTTTTTCCCGCCCCGCGTTTATTGATAAAAATAAGACCATTCCCTGTCGGCCAGTCCAGGTTGGCCCCGACCACGGATCTGTCGTTTTCCACAATATTTATCGCCGAACAGGGGGAAGCCGCAGGTGCAACCGCCAGAAAAAAGAATACAGTCATGATGATAAAATGTTTGATGCCCATTTTTATGATCTATATTTGAAAGAGAAATCGGTCATTATTTGTATTGTTGGTGGCCACAGTTTTGGGAAATCAAGCCCATGCCCCCAATCAGGTTGAATGCGTATTTCCGATTCAGGAACCGCCCGGGCTATTGCACGGCCATGGCCGACCCGGGATAAAGGGTCTGTTACTCCATGCATCACCAAGGTCGGTCTCTGAATTGTTGACAACCGTTTTGTTCTGCATCCATCAGCCAGCATGGCGACATTTTGCCGGAGAAACCCATGGGGATAATAACAACGGTCGTAGCTTGCAGCCGCTATTTCTGCACGGCATTGTGCATCATAAAAAGGAGACCCGCCTGAAAGGGTTTGAGATATTGAAACTGAGTGGTCAATATAACCGGTACGGGAATCTGGAGGAGGTAATGCCATTGCGTTCAGAACTTCTGTGCGTGGCGGGGGTAAGGTACGGTGTCCCGCGCTTGACCCCATGCAGACCATACCACAGGTACGTTCAGGAAATAAAAATGACATGTTTTGAGCAATCATGCTGCCTAATGAAAATCCACAGATATGAGCTTTTTCTATTCCGAGTCTGTCAAGCAGGCCAACTACGTCATCTGCCATGTCCTGAAACGAATCTGGCGCATCAATGGGGTCTGCGTTAAAATAGGCATCCCAGGCTTGAAATACATCAGCTATCTCCAGTTCACCGAATTTTGTTGAAAGCCCCGTATCTGTGTTGTCAAAACGAATCGCGAAGAATTTATTATCCGCAAGCATTTCAAAAAAGGGCTTCAGCCATGCAATCATTTTTTCCCCAAGGCCCATAATCAGGATTACAGGCGTATCGCCTGGTCGTCCAAATGTGTCATAAGCCATTTCAACGGAATCCATTTTTGCCATCATGATTTTTCCCTTAGTGATCCTTATGAATGATTATCACTCCCATTCGGGTTCTGCAATCAAGATATCAGTAGAGTGTGATTGATCATCAGGGCTTTTTTAAAGATTCTTTTTTTAGTCCTTTCGAATCAGTTAAGATTTCTAACCGGAATAACCCGGTTTCCGGTTGTATCGGATTTGTGGCGCTACATACGTCCGCCTGATCCGTTCAATTAGGCATCATTACGCATGGGATCGGATCAGCCTGAAATCCCTTTTTTAAGAAAAATTATCACATACAAAAAAGTGAATCATCCCCCATTTGGGTGATTCTATCTTGCCCAGCAAGAATCTATTGACAACATAGATTGGCTGAATAAAAATCGAAACAAGAGGGTTAAAGATAAGACTCGCCGGCTTTAAACCGGCAGTCAATCGGGACAGGAGGTAACCCTCCTCATCCGCAGAACTATTCAAATCCGCTTTATTTAGTGTGCCGGTATCTTTTTCCGGATGCTGCTGAATGAGACCTTTGCACATAAAAATCATGGAGAGCATTGCATTTTTATCCAGAGTTCCGGTGATGATCGACGGAGAGCGGGTCGTTCTTCAGATGCGAATTTATAAACCCGGCAAAAAGGGAAAACGTGCTACACTGGTTTTGAATTATGGTTCAACCGGATCTGTGGTTTCCGGCCGTTTGAGCCTGCCGGCATCCCTGAGGATGCTCAGCAGGCTTTCAGACAGGTTGAGGGTGATGAAGATCATTGGGGGGCCAGGTTGAATTTTTCCAGGGTGTCTTTGGTGGGGATGCCGTTTTCATCCCAGCCCCGGGCGGCATAATAGGTATCCAGCCCCAGTTCGTCGCACACCCAGTTGACATGGGCCACGGCATGGATGTCGGACAGCTCGCAGTTGCTGCCCACCAGGGCCAGGGTTTCGTATTCCGGGCCTTCCACATATTTGTTGTCCTTTCCGGTTTTGGCCAGCCCGTACTTGCCGCAGGGGATGGGTAGGAAAAACACGCCTTGTCCGTGATTTTCAATTCGTCAAGGATGGCCTTGCCGTTGATCTGATCGGCATAATCGCAGTGGGAGGTGGCAAAGTTGCGGGCGGGCAGGGCTCCCACATCATTGCACCAGTTGGTGATGCCGGCGGTGCCTTCCGGGGCCCAGCCTGTGAACCCGGGTTTTCCCGGCAGGCCGCATAGGTCTGTTTGCCTTTTTTCAAAAGCCCTTTTGGGTCGAACACGGGGATGTTTTTGGTACCGTGGACGGCAATGGCTTTGATGTGGTTGGAGCCTAAGACGGTGCCGATGCCGGTGCGGCCGGCCTGGCGCCCGAAATCATGGGAAATGCAGGCAAAGTTGACCATGCGTTCCCCGGCCTCTCCGATGGTCAGAATCTGGAATTCCTGCCCCATGCCGGTTTTCAGAATCTCTTCCACCTCTGTGGAGCCTTTGCCCCACAGATGGGATCCGGAACGGATTTCCACGGTGTCATTGTCAATGAAGAGATAGGACGGTTCCTTGGCCCGACCGGTCAATATGGTGACGTCATAACCGGCGTATTTCATGGTGACCACGAAATGTCCCCCCATGTTGCTGTCGCCGTATCCGCCTGTGGCCGGAGTTTTGGCCGCGAAATGGGTCTTCCCGGCCGCCGGCAGAGACAGGCCGCTCAACGGCCCCATGGCGATGACAAACCGGTTTTTCGGCGAAAGGGGATCCCCGTCCGCTGATAAATTCGTCCTCCCATTCCTGCTTCAAGGGGGTCCTTTTTAATGGTTCCGGTGCTCAGATCGATTCTCAGCATGTGTCCAGCGTATCCATATAACATGATCTTCCTCCTTTTCTTTCTAATTGAAGCTCAGTGCCTCCCGGGGACACACTTCCACACACTGCCGGCAGTTGATGCATTTGTAGGGCAGGCCATTTTCATTCTCCTTGGCTGTTGAATTATTGACCCCTTCGTACTTATTGAAAACCTTATCATGTTTTGGTCAGGGAAGTATAACGCATTGTTTTCATGAACCGATATGAGCAGGATTCATTCCTGCCATGAATATGGCAGGCCGGGGAGATGGCGGTGGATCAGGCCATGCCTTTTTTGCGGTAGGTTCGCATCAGGGTCCGGTCCAGGATGAAAAACAGGAGAATGGGCAGCACCAGGAAGATCAAGGTCAGCAATGCCGCCAGTGACCGGTTGGAAGAGGAGAGCAAAGGCATCAAAAACCCAGTAAACGAGGGCACCGCCCCCCACCCATGAGAAACACCAGAAAGTATTCGGAAAACGCCACCAGAAACACCACACTGCCGCCGGCAATCACGGCCGGCACCAGCAGCGGCAGCTCCACCTGCCAGAAAATCGCCACCGGGCCGGCTCCCAGGTTACGGGCACAGGTGCTAAACTCTTGTCCCATGGTCTGGAATCCCGCCACTAAGGCCCGGAACATGTAAGGGTAGCTGAACAGGGCCAGGATCAGGACCACACCGGCTACGGTGTCGGCCAGAGACAGCTTGATGAACACCAGATGCAGGCTCATGGCAAAAGTCATGGGCGGTACCAGGGCCGGTGTGAGCAACAACGCTTCCAGCAGCCGTTTTCCGGCAAACGGGTGCCTGGCAAAGGCTGCGGCCGGGGTCAGACACATGATCAAGGTGACGAACACTGTGGCCAGGGAATAGAAAAAGGAAGAGGCCAGGGAGGAAACAATCTGATCCCGGTGAGTGATCAGAAACTCGATGCCGGCAATGGAAAACCGTTCCGGCCATAAATCCGGAAACCGCCACCCCGGGGCCAGGCCCACCAACACCAGGATGCCGGCAGGCAGGGCGAACAGGATCACCAGCGCCAGCAGGGTCAGCATGTGGGGAATGGGGCTGTTTTTTTTCACAGTTTTCTGACCCCGCTTTCCAGGCGGGTGACTGTTCTGGAATAGGCGATGATGAACACCACAGCAAAAAAGAACATCAGCGTCAGGATGACCATGGCTTCGGGCCGCCTGGCCAGATCATGCTTGAAATAAAGGTTATAGACATTCAGGCTGAGCATGCCGGGCCGGCTTTCGCTTAAGATGTAGGGGATGTCAAAGGCCCCGAAACTGTATAGAAACAGAATGATGAAACTGGTGTGTATCGCCGGGGCCAGCCGGGGCAGCACAATAGTAAAAAAATCCGGCATCCGGATGCCCCGAGCATGGCAGCCGTCTGGATCTGTCGGATATCGAACCGCACCAGCAGTGCCAGAATCAGCAGCATGGCAAAGGGAGTGCCCTTCAGGGTATAGGCCAGGACCATGCCCACGCCCCAGCCCGAATACATCACATTGGGGAATTCATGCAGGGAATGGATCAGGCCCAGGTGCCAGGCCGCAGAAGCCAGGATGCCCGATCGGCTCCAGAACACCAGTACCACGAACGCCACGGCAATGTGGGGCAGGATCAGCGGGATCTTGTACACCAGGGCCGTTCCGGCCAGGGCCCTGGGCAGCTGCCAGACCCGGTAAGCCAGAAAGGTGCCCAGGGCCACGGAGCCGGCAGCGGAGGCCAGAGCCACCCCTATGGAAAATCCAAAGGAAGCGAAAAAAGAGGGGTCTGACAGGATCACGCCATAAGCCGCCAGAAACGAGCCGGAATGGGGAAGGGGGTGAAAACGCCGAAGGACTGGCACACGGTCAGAAACACCCCGCCGCAGAACAGCACGCCAAAGGGCAGCAGCAGGGGGCTGAGTCGAAGTATCAGCCCCGGGGTGACTTGACGGCTTCCTGGGTTACCTGTCCAGGACATGGGTTTTCCAGTCCTGCTCCAGGGCTTCGAGATAGGGAGCCGGGATTTCCGGGACAGCGGTTTTGGCCAGAGTTTCCGGTGTCAGGGTGGCGGCGCCTAAATCCACGGAGTCAAACCGCTGCCGGTTCGATGCACTGAGCCGGTTCAGATCCAGAACCGGAAAATCCCCCCAGTTCTCCGGTATAAATTTTGACACCTGGGCATCCACGGATACCAGAAAATCAGCCAGCACCATGGCTCCGGCCTTGTTGGGGGCGTTAAAGGGAATGGCTGTGAAATGAGTGTTGAAAATGGCCCCGTCTTTCAAGACAAAGGTTTTGACAGTCTCCGGATAGCTGCCGTCGATGATCATATTCTGGGCATGGGGAGGGTGATAGGACATGCCCAGAGCCACCTCGCCCCTGGCAAACAGGGTGTCCAGGAATGCACTGTCCCTGGGATAGGTGTTTCCTCTCTGCCACAGGAACGGCTGGATGTCGTTGAGCCATTCCCACAGCAGCGGCGCATTTTTTTATACAGGTCCGGATTCCACCCGGCCATGTATTGTTCGTGTCCGCCGGTCACTGCATAGAAGATGTGGCGGACAAAGGCGGAACCGGTGAAATCCGGGGGCTGGGGATAGGTGAATTGTCCGGGATTGTCCACGATCCACTGTTTGAGGGTAGACACTGTGTCCGGCGGGGTGTCCATCCGGGCGTTGTCATACTCGAACACGAACTGGGCCCGGCCGAAAGGGGCTTCAAATCCGTCTACGGGAAATCCGAAATCATGGGTGATGTTGTCCGGGTCTACATACTGTCGGACGTTGGGCAGATGCCCGGCAAACGGGCCGAACAGCAGGCCGGCTTGTTTGGCATTCTTGAAGTTTTCCCCGTTGATCCACAAAAGGTCGATGGTGCCGCTTTCCTTTCCCGCCGCTTTTTCGTTGAGCAGTTTGTTGACAAACACCCCGGCATCCATGGGGACGCGTTTCACATCCATGTCATACCGCTGTTTCATTTCTTTGGCCACAAAGGTGTCCACCCAAGTATTGACATGGGCCCATCCGCCGTACATGTACCAGTGAACCCGGGTCCCCGGGCCTGTTCCCGGATCCGGTCGAACGGGGTGTCGGTCAGAGTGATGCCGGATGCCCTTGCCGGTGGGACAAACGGATGAAAGAATGGCATCACCATCATCAGCAGAAAAAGTGTCATATTCAATCGCAGGGTCATAAAATCTCCTTTCAGGTTTGGTATCTAATGCGGGAAACCCGCAACCCGGGTGCCTTTTCCCAGTCCACCAGACAGGCCCGTTCCGCGCTGATGAGAAAATTGTCGGAGATCAGCTCGGTTTTCACGAGGCACAGGGTTTCAGTTTCAAACAGGGGCCTGGTCTCCGCCGCCAGGGTCTGAACCGTATCGCGGCAGGACAGGATTTGTGCCTGTTCTTTTTTCAGGGGGTGGTCGGCAAACCGGTGAACCAGGCCGATACTTTCATCAGCAATCGCAACCACGGGGTCGGCCCGGACAATGAGGCCGTCCGGCACCGGGATGGTATGGACCCGGGCAAAGATGCGGGCAGCTTTTCCGGGTCCTGGCCGTAATCCGGGGGACTGCCGGGAATGAATTCCATAAGCAATGTCCCGCCTCCCAGGGGATCTAACAGTAAACAGCGGGGCATCAGATCAGCGCTGTCCTCTGGATTTTATCGCCTCTTTTTTTCCGATACAACTGCCGGGATTATACCATCTTTGGGATCATGGGTAAATTTTTTTTAGAAATTGTCTGATGCGCGGGTCGTCGGCATCGATGAGGTCCTCGAATGTGCTGATGGTTGCCATTCCAGGCCTTTACATGGCTGGTTGGCTCACCCGCCGGTCCCGGAACCTGAAAAATTTTATTAATTCAACTGATGCAGTATCCTCTCCTCCCTGGTTTTAATTTCCAATCAGATGTCCACGAAACATTTATCATTTTGATTTCGATATGGATCAGTCTACAATATCTAATCTTGACGTTTATCAGCCGCGCAATGTTGAGACAAGCGCGTATTACAAGTGTGTCGAAAATCATTTTGAAGAGCTGATTTATTCCGAGTTATCAGCTTTTTCCTGTTTCTTTTCTTGATACCACTCCTTATCACCATACATTTTGTCAATACAATCCGGGCAGAGCCCGTGACTGAAAGATACGCCCGAATGTTCTTCAATATATTTTTCAACCCTGTGCCAGAAACCTTTGTCATCCCTGATTTGTTTGCATGAAGAGCAGATCGGGATCAGGCCTTCCAGATTCTTGACCTTGTCCAGGGCGTCCTTCAGTTCCTTTAATGTGGCTGACAGGGTGATATGGGTTTTGATCCGGGCTTTTACTGTAACCGGGTTGAACGGTTTGGTAATGTAATCAACAGCACCTATTTCAAATGCTTTTGCTGCATCCATTGCTTCGGAGACCGCCGTAAGAAAGATAATCGGGATATCCTTTGTCTGCACATCGTTTTTCAATCCTTTACAGACATCATACCCGTCAATATCCGGCATCAGGATATCGAGCAGGATCAGATCCGGCCGGGGTTCCTTTTTTGCTTTTTCAATCGCCGCTTTGCCGTTGAGTGACGGGGTGACGGCATATTCATCTTTTAAAACCGCCATAAGCATATGGATATTTTCAGTTTGATCGTCAACGATCATTATTCGGGGTTTTTCAGTATCAGAACTCATATATAATGCTCCAGTTTTATCAGGATGGCTCAATCACCCCAATCATTTTTCGAAGGGTCTCAAGGGCTGCATCCTCTTCAAACAGATTCATCTGTTCCTGCAATACAGGACCCAGTTCAGCCGCCGGTGTACGTTCCAGCATGCTAATCAGATTATTTGTTTTTTCAAGGGCCAGGCCGTAATCAGAAGTGATCAGATCCAGGATCTCCCTTGCAAGCCCGCAAACATCAGCAAGATCTGAACTGTCAGGTTCCTGGGGACTGCCTGAATCCGTTTTATTCGATTTTCTGCCGTTGGAGGAGGGCACATCCTTTGGTGTTGTTTCTAGTATAAACTGTTGTATTTGCAAAATGCAATCCCTAAAGGTTCCAAGAAAAACCGGCAGGGCCTGTTGTATTTCCTGGTCCTCTTTTTTTTCAAGAAGCGGTTCCAATACAGCCGCAGTCCTGTTCAATTCAGCTGCCCCCAGGTTGCCGGCACTTCCTCTCACAGCATGGACAAGGTCCCTGGCCGGTTTATAATCCCCGCGGGAGATGCTGGCTTCAAGAACTTGCTGCGTGTTTTCGTGTTTTTTAACAAATTGAATGATAAGGTCCCGGTAAAGAGCTTGGTTTCCGGCCACCCGCCTGAGCCCGGCCCCGGTATCAAACAGGGCTAGGGCTTTGAATGATATGCCGGAGGGTGTTTCCTTGAGCGCATCAGGCTTTTGGGGGGGCAGGGAAGTTCGCGTACCGGGTTTTATCCACCGGATCAATGTATTGAAAAGTGCATCCGGGTCTATGGGCTTTGCCACATGGTCATCCATCCCTGCTTCAAAGCATTTTTTCTTTTCATCCTCCAATGCATGGGCAGTCATGGCAATGATTGGGATTTTGCCCAAAGGCCCGTTTTTTTTCGAATCAGGGTTGCCGCGGTCAAACCGTCCATTTCAGGCATCTGAAGATCCATGAGGATGATATCCGGCAGTTTGTTTTCCGCAAGTCCGGATAGCATATCGATTGCGATCCGGCCGTTATCGGCAGTTTTTACAATAAAATTTTCAGACGACAGTAATTCCTGCGCCACCTGCTGGTTTATTTCATTGTCTTCAACCAGCAGGACCCGGGCGTTGCGGATGTCTTCCATGCCGGGAAGGGCAGTTTTTTCATGGGTCTTGGCAGGCATTGTGTCTTTTTCATTGGAGAAAATGGAAAGAACCGCATCAAACAACAGTGAGGGATTGACCGGTTTGATCAGAAAATAGCTGACACCTGCATCCCCAGCCTTCTGGCGGATATCCTCCCGGCCGTATGCTGTGAGCATCAATATTTTTGGGACTGTCGGGATGTCCGGGTGGTTCCGGATGGATTCAGCGGTTTCAATCCCGTCTCTTCCGGGCATTTTCCAGTCCATGACCACAAGCTTGAAGGGATCATTTGAATTCTGCGCCTGCACAAGTTCGGCCAGTGATTCGTCGCCTGAAGGGCAAAGGGTTACCCTGAAGGAGAAGCTTTCAAGAATGTCGGACAGGATTTCCCGGGCAATGGAATTGTCGTCCACCACCAGGACTTTCATTTTTTCAAGATCAGGCGGGTAAGAGAAAATCCGCTTGGCCCTGTCTTTTAAAAGGTTCATCCAGGCAGTGAAAATAAAGGCTGACCCTTCACCGGTGCGGCTTTCCACTCGGATCCGGCCGCCCATCATCTCGACCAGCTGTTTGCATATGGCAAGCCCCAGGCCGGTTCCGCCATGCTTCCGGGTAATGGATTCATCTGCCTGGGAGAAGGACTTAAAAAGTCTGTCCATCTGCTCCCGGGTCAAACCGATACCGGTATCTTTTACCTTAAATTCCAGGCAGATCCGCCCCTTGTCCGGGTCAATGGCTTTTCTCTTTACAGAAAGAAGAATAGAACCTTTATCCGTGAATTTTATCGCATTGTTGATCAGGTTGGTCAGGATCTGTTCCAGGCGGAAGGGGTCCCCTGAAAGGACCTGCGGAATATTTTCATCCAGCCGGAACAGCAATTCGAGTTCCTTTTCTTCCGCTTTGAAACTCAATACTCCGGCCAGGTGATCCATTACTTTTTCAAGCTCAAACCGGATGGTTTCCATGGAGAGCTTTCCGGCTTCTATTTTGGAAAAATCCAGGATGTCATTGATGATGTTTAGAAGGTGCTGGGCCGATCCCATAATTTTTTTAAGATAGTCTGCCTGTTTTTGAGACAGTTCGGTTTTTAATGCCAGGTGGGTCAGGCCGATTACGGCATTCATGGGAGTCCTGATCTCATGGCTCATGTTGGCCAGAAATTCACTTTTCGCCCGTGTTGCGGCCCGGGCTTCGGCTTCTTTTTCCTGGGCAGCTTCTTTTTTGATCTGCTCACTGATATCTTTGATCAAACCCTCTATGCAGGGCTCGCCGTTTTCATCTTTGGCCACGCGTGCGGTCAGTTCGGCCCAGATGCAGGAATCATCCTGTTTGCGAAGTTCAACCCGCAAATTGCTGACCGTTTCACCGGCTTCAAGTCTTTCAAGCATCTCGTTTCTGGCCTTGGAATCAACATAGAGCTGCCGGGAAATATCCGAGATCTCTTTGACCATATGATCCGCAGTATCATACCCAAGCATCTTTGCCAGTTCAGGATTTGCCATGACAAACCTGCCATCAAAAGAAGACTGGAAAATTCCTTCCATGGCATTTTCAAAAATGGAACGGTATTTTTTTCAGCCGCCTTCCGTTTCAGGTTTTCAGCCTTGAGCTGCTGCATGGACAATTGAAGCCTTTCAGACATGGTATTGAAAGTCCGGGACAGGACACCGAGTTCATCATTTGATGTGACTGCGACCCGGGAACTGAAATCACCCCGGCTGATCTGTTCGGCACTTTTTTTGAGCATCAGGACCGGGGCAGAAAGGCGGTTACCAAGCCAGATTCCCAAAAGAACAGATAACAGGATGCTGATGCAGAATACCCCTGTAAATAAAAACAACAGCTTTTTTTCGTACTGGATGATGCGTTCGGCCTTGACATCAATTCCCAGAACGCCGATTTTTTCCCCCTGAGTGTTGAAAATAGGGGCGTACCCGGTAAGCCAGGTTCCCCAGTAGTCTGTATAAAAATCGGCTTCACTGACCGGCTGGCTGATGGTTTTGAAATGCTGTTTTAGAAAAGGGCTGGCATCGGTATATTCTTTTCCGAGATGTGCGATATTTTCAGGATCGGTTTCCGCATCTACCACGAACCGGATGCGGTCTTCCTTATCAGCTGCCATGGTATAGATGAAGTGGATGTCCGGGGTGGTTCTTTGAACCTTTTGCAAATAGCGTTTTACGGTCATATAGGCCGGACCGTTTTCCTGGTCCGGGTGTTTCAAGGTCTGGTGAAGTTCGGCCGGAACTATCGCGGCACCGAGCCCGGCTATCTCCTGGAGGTGCTTTCTGAAATCATTCCGTATACGGGTCCGGGTCGTATGGTACAGCAAAACAGAAAGAATGCCGGTAACCACCGTACCGAACAAAATGATGGAAACAATCAGTTTCCATCTAAGGCTCAAGTTTGCGGTAAATCGTTGTACGGAAAGAGTCAAAACAATATCCTGCGGGCCTTAAAATTTTTGTCATCCTGTTTGGTAGTTGAGAATGCTGTTTTTGTCAATAGAGGCCAGGCTGAAAATCAGTCTTGGTTTAAATGGGAAA
>LQAF01000136.1_pt1 | contig 16146 bp, 18 predicted proteins | sample 1535781 | NCBI WGS metagenome assembly LQAF01 (sample SAMN04331583, study PRJNA305678) | bioreactor metagenome | isolation source: bioreactor_2 inoculated with Wadden Sea sediment 2nd replicate of a... | place: Germany:Bremen
CACCCCTTTTGCCCGGGCAATGGTGTCGGCGGCGGCAAACCCGATGGCCGGAATGTCGATGGCAATACGGAAGGGATCAGTTTCCAGGACGGTAACGGCACCGGCGCCGTAGGTTTTAAGGACCAGGGCAGCATGGGCAACGTTCACATGGTTTTCCTGAAGAAACTGCATGACCCGCCGCACAGCATGATGGGTGTTCCAGGCCTTAACGATCATCTGATGTTTGGCCTTTCCGATGCCGGTGACCTCCAGCAACTTTTCCGGCTGATTTTCGATGATCTCCAGGGTCTGGTCCTGAAACCGATCCACGATGCGGTCGGCCAGAGATTTGCTGATCCCCTTGATCATACCGGACCCCAGATATCTGCGGATCCCGGATATCGTGGCCGGCAGGGTGACTTCGTAGGATTCCACCTTGAACTGGTCTCCGTATTTCGGATGGGACGACCACTGGCCTCTCAACGTAAGGGTTTCCCCTTCCGCCACCCCGGCAAGATGTCCCACCACTGTGATGGGATCCTTGATTTTTTCCACCCGGACGCGGCATACGGTGTACTGGTTGTCCGGATTTTGGTATGTGAGGCGGGACAGAACCCCTTTGATGGTGATCATGGAACCGGCTGCCGGAAATTATGGGTGATCCAGTGAGCCGCCGCCATCAGATTTTCAGCAAAATGATCCGGTGGTGTGCCCCGGTCCCTCAATTCCTTAAACGCCTGATTCCCGTTTCCCGTGGCCACCAAAACGGCTCCGCCGCAACCGGCGTTCCGGGCCGCCTGAATATCCTTGACACTGTCCCCCACGAACAAGGATCCGGCCAGATCGATGTCATACCGGGCCTGTGCCTGATAAATCAGTCCGGGCTGCGGTTTGCGGCAGTCACACCCGTGATCCGGGGCATGAGGACAGAAAAAAACATCCAAAATCCTGCCTCCGGCCGCAGCGATCCCCTGGTGCATTTTTCAAAAATCCGGTCCAGGGTCTGCACCGTGACCATATTCCTGCCGATGATGGACTGATTGGTGATGACAATGATGTCAAACCCGCATCGGTTCAGCCGTGCAATGGCCCGGCGGCTGCCCGGAATGAAATGAAATTCGGAAGGATCTTTGATGTATTCCGAAGAATCCTGGTTGATCACCCCGTCCCGGTCCAGAAACACTACCTTTGATATCATCGTTATTCCGCCACGGCAAAGGCCCGGTGAAACCCATCTTCTGTCACAAGATTGCCACTGAACCGTTCCGCGTCCTTGAGGTTGGAAAACCGGCCGATGCGGACCCGGTAGAACCGGCCCCGGTGATCCTCATGCACCACGATATGGGCGTTGACATAGGATTTGGACAATTTTTCCTGAACCGGTCGGCATTGGCCTTTTCCTGAAATGCGCCCACCTGAACCGTGAAGTTTCCGTTCCAGTAGTCCAGGTCCCGGAACGCCACCGGCCCTTTCTGATCGTATTCCGTGGCCGCACCCAGGGCTCTGATCCGGACCCGGGCTGTGCCTGCCCCCACCATGTCGACCTTTCGCGCCCCGGTATAGGACAGGTCGATGATCCGGCCGGTGACAAACGGCCCCCGGTCATTGATGCGCACCTTGATTTTTTATTGGTGTCCAGATTGTGCACTTCCACCCAGGTATTCATGGGCAGGGTCTTGTGGGCCGCGGTCATGGCATACATGTCATAGATTTCACCATTGGAGGTTTTCCGGCCGTGAAATTTTTTTCCATACCAGGAGGCGATACCTGTCTGGACAAATCCATGGGCACTGGCAATGGGGGTATAGCGCTTTCCCATGACCGTGTATGGCCGCTGGGTGGCAGGGGATTTCCCCGTTTCCTTCCCGGGCGGTGCAGACCGCCTGTCCGGCCGGGGAGAATCAATGGATTTGGCACAGCCGGCACACAGGGCGAAGAACAGACAAAGGCCGATCAGCCCGATGCCGGGATACAGAATGCGGGGATACTTTTTTTTCATGGGTCCAGGGCGTGTAAAACAATATCTTCCATGTTATCGGTAAAAATCAAACTCATATGATCCTGAATGTGCTTGGGCACATCCTCCATATCCTTCTGATTCCGCAACGGCAGAATCACCGACTTGACGCCGGCCCGGTGGGCCGCAATAATTTTTTCCTTAACCCCGCCCACAGGCAGTATCTCTCCCCTGAGGGTAATCTCACCGGTCATGGCCAGGCGGGGCCGAACCTTTCGGCCCGAGATCAGGGAAACAAGGGCCACCAGCATGGTGACCCCGGCAGAGGGTCCGTCTTTGGGAATGGACCCGGCCGGCACATGCACATGGATATCATGGGTATCAAAAAACGAATCATCCACCCCCAGTCTGTCCGCATGGGACCGGATAAAGCTTAAAGCGGTGGAAGCGGATTCCTTCATCACGTCTCCCAGCTGACCGGTGAGGGTCAGTTCCTTGCCCCCTTTCATGGCCACTGCCTCCACGAACAGAATTTCTCCGCCCACCGGGGTCCAGGCCAGTCCCACCACCACACCGGGGGCGTGGATGCGCTGGGCCAGATCCGGCACGTGCTGCACCGGCCCGAGATATTCGTGCAGGTCATCCTGGCGGATCACCAGGCTCATGGTCTGTAATTCAGCGATTTTCGTGGCCACTCCCCGGCAGATGGTGCCGATCTGACGTTCCAGGTTCCGCAACCCGGATTCCCGGGTATAGCCGGAAATAATTTTCTTGACCGCACCGGGGGTGAAACGGATCTGTCCGGCCATGAGCCCATGGGCTTCCCGCTGTCTGGGAATTAGGTACCGGGTGGCGATCTTGTGTTTTTCATCCTCGGTGTACCCATTGAGTTCCAGCACTTCCATTCGATCCCGCAGAGGAGCGGGAATGGTATGCAGCACATTGGCGGTGGTCAGAAACATGACGTCGGAGAGATCGAACGCGACATCCAGATAGTGATCGGTAAATGAATTGTTCTGTTCCGGGTCCAATACCTCCAGCAGGGCGGAGGAAGGATCTCCTTTGTAGGAAGAATCCAACTTATCGATCTCATCCAGCATGAACACCGGGTTCTTTTTTCCGGCCTTCCGAATGTTCTGGATGATCCGGCCGGGCAGGGCCCCCACATAGGTTCTGCGGTGCCCCCGGATCTCGGCTTCATCCCGCACGCCACCTAAGGAAATCCGGACGAATTCCCGGCCCAGGGCTTTGGCGATGGACCGGCCCAGGGAGGTTTTGCCGGTGCCGGGCGGACCTGTGAAGCACAGAATCGGGCCTTTGGAGTTTTTCTTAAGTTTCCGGACCGCCAGAAATTCCAGAATCCGCTTTTTGGGTTTTTCCAGTCCATAGTGGTCCTGATTCAGGATGCGCCGGGCGGATTTGATGTCCAGCACGTCTTTGGACGCTTCGTGCCAGGGCAGGCTGATGAGCCAGTCCAGATAGGTGGAGGCCACGACATATTCCGAGGAGGAGACATGCATGCGGGACAGCCGCTGCAGTTCTCTTTCCGCTTCCTTTTCCGCTTCTTCCGGCAGACGGCTTTTCCGGATCAATGCCCGGAATTCACGAATTTCCACACTTTCGGCATCATTTTCACCCAGTTCCTCCTCAATGGCCTTGAGCTGTCGGCGAAGATAGTACTCCCGCTGCTGTTTGTCCATGTCCTCCTTGACCTGGTTCTGGATCCGGGAGCCCATTTCCAAAATTTCCAGCTGATCATTGACCAGGCGGGTGACTTTTTTCAGGCGCTGGTTCACATTGATCATTTCCAGCACTTTCTGCTTTTCATTCACCGGTGCGTTGATGGTGGATGCCACCATGTCCGCCAGTACGTTGGGCTCCTGAAGCGACTTGATCATGTGAGCCATCTCGCCGGGAAGGCCGGGAGACAGGTTTACGATCTTTTCGTACTGTTCGGCGATATTGACCATCAAAGCCCGGTTTTCCACGGTCCGGTCCGTATTTTTGCAGGTCAGCACCTCGATCTTGGCCTGAAGATAGGGTTTTCCCTGCAAAAACTGCACGGTCTTGAATCGATTCATCCCTTGAATCAGCAGCTGGGCTTTCTCATCTTCCATCTTTGACATTTTCAGAATCATGGCCACGGTACCGATGCGATACAAATCTTCGGCCCGGTGTTTGGACCCCGGCTCCGGTTTTCTGGAAAGAATCAGACCCAGCATTCGGGAGCCCGCCATGGCCTCATCGATCAGATCGATGGCTTCCTTCTGAATCAATACCAGGGGCAGCACCATTTTGGGAAACAGGTTGGTGTCCACAATGGGAAGAATTGGGAGCGTACCGGGAATGTCATTGGTGGAGATGGCAGCGGTGGAATGTCGGATATCATCCATGGATCCCCCTTTGTATGTGGACAGGGCAGTTAGATGAAATCCATGGACAGATCATGCGCCGGCTTGTAATTTTCCGAAAAAAGTTTACCCAGTGTCAGTTGAAGAAAACCGTCGTTAAAAACGGCAGACACCTTTTCCACATCGATCATGCAAGGAAGATACAGTATCCGCTCAAACTGGCCGAACTGAATTTCAGCCAGCCGATAGGTGGCAGCCGGGTCCAGCCGGGTCGTTTTCGGTTTCCCGATATTTTGACCGCTTTGCTGCTCACCTCGATAACAATGTCCTGCTTCTGAACTCCGGCGATCTCCGCCTGGATAACGATCTCGTTTCGCGTCTCAAAAATATCCATCTGGGGTTTCCAGATCCGCTTTGAAAAACAGAACATGGGATTTACGGATTGAAACAAATCTTGAAAGGATTTTTCTTCGGTGTCGTAGGTACCGAAATTGCTGCCGAAACGAATCTCTATATGTTCCATAAAAAACTCCTGCAGATGGTGTTCATATACGAACATGATCAAAGCTCAAAATAGCATCCGGCCGTAGAATTGTAAAGCGCAATAAAATTATTCCGGTTCCCGGGTATTGAAATCCGGATCAATGGGTGATATGGAATCGGCATGGATTTCTTGATTCAACAGACCGCTTTGATCAGCGGGGCATCCCGGGGCATCGGCCGGGCCATTGCAAAAAATCTGGCATCCCGGGGCACCTTTGTGTATCTCAATTTCCGGTCCGACGAAACCGGTGCCCAACACCTCCTGGACGAAATTCAAAAACAGGACGGTCAGGCCGCACTGCTCCGGTTTGACGTAACCCGTCAGGAGGAGTGTGACAACGCCGTTGCCAAAGTGATTGGACAGCGCGGCCGCCTGGACATTCTGGTGAACAATGCCGGAATCCGGGAGGACCGGTTGTTTGCCATGATGAAGAAACCGGCTTGGGAAACCGTGCTGAATACGCATCTGAACGGATTTTATCACCTGACCCGGCCGGTGGTCCGTCAAATGATCAAGCAGCGGTTCGGCCGGATCATTAACATCAGCTCAGCCGCCGGACAGGCAGGTAATGCCGGACAAGTCAACTACAGCACGGCCAAAGCCGGTATCATCGGGGCGACCCGGGCTCTGGCAAAGGAAATCGGCAGCCGGGGCATCACCGTCAATGCCGTTTCACCGGGGTTCATAGACACCGACATGGTGGCGGGCATGGACCTTGAAAAAATCACAAAAGAGATTCCGGCCGGCCGCCTGGGGCAACCTGAAGAGGTGGCGCACCTGGTCGGTTTTCTGTGTTCCCGGGAAGCCGGTTATATCAACGGCCAGGTGATCGGCATCAACGGTGGTTTGATTTAAGATCGATGTCCAGACTGTACGGTTATTTTCCCGCCATGGTGAGCGGGCTGCTGCTCACCTTGAGTTTTCCGGATGTCCATCTGTCCTGGCTGGGCTTCATGGCCCTGGCACCTCTTATCATCTCTCTGGATTCCCTGACGTCCCGGCAGGGATTTGCTGCCGGATTTGCCGCCGGTTTTATTCATTTCCTGACCCTGATCTACTGGATTGTTCCAACGCTGTGCACCTTCGGCGGATTATCCCCTGTTTCGGCGGTATCCGCACTGATCCTTCTGTGCCTGTACCTGTCTTTGTTTCCGGCCCTGTTTGCTTTTGGCCTTAAAAAACTGGCGCCGCCTCCGGTATTGATGCCCCTGACCGCCGCCTGCCTCTGGACCGGGCTGGAATGGATGCGGACCCATCTTTTGACCGGTTTTCCCTGGGGGCTTCTGGGATACAGCCAGACCGGCAACCTCTGGCTGGTTCAAATCGCGGATATCACGGGTGTGGCCGGTGTCTCTTTTGTCCTGGTTTTATGCAGCGCCCTGTCAGCCATGGGGTGGCAGTTTGTCTTGGCCCGCCGGCATACCGGTCATCCCTCTCCTGTGGCGCCGGTGGGCATCAGTGTGGGATACACCCTGATGTTTCTAGCCGCTGCATACGGTTATGCGGCGTATCGAATCCCACTAGTGGAAAAACGCATGACTCAGGCCCCTGAAACCCGCCTGGCCATTATTCAGGGAAACATTGCGCAAGACATGAAATGGGATATGCGTTCCGCCAAAACACCATTGCCAAATATGGGACCCTGTCCCTGGATGCGGCACGGTTTCAGCCGGACCTGATCATCTGGCCGGAAACCGCACTGCCGTTTTACTATGGTCATAGCACCGCGCTTTCCAATCAGGTGGACCAGCATATCCGCACGGCCCGGACCCATTTTCTGATCGGCACACCGGCGGTGGACACCTCCCACCACCCGGCCCTTTATTACAACCGTGTCATGATGCTCGATCCCCTGGCGCTGCCAAAGGGACACTACGACAAAACCCATCTGGTGCCGTTTGGCGAATACGTGCCGTTCCAGGACCTGTTGTTTTTCATCCAAAAACTCACCGCTGAAGCCGGTAATTTTTCCAGAGGAAAGCCGGCATTCATTCCCCTGACGTTCAAGGATCACCACACCGGCGTATTGATCTGTTTCGAAATCCTGTTTCCCAATATTTCCCGGCGGTTTGTCCGCAACGGGGCCGATCTGCTCACCACCGTGACCAACGACGCCTGGTTCGGGCGCACCTCTGCTTCGGCCCAGCATTTTGACATTTCGATTTTCAGGGCTGTGGAAAACCGCAGAAGCCTGGCCCGTGCCGCCAACACCGGAATCTCCGGATTTATCGACCCCACGGGCCGGGTATCTGACATCACCTCGTTGTTCACCGATGCCGTGATTGTCCGGCCCATGCCGGCTCTCAGTCACATTTCATTCTACACCCGGTATGGGGATTTGTTCACCTATATCTGTCTTATTGCATTGAGCATGGGTTTTGTGGTAAAAATCAGGCAACATTTCAAAAGGAGGCATGACCCATGAACACCGACTTAAAACAGACCCTGTCATCATTGACCACCAAAACCGACCGTCTCAAGGAGTATCTTTGACCTGCCGGTCAAAGAAAAACGCTTAAAAGAACTCGAGTTTTTCAGTGCCCGTCCCGATTTCTGGGATAACCCGGAAAAGGCCACGGCCATGCTCAAGGAACAGACCCAGCTCTCCGACCTGATCGACCAATGCCAGGCATTGTGCAGTGAAATTGAAGACGCACGGGTCCTGCTGGAAATGGCCTATGAGGAAGCGGACAAGGAAACGGAAGCAGAGGTGGCCCGGCAGCTGGATGAAATAGAAGAAAAAATCCGGCGGTTCTCTCTGGACATCACCCTGGATCAGGAAGACGATACCAGAGATGCGCTGGTGTCCATCAATGCCGGGGCAGGGGGCACCGATTCCCAGGACTGGGCCGAAATGCTGTTCCGCATGTACACCCGGTGGATCGACAAAAAAGGGTACAAACTGACCCTGATCGATCTGCAGCCCGGGGATGAGGCCGGCATCAAAGGCGCCACCTTCAAGGTAGCCGGAAAGAACTGCTTCGGATTCATGAAAGTGGAATCCGGTGTCCACCGGCTGGTGCGTATCTCTCCGTTCAATGCCGGGGGAAAACGCCACACCTCGTTTGCTTCGGTATTCGTATATCCGGACATCAAGGATGACATTCAGATAGATATTGAAGAAAAGGATCTGCGTATCGATGTGTTCCGGGCATCCGGAGCCGGGGGCCAACATGTGAACAAAACCAGCTCGGCGGTGCGCATCACCCATCTGCCCACCGGTACCGTGGTCCAGTGCCAGCAGGAATCCTCCCAGCACCGGAACAAGGAGATCGCCATGAAGGTACTCAAATCCCGGCTCTACCAGCTGGAAAAACAGAAACAGGACCAGAAAATGCAGTCATTGCACGACGGTAAGGACGAGATCGCCTGGGGCAGCCAGATCCGCTCCTATGTGCTGCATCCCTACCGAATGGTCAAGGATCATCGCACCGACCATGAAATCGGGGATGTGGACCGGGTTCTGGACGGGGGCCTGGATGAACTGATTGAAGGGGTTTTGATGTCCTGACCATGGAGCCCATGGCCATCATTGAAAAATATTATCCACCGGGGTCCGAACTGAACCGCATTCTGGTGGACCACAGCCGGCAGGTGGCTGAAAAAAGCGTAGAAATCGCCCGGAATCTGGCGGATCCGGGACTGGATCTGGGCTTTATCGAACAGGCGGCCATGCTTCACGACATCGGTATTTTTTTGACCGCGTCCCGCAGTATCGGCTGCACCGGTAAAGCCCCTTATATCTGCCACGGGGTCCTGGGCAGAGACCTGCTGGACAAAGAGGGGCTGAACCCGGCATACGGGCTGGTGGCGGAACGTCACACCGGCGCCGGAATCAGTCTGGATACCATCGTCCGCCACCACCTGCCGCTGCCCCGGCGGCACCTGGTACCGAAGACCCTGGAAGAAAAGATCATCTGCTGTGCAGACAAATTTTTTTCCAAAACCGGGCCGGCCCGTCACCGACCCCGGACCGTCAGCCAGATTCTGGCGGATCTTACGGCCATCGACCCGACCCATGCCCACCGGTTTTCCAGGTGGGCTGAAGCTTTCAGACTTTAAAAAAGAATCCCGCGCTTCCAAGCCAGGCACTGGACATTTTCCGGCCGGTCGGCGCCGGGCGTTATTCCGGCAGGCCTGCTAAAGAATCTGTTTCAGAAAAAGTTTGGTGCGGTCATGGGAAGGATCTTTGTAAAATTTCTCCGGAGTACCCTCCTCCACAACCATGCCTTCATCCATAAAAATCACCCGGTCCGCCACCTCCCTGGCAAACCCCATTTCATGGGTGACGCACACCATGGTCATACCTTCCTTGGCCAGGGTTTTCATGACATCTAGCACCTCACCGATCATCTCCGGATCCAGGGCTGAGGTCGGTTCATCAAACAACATAATCTTGGGATCCATGGCCAACGCCCGGGCAATGGCCACCCGCTGCTGCTGCCCCCCGGACAGGTTGGCGGGCCAGGCCTTGGCCTTGTTGGCGATACCCACCTTTTCCAGCAGCATCATTGCTTTTTCATCCCGCTCTTTTTGGAACGGTTCCTCACCAGTTTCTGGGCCAGGGTCACATTGCCTTGTACCGTCAGATGAGGATACAGGTTAAAGGACTGGAACACCATGCCCATTTCCGCCCGCACTTTATTAATATTGGTCTTGGGATCAAAAATATCCACCCCATCCACCAGGATCTGACCGTGATCCGCGGTTTCCAGCCGGTTCAGGCAGCGCAGAAACGTACTTTTTCCCGAACCGGAGGGACCGATGACCACCACCACTTCACCGGCTTCAATGGTGTTGGATACATCCACCAGGGCCTTGACTTCATGAGGCACATGAAATGTCTTGTAAATATGCTTGACGTCTATCATTTGGTGGCGGTCCTCCTTTCCAGATATTGAACACACATGGAAAGCGTAAAGGTCATGAGCAGATAAAGAATAGCGCACAGAATCCACAGTTCAAAAGTCTGAAGACTGGTGGTGATGCCTTCCCGGGTGGCTTTGGTCAACTCTCTGATGGATATCATGCCCAGCAGGGAGGAATCCTTGATCAGATTGATGAACTGGCCGGCCAGAGGCGGCAGAATGGTTTTCAACGCCTGGGGCAGGATAATATGAAACATACACTGAAAATAGGTCATGCCCGATGATCTTGCGGCCTCCACCTGGCCGGGATGAATGGCCTCGATACCAGCCCGGACAATTTCCACCACATAGGCTCCGGTGAAAAGGGACAGGGCCATGACCCCGTACCATTGAGGATCCAGCTTGGGAATACCGTTCATGATTAAAATTTTATTCATGGTAGTTCCCAGGACAAAATAAAAGATCATGATCTGCACCAGTAGCGGAGATCCCCGGATGATTTCCACGTAGGTGATGGCCGACCATTTCAGCACCGGGGTGTCCGACACCCGGGCCACTCCGCCGATGATCCCCAGAAGAATGCCGAAAATAGTGGATATGAAAGAAATTTTCAAGGTCACCCACAACCCCTTTGCCAGGATCCCGGGCTTCCATCCCCCTTCGTAACTGGCAATGATATCCCCCGGTGACACCATATCTCCTTCATTCCAGTCAAAAGAGTCCTTGGGCACGGTGTAAGTCTGCTCACCGGCATCCGTGGTCACGGTGATGTCAAATTTTTCTTTGTTGGCCGCGATGGTATCAATTTCACCAAACCCTTCCGCATACAGAGTGATGGTGGATTGATACATAAAGTATTTTGGCACCTTGAACCAGCGCCATTGGTAATCCACGGCCACCGTGGCATAATACACCGAACCAATGACCATGAACAGGAGCACAAAAAATCCACACACAGATAAAATATAGGCTAAAGGATTGCTCAACCGCTTGATGTTGGATATGTTTTGTTCCATATATCAAACCTTACAAAACAGGCCGCAGAAGACATCTTCTGCCGGCCCGGATTCATTCAAAATTTCTGATGCAATCGTGACAAACCAACTTAATTCTGCAGATCTTTCTGCCATTCATTGGATTTGATCCATTTGTCATAGGACTGCTGCCATCTGCCGTCATTTTTGTACTGGCGGATAAAATTGTTCAGAAAGTTCAGGAAATCAGGATCCCCTTTTCTGACAGCCATGGCCAGGGGTTCAAACGTGAAAGGTTCTGTCAAGGCAACGGTCTTCCCCTCACCGTGCTGGGCCTGCATGATCTCGATCAGGGGCAGGTCATAGACTGTGGCATCGGCATTGCCCTGGATCACCTCCATGACCGCTTCGGTCTCCACCTCAAAGCTTTTGTAGGTGGCCCGAGGGATCATTCTTTTCACTGCCTGCTCACCAGTGGTGCCCAGTTTGGAGGTGACGATATATTTGGGGTCATTAAGATCTTTATAAGACTTGACAACGCCCTCATGCTTTTTGTTCAGCAAAATGGCCTGCCCCACGACAATATAGGGATCGGTAAAGTTGATGGCCAGGTTCCTCTCCTGGGTACAGGTCATACCGGAAATAATGATATCAAATTTATTGGTGATCAAAGAGGGAATAATGCCATCCCAGGCGGTGTTCACCGGGGCGAACTTGACTCCCATGGCCTTGGCCAGGTGTTTGGCCATGTCAATATCAAACCCGATGTACTCTCCTTTGGTGTTGGTCATTTCAAAGGGAAGATAGCCTGATTCAAATCCCACCCGGATTTCTCCGGCCTTGACAATGGATTCAAGGGTGGATTTTTTGGCCAGTTCCAAATCGGCACTGAAAGCCGGAGCGGAAACAAGAACAAATGCCAGTGCAAGCAGGGATACGAACAATTTTTTCATCTTTTTCCTCCTGAAAATTAGGTTTCGGCTCTGTTCATCTCCGTTAGCGAAGATGATCCGTTAAAGCCCGTTAAGGATTGTAAAAACTGTTTTATGATCGAGACTAATACTTAGCATAACCGAATTAAATGGCAAGCAATATTTTATTGATCTGGATTTTTGAAACAATATATCCTATGATAAATAAGTTTGCCTGAGGAGTCACCCTGTAAACGGAACCCACTATAATTTCATGAAAAATCAGCTGATCCGCCCCGGCCTTTCCCACTCACCGCAACAGCCCTTCGGGCTAAAAATTCTGGCGGTATCTGATTTCATCGACCCGTCTTTGACCCGGATGGTCGAAACCAGGACCCTGCCGCCGGTGGACCTGATCCTCTCCTGCGGGGATATAGAGCCGGAGTATCTGTCTTTTCTTCGGGACCGGCTGGACCGGCCTTTGTTTTACATCAAAGGCAACCATGATATTCGCTACACCCCGGTCAATCCGATGGGATGCGAAAACATTCACCGGCGCATCATCACGGTCAACCGATTCAATTTTCTGGGCCTGGAAGGCTCCATGTGGTACAACGGCGGGGCCAATCAATATACCGAATCCATGATGAAAAAACATATTTTTTCCATGTGGCTGACGCTGTGGCGAAAAAAACCGATTCACATGATCATCACCCATGCCCCGCCCCGTCATATCCATGACAAAGAGGATCTGTGCCACCGAGGATTCGACTGCTTCAACACCCTGATCAGAAAATACCGGCCCGCATATTTTATTCATGGACATATCCACCGGGAATTTGATACCCATTCAGACAGAATCTCATACGTCAATCACACACAGGTCATTAACACCTGTGGATTTACCCTGATAGAGGCCTGATCCATGAAACATTTTTTTAAATACCTGTTTTCTTCCGGTTCAGACCGGCAAAAGGATGTCAATCACGTGGACTCGTTCCATGAGCAGCAGGCCCAGGAAGAGGACGTGCAGTTCATCGACCACGGGGTTCAGACCATTTCCCTGGAACGGATCATCGGCAGTGTCGGCAAATATGCGGATTTCGATTCACAGTTCCGGCCCAAAAAACACCTGTCCACTCAGCGGTTTACCGATATCAAACAGGCCATGCGACAGGGCAGGGCCATACCGCCGGTCAGACTGTACCAGATCCGGGAGCAGTATTATGTTCTGGACGGGAACCACCGGGTGGCGGCAGCCAAGGAACTGGGGTGGACGGAGATCAAGGCCAAAGTGGTGGAGTTGCTGTCCGCCAGAAACACCATGGAAAATCTGCTGTATCTGGAAAAGAAGACGTTTCTGGAAAAAACCGGCCTGCCCCGGGATATCGATCTCACCGAGGTGGGAAAATACAAATACCTGGAGCAGCAGATTCAGACGCATCAGAAGTACCTGACCTCCCAGTCCGGAAAAAACTGCGATTTCACACGGGCCGCCAAAGATTGGTACCATACCATTTACCTGCCCATGACCACGATCATCCGGAACGGTGAGCTGCTCAAGTATTTTCCGGGCCGAACCCTGGCCGACCTGTATACCTATATTGCCTATCACCACTGGGATACCGACACCAACCGCCGCTACGGCATCGGAATCGACCGGCTGATTCCCAAGACCATGGGCGGTTTCAGAAGTGCCATGCTGGAAAAGCAGACCCCGGAGTACCCGGAAATGAAGCGAACCATCACCGCGTTCATTCTCATTGACACCGATGCCACGGCAGACACCACCTTGTCGGATCGATTGTTCACCTTAGATGAAGTCCGGGAGGTCCATACGATTCACGGCAGTGTCGATCTGCTGGTGAAAGTGGTGCTTCAACGGGATTTTCTCACCTCGGATGCGGAAACCATTGCAGAATTTCTGGATCAGAGGATCCGGAAAATTGAAGGGATCAAACGGACCCAGACCATGATACCGGGCCGGTCCCTGGTCAAGGAAAGTTTTGCCTAAAGAAAAGCCTCAGCGATTTCTGACAGTTCAGGAAAGTATCCCGCCAGCCCCCCCTGGGCCAAAACCCTTTCATGATGCTGAAGCATGACTGTATCCCACCTGTCCAAAAATGTCTTCAACGGAGGCGACACTTTGTCCTTGTGCATGTAGAACACGCCCTTTTCAATAATTTTCGCCTCGGATTCTCCTTTTGACAGCAGATCGTAGATACGGTGCTCCCGCCGGAGAATCTCCACAATTTTTGCCATAAAGATGTCGGATATGCCCTTTTGGATCATTCCCCCATGACTGGACACAATCAAATCGATCTTCATCCCGTCCAGTCGAAGCAGGGATGTGACCAGATCCCGGATGTCGCAATTCTGCCATCCGTACCACGGCCCGAACCGGTCAAGTCCCAGGTCGCCTGAAAAAAGGATCCGGTCATCCGGAAAATAAAACGAGGTATGGCCCGGTGAATGACCCGGCGTTTCCATCACCACCATTTCCGGTGCGAACTCGGTGAACACCGTCTTCTGGTCATACGCTGAAAAATGATTCAACGGCTTAAATCCCAGGGTGTTTTCAACAAACACCCGCCATTCTTCGCCGAACCCCAGCGGTCCGGCCGTATGGGTGACCAAATGATCCAGGCTTCTGAGAAACGAAGCTTCTGCTGCCGGGACAAACACCGTTACCCCCGCGGTTTCCGCCTGATTGATCCAGGCGCTGTGATCCAAATGGAAATGGGTGATCACTGCAGCATCTGGCGGAAATTGTTCGAGCATGAGCCGGGTATCAGATTCCCCCAAATTCATGTCAATGAACAGTTTTTTCTTTGAATGAACCATCAGCCCGGCACAAGAGGAAAACCGGGCCATGGAGTCTGGTTCCACATAGATAATTTTTTCGGTGATCCGGGTTTCTTTCATCTCTCATTGCCCTTTGAAAGCGTCATGTATCGGAACAACGTTCCGACAAGCAGGCCGGGCAGCGGCATCCGTCAAGGCACGACAAACGAAGTGCGCTCATTAAACTGAGGATATCCTGCCAGGGTATTGAAGAGATAGTGGCCATAATCGAGATCTGATTTCCGTGCCACACAATATTTGATATCCAGAAGGGGGTATACCCACACCCCATCCAGAATCTTTATCTGGGCCTGTTCCCACAGCCGGGCCTGTTTTTTTGGGTCCATCTCGACCAAAGCCTCGTCCAGCAAACCGTCCACCGACATACAATGGGAAAAATTCGTATATGCACTTTTTCCGTTCTGAACAATGGTATCCGAATGAAAAAACCCCCGCAGATACGTGTCCGCATTGGGCCGGAGCGTAAAATACAGAACGATGGGATTCAAATTTTTCCGGATGATCTGATGATACTCGGAGTGCGTTACGATTTTCAGGTTTACGAAAATGCCCACCTCCTGCAAGGACCGTTTCAGAATCTCATAGGATGTTCTAAACAACCGTTTTTCAGATCCGAACAGGGTCATGTCGAAGCCATGCTCAAACCCGGCGTCTGTCAGCAGTTTTCTGGCTTTTGCAATATTTTTTCAAAATTCAGTCCCAGAGTGATGATTTTTTCATTGGTCAGCCCTCCGGGCAGAAATTCCGCACTCATGGGCGCCATCACCGGAGATACCAGTTTCGGACTGGATGCCGCCAGAAAATCATTCCGGTCCAGTGCATGCGCGATAGCCTGTCTGACCCGGAGATCATCCAGGGGCTGGACAGAGGTATTGAAATGAAACAGGCCGGTAAATCCCGGACCGAACACATCGACCACTGATTCAGGCAACTGTTCCATACGGTCGATCCAGCCGGTTTCCCCCACCCCGAGAATCAGATCCATCTCACCGGTTTTGAACGCCGCCTCCCTGGTATCATTGTCTGGAATGAAATACATTTCCACACCCGCCAATTTCGGAGTCCCGCGAAAATACCCGGCATGGGCCGTTAACACGCATTTTTCCTTTGGCACATATTCTTGAAACATGAACGGTCCGGTCCCCACGGGATGAGCGATAAACCCCTCATATCCCCCGGCCTGAATCGCTTTTTGACTCACAATTTGACCGCCCCGGTGGTTGGCGATCTTGGGCAAAAAAAACAGCGGGGACACCGATTTTTCCAGAATAATCTCCAGCGTATGGTCATCGATCTTCTCAAACGACATATCGACATATTCACCCGCAACGGTGCTGACATCCGAATTTCCCAGCTTTTTCAAAGAAAAAATCACGTCATCTGCCGTGAGTTCATAGGCGGCATTAAACGGTCCCGGATGAAATAAAACGCCTTTTTTCAAACGAACGGTCCATACCTGACGGCCGTTTCGCAACACAAAGGACGGAATGGATTCAGCGATATCCGGTTCCAGACGGGACAAATCACCGGGCATGTAACGAATCAGAGAATTGAACACCATGTCCGAATAGGTGTGATCCTGGGAGCCTCTCAGCTGATGAGGGTCCAGACTGCCCAGACTGCTGGTGTGAACCGCGAATTTCAACACCCGGTCAGATGGAGAGGCTGCATCCACCGGACCCGCCATCAATATCCCC
>LQAF01000138.1_pt1 | contig 16105 bp, 20 predicted proteins | sample 1535781 | NCBI WGS metagenome assembly LQAF01 (sample SAMN04331583, study PRJNA305678) | bioreactor metagenome | isolation source: bioreactor_2 inoculated with Wadden Sea sediment 2nd replicate of a... | place: Germany:Bremen
GGGTTGAGCATGGGGGGCCTCAGCAATCGGTTGATAAATTCGATGCCCACCCTATTCGATACATGTTAAGTTGTCAAGACATATTTACTGCAATAGTTTTTTTCACCTTCAACCTGTCAATCATCAGTTCCTGACAGCCATCAAAACCATATGTCACGAAACGCGCGAAGTTCAAGAAGAATGCCTTTCTTCTTGAACTTCGCGCGTTTTTTAATGATCCATTACCCGATGAGCACTGTTTCCAGCCGGTCCACCAGAAAATCCATTTCCTCCTCATTGATCACCAAAGGCGGAGAGATCCGGATGGTATGGCCGTGACTGTCATTGACCACGACGCCCAACTTCAGCAGTTTGCGGCAAAAATCCATGGCATTGCCATTCTTCACCTCAATGCCGATGAACAGGCCTTTGCCCCGGACTTCCTTGACATGGGGGGAGCGATCAGCGATCTTTTGAATCCGTTTTTTCAGAATCACTCCTTTTTCAGCAGACTGCTGTGCCAATTTTTCCTGCTCAAATACTTTCAGGGATGCGTTTCCGGCCACACAGGCCAGGGGATACCCCCCGAATGTGGACCCGTCCGATCCTTTGGAAAATACCATGTCCATGAGGGCTGCATTGGTGATGAACACGGACAGCGGCACCAGACCGCCGGACAGTGCCTTGCCCAGGATCACGCCGTCCGGCACGATGTTTTCATGCTCAAAGCAGAATTTTTTGCCGGTCCGTCCCATGCCCACCTGGATTTCATCGGCTATCAGCAGCAGGTCGTTTTCATCGCATAGTTGTCTTAGACCGGCCAAGAACCCTTTCGGCGGCAGGACCATGCCTCCTTCCCCCTGGAACGGTTCCACCAGAATGCCGCAGGTATTGGGGGTGATGACGTCTTTCACCGCCTCGATATTGCCGAATTCCACAGACACGAATCCCGGGGTCAGCGGACCGAATCCTTCGCGGTATTTTTTGCTGGTGGAAAAAGAAACCACGGAAATGGTTCGGCCATGGAAGTTGTTGTTGAACACGATGATCTCCTGGTTGCCGTCCGGAATGCCTTTCTGTTTGAACCCGTAGTACCGCATGGTCTTGATGGCGGTCTCCACAGATTCCACGCCCCCATTTTTAGGCAGTACTTTGTTGCCATGATTTCCGAACCGGGGTGCCATCTGGGGAGCGAATTTTGCCGCCTCTGACAGAAAAATTCCCAAAGGATCCGTAAACACCACATTGGACAGCACTGAGGCGTAACACCCGTTCAACGCATCCATGACCGCCCCGGTGATGACCGGGTGATGATGTCCGGGATTAGCTGCGGAATAGGCAGCCAAGCAATCCAGGTATTTGTTTCCCTTTTCGTCGGTGAGCCAGCAGCCTCTGGCATGCCGGACCACCACCTGAATGCGTTCATAATGGTGGGCTCCGAAATCTTTTTCCAGGTGAAAGATGGCATCATCTGTTTTATCGGAAAATCCGGTGAAGTTATGTATCTTTTTCATGGGGGTCATGGCGCTCTCCTCAATTGTCCATTTTGATGAGTTGATATAATTGTTTTTCTTCCTCGGTCAGTCCCAGGTGCCGGTCCAGGGTCTTTTCCAGAAAGCAGTGGTAGAAATCGTGCCGGAGGCTGTCTCTGTTTGCGATCACAAACCAGGGGTTCCGGGTCCAGTTGATGGGGGAGTTGTCTTCGTTATCCACTTCAAAAATGCCCACCAGGGCTTCGTTTCTGTCAGTGATAATGTCAAAGGAGCGGCCCCCGATGGTCTTGATAAGATTTTGGTGGTCCGGATGGGTGACTTGAACGGCAAATCGTTTCGGAATATCGCCCATGGCGATATATCGGATGGCCACCCCTTTTTCAGTGCTTTGATCAGGTCTTTGGACAGATGACGGTCCGCTTCAGGAAACAACCGGGCATAAATCTCTTTTTCCGCCCCCTGAATCATTTGCCGGGCCTTTTCCATCACATTGTCATACCCGGTCAGGGTCCATATAAACTCCAGGTCATCTTTCCGGTCTGCCCGGGCGATTTCTGCTTCAAACGCCTGGATGTTGGCCTCGAAGTCTCTCCGCAACCGGCGAACCAGCTCATCCACGGGCAGTGGCGCATATTGTCCGGTGTTGACTTCAATGACAAACCCTTTGGCGGCAAGGCTTCTCAACACATCGTAAATCCGGGATCTGGCAATGCCGGAAAGTTTGCTGAGCTGGGATCCGTTGGCCGGATGATTCGCCACCAGGGTCATGTAGCAGGCCGCCTCGTATTGGGAAAATCCCAGATCTCTGAGCTTTGTTTTGTTTTTCACGTCTTGACCAGATGTCATGTGTGACCAGTTAAAGTTGCTACCTTAATAGCAACATATAGTATGGGCTGTTGGGTGTCAAGTATTTTTATTGACAAAAACGACCGCCGCCCGATGGGGTTTCATTCGACGAATCGGTTAGTCCTTCTGAGGCCTTGATCAATATGGAACGGATCAGTAAATTGTCAGCTGATCAAAGCGGTGGCGCTGTGTCCGGTCGCTTTTTTTTGATCATGCCGGCCATGAAGTGCATTTTTGCACCTGAGGCACCGTGGCATATGGTAACGTTACTGTTTTGAGCTGATGTAACGATAACGGGTGAAAACGGAATCCCTTGGAAAAATCGGTTGGTTGAAAATTGTTCCCAACGCCTTTGATAAAAGGAAATTTCAACTGGAGTTTTTTTGGCATGATATGTGCAAAGGTAATTCCCGGTAATCAGATCAAGTAATGGCATTTACTTACCTCCATCATCTGACTTGCCGCCGGGAATCTGGAGCCGCTTAATACCGCCAGGAGCGGTTCCAGATTCCCGACCAACACAATCAAATAAAGGGAGATCCCAATGAAACAATCCTTTTCAGATACGGCAATCGTGGCATGTGGCACTATGCGTCCGGAAATCGAACACCTGAAAGAAGAGGGGTTTCTGGATACCGATCATATTTATTTCACCACTCCCGGCCTGCACCAGGATATCCGGGAACTGGAACACCAGCTGGGAAAAGCCGTTGAAAAGGCCCGTTCCCTGGCAAAGGGGGTGATCGTGGTGTATGGAGGAAAATACTGTTATGTCAATCCGGATGATCCCACCCGGCTGATGAAAAACGTGATTTCCGAATATGGATCGGATGTGGTCCGGGTTCAGGCCAGCCACTGCATGGGGATGCTGGTCAGTCAGGACGAAATGGAACGGATAGTCCAGGAAGTCGCCGGCGGAGAACCGGTCTGGTTCATGACCCCGGGATGGGTGAGGTTTCGAAAACTCGTGTTCAAGGGCTGGGACAAAGGGGTTGCCAACGAGAATTTTCCCCGGCACACCGGCGGGGCCGTGGTTTTGGACGGCATCGGATTCATGGATGACTACATGGCAAAAGATCCCGAAGGGTTTCTGGAGTATTGCGACTGGATGGGCATCCCCATGCAGGGTTATCCCATCACCCTGGACCGGTTCAAGACCCTGTTGACCGACCAGCTGACGGTTTTAAAAGAAAAATAAGTGTCCTCCTGAAATCATTTGCAATACTTGAAATCCTGATTATAGTAAGCAAACAGTCCAGCGAATGCGGAGATGTACGTGTTGAATACACCTGAAATGATGCTCAAAAAGGAATGATTCCCATGACCATGGAGATTGTATTTCCCGGCAATAAAAAGGTCAATGCCCGTTACAGGGGGTTTACCATTGAAACCGATCAGGCCAGAGAGGAAGGCGGAGACGGCAGTGCGCCCGAACCCTTTGATCTGTTTCTGTCATCCATGGGGACCTGTGCCGGCATTTATGTGGTTTATTTTTGTGAGGAAAGAAACATTGATACTACAGGCATGAAAATGTTTTTGACCTTTGACAGAAACGAACAGACCCATCTGATCGAAAAAGTGAATATCCAGATCAGCCTGCCCCCGGGGTTTCCTGAAAAATATAAATCAGCCGTTGTCAAAACAGCGGGGCTATGCACGGTGAAACGAAATATTCTCAATCCGCCTGAGTTTCAAGTCACAGCAGAGATCCAGAAGGGGTAAAATCCTGATACGGCATGGGTTGGCGGCGGGGGTCATACCGATAATTCCCGTTTCAGATCGATGCCGTATTTTTTCATGCGGTTCCAGACCGTGACCCGGGAAATTTTTAGCAGCCGGGCCGCATGGCTCTGGTTGCCATGGGTCTGTTTCAGTGCCTGAATCAGGGCGGTTTTTCATCGATCTCTCCGGGCTGGTTTTTTGGGAGGCATCGGAAGGCAGGGGTCCGGAACTGCCGGCTGCCAGGTGGCGTGCAGATGGGACCGGTCAATGGTGGTCTGGTCGGCCACCACAAAGGCATATTCCATGGCGTTTTTCAGTTCTCGAACATTGCCCGGCCAGGGATAGTCCATGAACAGGGCCATGGTGGGATTGTCCAGCCCGTGGATCGCTTTGCCGGTTTTTTCGTTGAGTCGCCGGATAAAGGTGCGGACCAGCAAAGGGATATCCTGCTTTCGTTCCCGTAGCGGTGGCAGATGAATGGGGATGACATTAATTCTGAAAAACAGATCCTGCCTGAAGCGGTCCTGCCGGATCAATGCTTCCAGATTTTTGTTGGTCGCGGTGATGATCCGCACGTCGGTTAGGATGGGAGAGATGTCCCCCACCCGTTCAAACCGGCCGGATTCCAGGACCCGGAGCAGTTTGGTCTGCAGGGAAAGAGGAATGTCACCGAGTTCATCCAGAAAAATGTCTCCCTGGTTAGCGGCTTCGAACCGGCCGATGCGGCTGTTGAAGGCCCCGGTGAACGCCCCTTTGACATGCCCGAACAATTCACTTTCCAGCACGGCTTCGTTCAGGGCCGCACAGTTGAGCTGTACAAAGGGGCCGTTCTTCCGGGTCCCGCACAGGTGAATGGCGTTGGCCACCAGTTCCTTGCCGGTCCCGCTTTCCCCCAGAATGATGACCGGTGCCGTGCTTTCCGCCGCTTTTTTGATCATCTCAAAGACATGGCGCATGGACTGGGATCGTCCCACAATACCGTAAAAATCATCTTCCCGGTCACAATGTCTGGACAGGAAATGCACTTTTTCATCCAGTTTGGTCAGCTCTGAAATGTCGGTAAGGGTTTCCACGACCCCCACAATTTTGTGGTTCTCATCCTTCAGAACCGACGCATTTTTTAATACTTGCAGAAAACTGCCGTCCTTGCGGCGGATCAGGCATCGGCATTTTTTCATGTCCTGCTGGCCCGGTTCAAACAACTTGCACCAGGCCATATTCCGGTGGGTCTGCATGAACCTTTCGCAGGTATCGCACCCCAGCATGGTGCAGGTCATACCCATGGCCTGACGGGAGTCATATCCGGTCAGCACTTCAAAAGCCTTGTTCACCATGAGGATCCGGCCGTCCGGGCCGATGAACATGAGTCCGTCATTGATGGTGTTTACAATTTTTTTCCAGAAGGTGTTCATTTCATGTTCTTTCATGGGCAGATTCCTTTGGCAGAGGGGGATGTGACTGAATTAAACAGGTGTCAAAGAATATGTTAATATTTAACACTTGTTCAATTATCATTGAACACCCTGTCGTGTCAAGGGTCACGTCTTTTTTATGGATTTTATCAAAAATTCAGCTGGTTAGAAAAGATATTTTCCTGTCTCCCTGTGGGCATACAGGTTGCATCATGGTGTTTCGAAAGTCCAGATCAGGGGGCTGACGGCAAATTGGAATATCAGGGGGGGGTGATATGGGAAAAAATGACATTGGACCTGACGGGCGTTGTTTCTCCCATGGATCTGCTGAAGTGCAATGCCTGTCTGATGGCCATGGCCCCGGGGGATATCCTAGAAGTTATTTTGGCGGATGCGGAAGTGGTGGAAAATCTGACCATGATCATCTTGCGGTCCAATGATGAAATCCTGTACCGCCGGCAGACCCCGGGCCGGATCTGTGTCGGCATCCGAAAAGGTCCCCGGCGGCTGGAGGACAGTCAGTGATAGACATGAAAGGGTATGCATATAAACACGAAGTGCGACGTAAGTCGAAATAATCAGAAAAGAGGAGGAAACATGCAAATCACCAGACGGAATTTTTTCAAGGTCATGGGAGCCGCCGGGACATCCGTCGCTGTCCGGCCTCCCGCCGGTCATGCCTGGCATTCCAAGGCCCCCCCGGATTCCTTTGGATGCCTGGTGGACCTGACCCGATGTGTGGGATGCCGCAAGTGCGAGGACGCCTGTGCCGAGGTCAACGGTCTGCCGGAACCGGAGCGGGTGAACTGCCAGTGCACCATTTTCGAAAAAGACCGGCGGCCGGACCATGATGCCTTTACCGTGGTCAACCGGTACTATACCGGCAGGGTGGATGCATTGGACAAACCCGTGCCCACCTATGCCAAGGTCCAGTGCATGCACTGCCAGGACCCGGCCTGTGTATCGGCCTGTATTGTGGGGGCGTTGACCAAGGATGAGACCGGTGCGGTACGGTATGATGTGACCAAGTGCATCGGATGCCGGTACTGCATGGTGGCCTGTCCTTTTGAAATTCCGGCATATGAATATTTTGATCCCGTCACGCCCCGGGTGATGAAATGCACGTTCTGTTACGACCGCATTTCCAAGGAAGGAGGGCTGCCGGGGTGTGCCACTATCTGTCCCACCGAAGCCATCACTTTCGGAAAGCGGGACACGCTGCTGGAAGTGGCGAGAAAACGGCTCAAGGACAACCCGGCCCGGTATCTGCCTCATATTTACGGGGAAAAGGAAGTAGGGGGGACCTCCTGGATGTATTTGTCAGGGGTGCCTTTCGAGCTGGTGAACCTGCCGAACCTGCCGGAAACCCCCTCACCAAAATTGTCTGAAACCATTCAACATTCGCTGTTCACCTATCTGTGGTCTCCCATTTTGCTGTTCGGGGCGCTTGGCGGACTCATGGCCTGGTTTAACAAAAACGATAATCCCCCGGACAAAGGAGGTGTCTGATGGCACATGCTGCACATCCCCTGAGACGGCCTTTGTGGACTCCCGGGGTGCTGGTGATGCTGGTGTTCATGTTTGCGGGTGCTCTGGCCATTATCGCCCGGTTCACCGGCGGTATCGGGTATGTCACCAACCTGAGCAATGCCCGGCCCTGGGGAATCTGGGTGGGTATTGACGTGGCCACCGGCGTGGCTTTGGCCGCCGGAGGGTTCACCACGGCAGCCCTGGCCCATATTTTCGGACGTCATTTTTATGAACCGGTGACCCGGCCGGCCCTGTTGACCGCCGTGCTGGGCTACACCTTTGTGGTCATTGGTCTTCTGGTGGATATCGGGCGGTCCTGGGCCATCTGGAAACCCATGTTCAACTGGAACTTCAATTCCGTGTTGTTCGAGGTAGCCATGTGCGTGATGGTCTATCTCACGGTTCTGTACATCGAGTTTCTGCCCATAGTGGCGGAACAGTTCAAAGGCCGGGTGGCTCTCCCCGGCATTCTGTCCGGGCTGAATCGCTTGGTGGATGGCTTTTTGCAGATGGCGGACCGGATTCTAGGGAAGGTCATGTGGGTGTTCATCATTTTAGGTGTGGTCTTGTCCTGCATGCACCAATCCAGTCTGGGATCCCTCATGCTGGTAGCCCCCACCAAGCTGCATCCCCTGTGGTACACCCCGATTCTGCCGCTGCTGTTTCTCACCTCCGCCATTGCTGTGGGCTATCCCATGGTGGTGTTTGAAACCACCCTGGCCACGGCGTCGTTCAAGCTGGATTCCGAGGTGAAAATACTGGCACCGCTGACACGGATAACCATTTTCCTGCTGGGGTTTTATCTGGTGCTCAAAATCGGGGATATGGGAGTGCGGGGTACCTGGGTTTATCTGTTGGACGGCACTTATCAGACCAATTCATTTTTGGTGGAACTGCTGTTCGGGGGGATCATTCCCTGGACCATGCTGCTGTTCAAACCGGTCCGGCAGTCCGCCAGAGGTGTGTTCGCAGCCGCAGCCCTGATCGTGGGAGGCGTGGTGATCAATCGGATCAACGTGTTCATTGTCGGGTACCGGTCCCCGCTGACGGAAAGCGGGTATTTTCCGTCGCCATCGGAAGTTCTGGTTACACTCGGGCTGATTGCCACCCTGATGTTCATCTACCGGGTGGTGGTCACGTATCTGCCGGTATTACAGGCACCCAAGGAGGAGGTATCTTCATGATAAAAAAAATAATGGTTTGCGTCTGCCTGATCCTGTTTCTGGCAGGGGTCTGTGCCGCTGAAGTGTGGAAGGCCCCGGATCAGGAGCGGGCAAGGGAACAGGCAAAGGAAGTGCTCCCGTTTGTAAATGAATACAAGGATGATTGCCGGATCAGCCGGCGCATCTGTCTGATGGATGCGGGGATTTCCCTGGATGATGTGCCTCGGTTTATTTTCTTTTAGACAGTCCCATCATCAGGGAAAGAGAAGATCATTACGAACCGGTTCGGTTTGCCCACAAACGCCATGCGGCCCTGGTCAATGACTGCAGCAAATGTCATCATTTTCGGCCAAAGGATGAGAATGCTTTGGAAACCACAAGGTGTTCGGCCTGTCATCAGGACAGTTTCAACCCGGAATATCCGGAGCGCATCGGGCTCAAGGCGGCCTATCATCAGCAGTGCATCGAGTGTCACCAGCAAAAAGCTAGCGGCCCGGTGGATTGCAAGGGGTGTCATCTTCAGCATGTGCCGGATCACAAGGAACTGGTGAAACTGCCGGACAATCCCGATCCCATCCAGGTCACCAAAGCCTGTCTGGAATGCCATGACACCCAGGGCGAAGACATGCTTAAAACCGCTCACTGGCTGTGGCGGGGACCCTCCCCCTACACCACCGGGCATCGAAAGGATATTCTGCACGGCAAGGGCACCACGGCCTTGAACAATTTCTGAATCAGCCCCATCAGCAACGAGGCTCGTTGCACAAGCTGCCATGCCGGATATGGATGGAAAGATGCGTCATTTGACTTTACCGATAAAACCAGAATCGACTGCCTGGTGTGTCATGACACCACCGGCACATACCAAAAAGATCCCCCGGGGCAGGCATGCCCAAAAAGGAGGTGGACCTCAAACAGGTGGCCGAAAATGTCGGACATACCACCCGGGCCACCTGCGGGACATGTCATTTCAACGGCGGAGGCGGGGATGCCATCAAGCATGCGGACATGTCCCGCCAGCTGCTGACCCCGGACCGGAATTGCGACATTCATATGGGCGGGTATGATTTTGCCTGTGCGGAATGTCACAAGACCCGGAACCACCAGATTTCCGGGAAAAGTTCTTCCGTGCCAGTGGCCGAAGGCGTGGTGTCCTGTGAAGGCTGTCATTCGGAAACCCCGCATTACAGCGGCGGCCTGCTGGATCATCACCTGAACGCACACTCGAAAACACTGGCCTGCAATGTCTGCCATGCCCCGGTGTTTGCCAAGTGCAAACCCACCAAAGTCTGGTGGGACTGGTCAAAGGCCGGTGATAAGGAACGGGAGGTGAAAAAAGACAAGTACGGCCAGCCGGACTATAACTGGAAAAAGGGGAATTCAAATGGGAGGAATCCGGTGTGCCGGATTATACCTGGTATTCCGGGTATATGGATCGGGTGCTTATCGGCGACAAAGTGGACCTGAATCGAGAAGTGATCAACCTGACCAATCCGGTGGGCTCCATTAATGATCCGGCGTCCAAAATCACCGCCTTCAAGATCATGAAGGGGATCCAGGCGGTGGATGCGGACCATGATTATATTCTGGTCCCCCATCTGTTTCCAAAAGACAAGGAAGACACTACCGCTTACTGGAAACACCGGGACTGGGAAAAGGCATTCCAGGCAGGTATGGAGGCGGTGGGCCTCCCATACAGCGGGGCCTACAAATGGAAGGAAACCTGGATGTACTGGCGGGTGAACCATGAAGTCATGCCCGCGGACATGGCGCTTTCCTGTGTGCAGTGCCATGAGAGTCTTAAAGGCGACCAGACCTGCAACCGGTGCCACCAGGACAACCGGGAGGTTGATTTCAAGGCCATCGCTCACAAGGGAACCGATTTTTCCTATATGAAATCCATGGGAAGGGATGTGGATCACCTGATCGACAAAACCGATTATATCAACTTCAAGGCTTTGGGGTATAAAGGAGATCCCATTATTCACGGCGGGCGGTTCAAAAAGCTGCCTATGGGGTACGGCCGCCAGGCCTCATCGGAATAATTTTTAAAAATATCTGTTCAGGGGATGTCCCGGCATCCCCTGAACAGATATTCTGCGATATCATTCGTCTACAATGTCGTAGCGTTCTGACGATTTGTCCGGATGCCGCATGATATGGAGAGACAAAATCCGGCTTTCATAATTTTCAACCCGGGTTTTGAGCTGTTCTTTGGCCTGCCGGAATTTGGCGCTCTGAAGGCCTGAAATCAAAGATTCCACATCCTTGACCCGTCCTTCGCAGATCGTTCTGGGCCCTTCTCCGATGAGCACTTCCCATTCTTCGGCAACATGGACTCCGATTTCTTCCAGAACCGGGTAATACTCTGACGTAACAAACTGCCGGTATTTTTTGAAATCCTCTTTTTCCCGGGTGATGATATCCCACACCTGGTTGAATTTGATCGTTTTTTCGCCGATATCCATGGAATACGCCTGCTCTTTTTTCAGCGGAACCAGAATTTTGGTTTTATAATGCTTGATAAAATTGAGCAGATCGGATTTCAGGCGCCGATATTCAGGACTTTTCAGGGCCATCTCCAGCTGATCCAGATCATTGCTGACGGTTTCCACGATTACCTCACTGTATGATCCTACCAGTACGGACCATCCGGCCACCGTATGTATCCCTAAGCCATTGATGCCGGGAATAAATTTTTTGATGATGAAGTCAGCGTATTCGTCAACCTTCGAAGGGATGATGGTCCAATAATGCATCAGCTTTACGGTCATGGGTGCCCTCCTGTCAGATTTTGATTGATATCCTAAATTTATGACTTAGAATACACCCTTTAATTTGTCAACCCAAATTCCCGGCGAATGCGAAAAAACGCCGGAAGAAGCATTGTCTGAAATTCAATGCCAAACTTCATTCCCAAGGTTTTTGTTGATGATGCCGGGTTTTCATGATAAGACCTTTAAAAATGGCCTGCCCCACGACAATATAAGGGAACATCGTCCTGTATATCTGAAAGAGTCTGAGAACTGGTTTGGCATTTACCCGAAGCCGCCGGCATTGGCTGGCCGAGGAGGAATACCGGCAGAAATGGACACGAATACGAAATCCTCCATAATGGCGATGGCATGTCGAATTTCGACGATGCACAAGGAATAAAGATCATGCCGCCGATATTCACTTTTTTCGTCATGCTCGCATTCTGGACGGCTTTGTCCGGAAAATTTGATCCGTTTCACCTCGGCATGGGGGTGTTTTCCAGCGGACTGGTGGCCTGGTTGTCCCATGACCTGCTGTTTGAAGGCCACACCAAGAAACTGGGGGCCACCCTGATCGAGATCGCCTGTTTTCTCAGATATCTGGTATGGCTTTTCGGACAGATTGTGCTGGCCAATTTTCATATCGCCGGGCTGGCCCTGTCCTTGTATCCTAAAAAGCACCTGGACCCCCATATCATCAAATTCAGGACTTCCCTGAAAACCGATTTCGCTAGGTTTGTTCTGGCCAATTCCATCACCCTGACGCCGGGCACGGTCTGTGTGAGAATCGAAGACAATGTTTTTTATGTCCATGCCATCACCCGACGCTCTTCCGCCGATTTTTTCGGCCCCGGGCCCGGTGAGATGGAACGCTGGGTGGCTTGGGTATTTGAAGGGGGGTTCCGGTGAATCTGGAACCGTTCATTATCACCGTGGCCGTGGCCATTTTGTTTCTGATGCTGTGCAACCTTTATCGGGTGGTGGCCGGTCCCACGGTCATTGACCGGATGCTCGGGATGAACGTGATCGGGACCAAGACCACGGTCCTGATCGTTCTTATCGGGATCATCAACGGCCGGGTGGATTTGTTTATTGACATCACCCTGGCATATGCATTGCTCAATTTTATCACCACCATTGCTGCGGCCCGGTTTTACCAGCGCCTTGCCCAGCCGGCTCCGCCTGACCCCAAAAAATCGCTGGCGGCGCCGTCTGCCGGCCCCGAGGCCACACAGGGGCATGGCCATGAGGCGGGATCGGATCCGGTCCGGGAGGAAGCCCCATGATTATCCATATTCTGGTTATTATTGCGATGCTCACCGGCCTACTGTTCTTTGTGGCCACCACCGTGGGAATCATCCGGTTCCCTGATTTTTACTCCCGGGTCCATGCCGCCGGCAAAGGGGACACGCTTTCCACCACCCTGTTTCTGGGGGGGGCGATCCTGTACATTTTGCGTGATTTCAACGGGGAAACTCTGCTGACCGCCGTCAAGCTGCTGCTCATTGTTTTTTACATCTTTATTGCCAGCCCCACCGCCACCCATGCCATCATTGATGCCGGATACGAATTCCGGGTCCCTACTGGACCCGATCGTCAGAAACGAAACGTGCCAAAGGGGAAGAAACTGTCGAAGAAGACCTGGATAACGGGTTCTACCCGGAAGAATTGAAAGGATAGAAAATGACCTGGGATGCCAGCCTGTTGTGGCAGTTCGATGTTCTGGTGCTGCTGATGATGGTGATCTGCGCCGTAACGGCCCTGGCCCTGGAAGGATTGCTCAGCAGTGCCATTACGACCGGGGTGTACAGTTTCCTTCTTTGCCTGATGTGGACCCACATGATGGCGGTGGATGTGGCGTTCACCGAAGCCGCCGTGGGGGCCGCCATCAGTACTGTGATCTTTCTGGGTACGGCCCAGTATATCAACCGGTGGATCAAGAAAGACCGGCCCAAAGAGCAGGGAATCAAGCAGCTCACCCTGGTGGTGGTGGTGATCTGCGCCGTGATGATGCTGGGTGCGACCCGGGATCTACCGGACTGGGCTGACCCGGCTTCCCCGGCCAGCACCTATCTGTCGCCCGAATATATTGCACAGGGATACCGTGAAACCGCCACTCCCAACGTGGTGACAGCGGTGCTGGCAGATTACCGGGGGTATGACACCCTGTTTGAATCGGTGGTGGTGTTTGCCGCGGCCCTGGTGGTCATGGTGGTGCTGCGCCATACTTCCCACAAACACCGAAGGGTCCTGCACCTGAGGCCCAAACGGGAGGGACGGGATACGGTGCTGAGGGGCGCGGCTCAGTCCATCATTCCGGTGATGCAGATTTTTGCCCTGTATGTGCTGTTCCATGGCCATTACAGCCCGGGAGGCGGGTTCCAGGGCGGGGTGATTTTCGGCGCCAGCTTTATCCTGCTGGCGCTGTGTTACAACCTGAAATTTTCCATGAACCGGTTTCAGGAACATGCCGTGCTGTGGTGCTGTGCCGGCGGGGTCCTGCTGTATGCCGGCGTCGGTGCAGCGTGTCTTTCCCTGGGAATGAATTTTCTGGGATATGCGGCCCTGGCAGAGGTTCTCGGAGTATCCGAGGCAATGGCCCGCTCCTACGGGATTTTGGCCGTGGAGATCGGCGTAGGCATCACCGTGATGGCGGTGATGGTCTCCCTGTATTATGATCTCGCCTCAGGCGGTGATCTGGAAGAAGGACTGTAGTGCCATGGATGACCTGTTCTTTTTTATCATCGCCAAATACAACTACTGGGCCGCTATCGTGCTGCTCTTTATCGGGCTGTTCGGGGTGATCGTCCGCAACAACCTGATGAAAAAGATTATTGGGATGGTCATTTTTCAAACGGCGATTCTGCTGTTTATCGTGTCCATCGGTGCCAAGCGGGGAGCCACGGTGCCCATTCTGAAGTTTTCGCCGGACAGACAACCTCTGCTGGATGCCGCTGCCTATGCGAATCCGCTGCCTCATGTGCTGATTCTAACGGCCATCGTGGTGGGAGTGGCTGTTCTGGGTGTGGCCTTGGCCCTGTTGCAGAAGATACAGCGGGTCCACGGCACCATTGAGGAGGATGAAATTCTGGAGGATATGCGCAAATGATGGAACAGGCCCCTGTCCTGATGATTGTGGTTCCGGTGTTTGCTTCCCTGGCGCTGACCCTGATCGGTCCGTTGGGCCACCGGGCCGCTTACGGTCTTCTGGTTGTCTCGACCGCCGGATCACTGACCGGGGCTTTGGCCACTTTGGCGCAGGTGGTGCAGGCTGGCCGGGCCGTCCACTACCGCATGGGCGACTGGTTCCCGCCTCTGGGCATCGAACTGGTGATCGACCACCTGAGTGCCGGAGTCCTGGTGATGATCAGCGGGTGTGCCCTGCTTACAGCCGTCTATTCCCTGCACACGGCAAGACAGGAAAACCCGGACCGGCTGAACCACTATTATGCCCTGTTTTCCCTGCTGGTGGCCGGCTTGCTGGGCATGACCGCTGCCGGGGATGTGTTCAACCTGTACGTACTCCTGGAAATTTCCGCGCTGTCCAGCTACGGCCTGCTGGCCCGGGGCAGGGGCAAGGCGTATTACACCACCTTCCGGTACCTGGTGATGGGCACCATCGGTGCCAGCTTCTATCTGCTGGGGGTGGGATATCTCTATATCATGACCGGCTCCCTGAACATGGCCGACCTGGCCGAGATCCTCAGCCGGCCGGCATTTGAGGATTCGGTCAATGTGCGAATCGGGTTCACCCTGATCATTCTCGGGATCTGGATTAAGATGGCGCTGTTTCCCCTCCACACCTGGCTGCCCAATGCCTACACCCGGGCCGGTACCACCACGGCCTGCCTCATCGCCCCTCTCATGACCAAGGTCAGTGTGTATGTGATGCTGAGGATCATGTTCACGGTGTTTTCCGTTGACTATATTTTTCAGCAGATCGCCTGGAGCAGGCTGGTGATCTATCTGGCATCCGCCGCCGCGGTTTTGGGGATGATCACGGCCCTTTCCCAGCGGGACCTGCGCAAAATGCTGACCTATATCATCGTGGCAGAGATCGGATATCTCACCGGCGGGGCCTGGCTGGCGAATACTGCCGGATACACCGGGGCCGTGTATCATATTCTGGCGGACGGCCTGATGACCCTTTGTCTGTTCATGGCGGTGGGGGCCATCATCTACCGGACCGGAGAAACTACGGCCGACGCCATGCAGGGGATTTTCCAGCGGATGCCGGTGACAGCCGCTGTGTTTCTGATCGCCGCTGCATCTGTGGTCGGCTTCCCGCCTACCTGTGGTTTTTTTCTAAGTGGTATCTGCTTCAGGGGGCAGTTCAGGCCGGTGCATGGGTGTTTGTGGCTGCTTTGATCATTGCCGGACTGGTGGCGGCCGTCCTTTTTTCAGACTGCTGGAGAGGGCTTTTTTCAAACGGATGGATGATGCTGTGATCGGAACCGGCAGCAAAAAACCCCAGACCGCTGCCGCTGCCATGGAAATCCGAATGCAGGAAGCTCCCCTGACCATGCTGCTGCCCCTGGTCCTGTCCGGTGCGGCCCTGTTCGGGCTGGGAATCTATACCAGTGAAGTGGTCCAGTACCTGATCCACTGGTCCATGCCAGCCGGCATCTAGCATGGGCCGCCGCCAGGGCTGCGTGCGGCAGCAAATCAGCCGGTAACTCAAATGTCAGATTAGAAAGGAGACTGAATACCCGGTCATGTTTTCCGCCGACTTTTACCAGTCCGCCCCGGTAATGGCTTTGTGTGCATCCCTGGGGGCGGTGCCCCTGATTGGGCTGAGCCGCCGGCACCCCAATTTGAGGGAGTTCTGGACCTTCGCGGCGGCCGGGTTGAAGTTTTTTATGGTGCTGCTGCTGGCCGGCTGGATCCTGGCAGGTAATGTGGTGGAGGTGACCCTGATCCAGGTACTGCCGGGACTGGCCATCTGTTTCCGGGTGGATGCCTTCGGCATTGTCTTTGCCTTGGTGTCTTCGTTTTTGTGGATGGTGGCGGCCGCCTATACCGTCGGATATATGCGGGGCTGGCGGAACATGCCCAGACCCGGTTTTCATCTGTTTTGCCCTGGCCCTTTGTGCGGCCGTCGGAGTGGCGTTTTCAGGCAATCTGCTGACACTGTATCTGTTCTACGAGATGCTGTCGCTTTCCACCTGGCCCCTGGTGGCCCATCACCAGGACAAAGAGAGCCG
>LQAF01000139.1_pt1 | contig 16019 bp, 9 predicted proteins | sample 1535781 | NCBI WGS metagenome assembly LQAF01 (sample SAMN04331583, study PRJNA305678) | bioreactor metagenome | isolation source: bioreactor_2 inoculated with Wadden Sea sediment 2nd replicate of a... | place: Germany:Bremen
AGTGTTGCGTCCGGCGGCTTTGGCTTCCTGCAAGGCGGTGCGCGCACAACGCAGCAGGTCTTCAACGTTATCAGCATCATCTGGGTAGAATGAGATCCCTATTGAAGGGTTCATATACAGGGTTTCGCCCCCCAGTATAAAGGGTGCCTGTAATTGCAGTTTCAAATCAAAGGCCATTTGACTGATATCCAGCATCTGGCGCACATCGGCCACCACCAGGCCAAACTCATCGGCGCCCAGTCGTACCAGTGAATCTCTTCGGGAGATCAATTCTTTCAAACGATCGCCTGCCTGCTTAATCAAGCGATCGCTACAGGCATGACCAAGGCTGTCATTGATTAACTGGATCTCACCCAGATCAATTTTAATCACCGCCATTTTGGTATGTGACCCGAACCCACTGCGAATCCCCTGTTCGATGCGATCTCGAAACTGGCTGCGATTACCCAGACCAGTCAGCGGGTCATGATTAACCAGGTACTCAATTTCTGCTTCGCGCGCACGCAGCTCCGACAAGTCATGAAATACCGCTACGTAGTATTCGGTTTCATCCTGGCTGTTCTTCAAACAGTTAATTGATAACCACTGTAAATATACACTGCCATCCTTGCGACGATTCCAGATTTCGCCTTGCCAGCTTCCGTTCAGCGAGACTTCAGCCCAAAGTTTTTCATAAAAAGTCGCATCATGATGATTGGAACGCAGTAGACGAGGGGTTTACCAAGAACTTCTTCGGGGCTGTAGCCGGTTATCTCTGTAAAGGCTGGATTCACCTGAAAAATGCGTGCTGAGGCATCAGTCACAAAAATGCCTTCAATGGTATTATCAAATACTCGTTTAGCCAGGCGTTGTTGAATTTCTAATGCATTCTGTTCACGTAGATCTTTAGCCAGGCCTGTAATCCAGGAGACCTTGCCATCACTATCAAGGTGCGATATTACCGTAAGATACACCGGTATTGGCTGATGATTTAAATCCCTGAACTCAATATCACCTTTCCAGCAGGTTGTATCTTTCAGCAAGGCCGGAAACACATGCTCTCGGAGGAATTCATATACTTTAGGCGAATGAAGATCAGCAACGTAGAGAGGCTCAGATGTCAGGTCTCTTTCCAGTGATACTCCCAGCAAGTGTCTGCCAGACTGGTTCAAAAACAGCAGACGCTCATCCAATGACACGGTGATTATCATTTCATTAGCAGCATCAAGGATGTAACCTTGCTGTTTTAACAACTGCAGTTGCTGAGGGGTTCGAGCAAGCCGTTCATCAGTATATATCATTGATATGTATTCAGACTCTATGAGATCTATTGGTTATACTGCAGCATAAGATCACGTATCAGTGCTAGTCTTGTGTTAATGACATCATTTCCTGAGCCCAGGCTACACTGGCCAGATACTCGCGATTCAATGCCTCCACAAGTTTTAACGATCGGCGCTCCATGCGTGCACTTTCAAATGACTCAATAACTTTCATTATTTTACCAAGATCTCCCGTATGTTGCAGTAATGCCTCGGTTATTTGGCTATCCAAACCAGATTCTGCCAGCAACACAGAGCGCTCAGCCCCTTCCAGTTGATGCATCAAAGAGAATAGACCACAGGTAAAGGCTATCTCTGGATCGACATCGTTTACCCGGGTAGCGAGACGTTTTGCCAACGAAGCTCTAATCAGCAGTTTGAACACCAATAGCCGCTTAACGGGTTCATTATTGGCCAGCAACAGTGTGGCGACCAGTGCGCGCATTTTTTCAAACCCCATCAGCATGATCGCCTGACTGACGCTGCTGATGGTATTCATGCGCCGATCCGATGCCGAGTTAACCCGTTTGAAAAGCAAAGTACATAAATGTGGGTCCTGTACTATCAAGGATTGAAGGTGCCCTATATCAACCTCTTGCGCATATAACTCTCTGATAAGACGCATATCGGCCGCACGATTGCCCTGTCGTTTTATAGCGGCTTGAGTCTGAAATTGCTCGGGAATAGCATAGAAATAGCCTTGCAATAAATCGAATCCCAGCGCAACCGAGTTATTCAGTGCCTCTGAGTTTTCAATAAATGCAGCCAGAAGGATTAAGTTATGTGACCGGAAGTATTCGATGCTGTCAAAGGCCTGCTCTGTACGTACATCCACTTTTACAATGTCGATCAGATCAGCCAGCTTATCACCGACACTTAAAATGGTCTCGGCCGAAGCAGCTACCCGGTACCCCAAGGCTTTTGCACTCTCGATATGCTGCCAGAGCTGTGTGTCAATTTCACAATCAGGTAGTTCAATCACCACCTGATCAGCAGGTAATGGCATTAAATCAGGTTGCGCCAGCCACTCAACTGACACGTTCAGAAATAACTGCCGCTCCCCAACCAGGGCATGCAGTCCTATTTCATAAAAGGCTGTGCTACAGGCTCTTGCCGTGGCAACCAAGGGGTCGGTGATGTCCGCTTTTAATGCTCCACCATAAGCACGATAAAGCAGCTCATCACCTACATGCTTAAACTCTGCATCGCATATAGGCTGTAAAGCTATGCAATAACGTCCATCGGCAGTTAAATCATTATGATCAAGCATAGGCTAACCATGCAGTCGCTGTTGTAATTGAGGAATCAGCTTGGCCATGATCACTTTCAGTTCAGCAACTGAGTCCTGTGGATTTTCACCTTGTTTTGCTAGCCGCTCAACGGCAGAAGATGCCTGCGTCGCCGAGCCGGCACAAAAGGTTGCCAGTAACCCTTTTAGCGTGTGTGCTGTTCTCACGAGGGTTTTCTGATCCTGCTGCTGTGCTGAAGCCTCCAGTGTTGCCAGATACTCTGGTACTTCATCCAGAAACATTTCCAGCACCGACAGTAATAATTCTTCTTCCCCCCCGATCAACTCCAGAGCTTGATCCCAATCGTAAAGCGACTCATTGTGTTCGTGCATAATCTGTTCAGGCTCCCTTGTAGCGTGGGTTGTGTGTGAAATCTGTTGGTCCGACTGGAGATAATTTTTTTCCAGAGATTCAATCATTTCATCCAGGGATTGGAGTTGCGCCAGCGGAGGGCAAGACTCTGCGGCTAGCATGTATTCGGTATGCTTCAACATTTCCTCATACAAGGCATCAGGCCTGACTGGCTTCGAGACATAGCCATCCATACCCGCCGCAAGGCAGCGCTCTTTATCTCCATCCATCGCGTTGGCCGTCATGGCAACAATAGGCGTTCGGGAAAGAGTAGGATTATTTTTTCCAGCGATCTAATTCTTTGCGTGGCCTCCAGGCCATCCATCTCTGGCATCATCATATCCATTAATATCAGGTCGAAATGTTGCTGCTGAAAACAGTCTATAGCTTTAATGCCGTTTCCAGCCACAGTAACTTGCATCTGTTTTTTCTCCAACAGTTTCACCGCAATACGCTGGTTGATCATATTGTCTTCTACAAGCAGTACTTTCATGCCCGCCAACGCGGCAGCTCCTGGCTGGAGTTGTTTGGGCGTCTCTCGCTGCAAGCTCAACTGATCCTGAAGCGCTCGCTTGAGCTCTGCCAGCGTGACGGGTTTGGTCATGTAGCCGGATATTCCCATATCACGGCAGCGCTGCGCATCTCCGGCCTCGGCTGAAGACGTCAATATCAATACCCGTGTATTGTGCAACAACTGATCCTGGATCAACTTCTCAGTGGTTTTATAGCCATTCATGCCTGGCATCCAGGCATCCATCAATACAACACCGTAGGGTAGACCCGCACGATTAGCGTGACTCACTTTAAACACAGCTTCAGGCCCAGATGAGCAAACATCAACCTGAACACCTGTCGTTTTCAGCATCGCCGCAATCACTCGACGGTTAGCAGGCTCATCATCCACCAACAACACACGCTGCTGACACCAGTCTATATCGATTGCCTGATGTAGCTCTGGCGCAGTGACAATGGCCAGCGGCAGATTGACAAAAAATGTAGAGCCCTGCCCTAACTGGCTATGTACATCGATTGAACCACCCAGCATCTCAACTAACTGCTTGGTGATGGACAACCCTAATCCAGTACCTTCGTATTTACGATTTGTTGCAGCATCGACTTGCTCAAAAGGATTAAAAATTGAGTCAAGACGCTGTTCGGATATACCTATCCCTGTATCTGTTACCTGGAACTGAAATTCATTGGCTTCAGGGGAATGATTGGCATAAATCACCCTAAGACGTACTTCACCTTTTTCGGTAAACTTGATGGAGTTACCCAGCAAATTGATGAGTACTTGCCGCAAACGCGCCGGATCAACATAGACATACTGCGGCAGATTTTCTGAAATATCATAATGAATCTGAATATTTTTCGACCAGGCTCTTGAAGCCAAGGCTTTAACACAGGTGCCTATGAGCTCGTATAGATCCACACTTTCGGGTTGAAGATCGAACTTACCTGACTCAATTTTAGACAGATCCAGAATGTGATTAATAATCTCCAGCAAATGGTTTGCAGACAGTCTGGCTAAATCCAGGTGCTCTCGCTGCTCTCGCTGCAACTCCGTTTCCAATACCAGATCCAGCATGCCCATCACCCCATTCATCGGAGTACGAATCTCGTGGCTCATATTGGCCAGAAATTGGCTTTTAGCAACATTTGCCGCTTCGGCTGATTTAATCTGAGCTTTTAACTGTTCATCGTACAAGCAGGCATTAGCTGCACTGGCCAGCTTGTGCATGAGCTTTTGCAGTGAAGCCAGCATATCGTCCGTCAGCACCGGAGTGCTCTTCTGCAGCAGTAAGACCCCAAACCCTGGCAAGGCAAAGGCATAACGGACTTGAGTATTATCTAAGAATACCTGAGGAAACTCTGCCCAAAATCCCCCTAGACGAGGGCGCTGTTCCGGAAAGCACAAGGCGGAACGAATTGACGTTACCGCTTCCTGCTGGTCAAACCGACGGGGTAAACTCATTTCGGTTTGCCACTGAACTTCAAGTGAACACACCGCGGCTGACAGGGGCTCAAGCTCTTCATCCCTGCCCGTAAAGCGCCAGACAACGCATCCATTCGCATTTAAGGCGCGCATCAGAGTTTTCAATGTCTCTTTAAGCATCACCCCTAAATTCAGGCTGTTACCGATTGCCAGAGAGATCTCAAAAAGAATTTCGATTTGCTGTGACTGCTTCACTAGACGACCTTCAGCTCTCAACCTCGGACAGAAGCCCAAGCACCGCGGTTTTATTATAAAACTCAAGGTAATCCTTACCTGAATTTGCGATTTCACCGAGTGTCAGTGCGCCAAATAAAGGGTAGTCGCCAGACACCTTAGCTATTTCATTCTTTAGGTGATCACCCTCAAATAACACCCGTGATATGCAATTAATAAAACACCCCAGTTGCACCGGATGATCCGTTTGCTGGCGATGTGCTGCTTGTGCCCTTTTACAGGCTTCTGCCGCTGCCGCCAGCAGGCTTTCTTCTGTACCATTTAATATACGCACAAAAGAGCCTTCCGGCACCTCACCTACACACACCATAGCCTGATCTGTACTAAGCATCAGCGGATCTCTGACGATCATTTCAGCATCAAGTTTATTGACCCCAAATGGATAAAACTTAGCAAGGTCATAGAAATTATCTGCATTGAACTCTTGCCCACTATGCGCTTCAACAACTTGCTGATACGCAGCAAATGCGGGTTTCCAATCCAGTTGTTTTACGCAGTTTTTTTCGGACGAGGTCACTTTGAAGGATTGAGAAATCGCTTGCCAACCATGTGATACACCAACACCACTCGCCAAAGGCAGCCTGACCAGCAGTGTGGCATCCATCAGCATCCCTTTGGGGGTCAATAAACAAGGTTTCTGCATAAAGCTAAGCGAACCGGCACCACCGCCGATGACATTATTAACCAGGCCAAAGTTCATAAACAGCGCGTCAATCATCGCGCTAATACAGGTTGATAAACCATCAACCAGTACCAGTTGGATCGCAGGAACAGGCATAGCCTCCCAGTGCTCGGCGAGGGGCTCCAGTTGTCTATCAAAATTGTTAGTGATATCACTCAAACCGCTGAGGCTTGCCCACTCAACGGCGGACTGCAAAGCAACAAAAACAACACCCTTTGAATAGTTTTGTTGCGCATAAATAATTTGAGGAAAAATCCCGCCCAGTACACTTGTCTTAGCTTGTAGCAACACTGGATTCAGGGCTTCAGCTGTCCAGTTATTTTCATCCGCTGCAAATACCAGAACCGTAGAAGCCTGGGTTTGCTCATAGATACCGTGCAACTTCTTTTCAAAAGCTTCGACTGAAGGTTCAGCCTCAAAAAAAACATCCATAGACATCTACTCTCCAGTGTTTCTTGGGTTAATAGATGCATGTTCCGTCATTCTTCTTTTGATAAAGCTGATCAGTTGCTTTGATTCCAAGGGGGGTGTGATTAAATACCCTTGTATTTCAGTTGCACCTAACGCATCCACATAGTCTCTTTGCCGTTGGTTTTCGACGCCCTCGGCAATAGTGGTCAGCCCTAATCCCTGACATAAGGATGTTAAGGCTCGCACGATGGCTCGGTCACTTCGTCCAGCGGTAATATCTTTGATAAACGCACGATCGATTTTGAGCGTATCCAGTGGGAAGCGGAGTAAATATTCCAAAGATGAGAAACCTATACCAAAATCGTCTATGGCAATTTTAAACCCAAAGGCTCGCAACCGTTTTAGTATAGCAATGGTCTCATCAGGGTTTTGCATAGCTAAGCTTTCAGTAATTTCCAACTCGATAAGTTCCGGTTGTGCACCACAGGCTTTAGCTATGGCAATAATTTTTCCAGGTAAGTCGGGCTGTTCAAACTGTGCCGGTGAAAGGTTAATCCCCATTCGCAACGAGACCCCCTCGTTCATCCAGCCCACTTGTTGCTGACAAGCTTCCTGTAAAATCCATTCGCCGAGGGCATTAATTAATCCCATCTCTTCCAATACGGGGATAAATACATACGGTGGGACTATGCCATCCTGCGGATGACGCCACCTGATCAGTGCCTCCACACCCACGACACGGTCATTACTTAAATCAACCTGCGGCTGATAAACCAAATAGAACTGCTGTTGTTCCAGAGCCTCACGTAAATCCGACTCCATCTTGAGGCGTTTGTGCAAGCTGTCTTCATGGTCTTGTTCATAAAAACCGATAGTAATACCACCCGAGGGCTTTTGTAGACGCTGAGCACGCTGCGCCATGCGCAACAGCAGAGATGCATCGGTTGTCTTATCCTGCCCCACACTAATGCCAGCGGTGTAGGTTAAAAAAGTCTCTCTATTATCAAGCATCCAGGCCCGATCAATGTGCTTTATCCATTGATTCAATTCAGACAATATTTGTTCATGATGCTCAATGGATACCTCTACAATCAACTTTAGTGCAAACACACCGCCATCCAGTCTTGCTACAAGCGCATCGTTAGGCATAAAGCTCTTTAGCTGATTTGCCAGCAGCACTAACAATTGATCAGTTACATCCGTGCCATAGGTTTCGACCAGTTGCTGAAATCTGAGTACTTCCAGAACCACAACAGTCACAGCACTGCGGTTATTAACAATAAGCTGTATAGACTCTTCAAGGTCCCGCTGAAACAGGCGTCTGTTAGGTAACCCGGTTACCGAATCATGATAATTGAGAAAATTGGATTGTTGCTCCAGGCGACGCTGCGTAGTTACATCCTGAAAGGATCCGACCAACCGGGCTTGCTCACCATCACGTTGTCCGACAATTTTTAACTGGTAGTCCTGGCGACTGCCTGGTGATCTCACTTCAATATCAAACTTCAACCCGGTATCCAATGCATCTTTGAATACGGCCTTCAGTCGACTTTGATCATCCGGATGAACAATTGCTAAAGCCTTTTCTGGGTCAGGGTTCAATTCATCAACCCAATGTAAAATGGCTTTAGCATCATCACACCAGATAAACTGCTGTTGCTTAGCATCCAGCTCCCAAAAAGATAAACCAGCCAGCGCTCTTGCTGTTTCTTGCAGCCCGGTTATTCTGCGCAAATCGCGCTCTCTGTTAGCATCTCTTAATGCATAGCGGATACGCTGATGCAGGAGTGGAAAATTTATAGGTTTAGGAAAAAAATCATTGGCTCCTACTTCAAAAGCCCACTCTATTGATTCCATATCATCATCACCGGTCAACATCAGGATCGGTGTTACCATATTTTTCTCATAGGCTCGGATGCTCTGAATGCAGTCAAAACCATTCATCACGGGCATGTTAACATCCATTAAAACCAGATCAGGTTTGTGCTGTATAAAGCACTCGACTCCCTCTACCCCATTAGCAGCCTCTATAATGTGATAACCACGTTTTCCTAAATAGCCTTTTATTTTCAAGCGCTCAATCGCTGAATCATCTACAATAAGTATTTTTGTTGGTAATATTTCAATCATGAGACACCTGACTTCATCAGACTATTAAGAAGTGTTGTTAGCTCTGTCACCTTGATTGGCTTACCCAAATGACCATTCATGCCGCTGACAAGCATGCTTGCTTGTCAGCCGGTAACACATTGGCTGTCATGGCATAGATAGGTGTGGCAGGCAACTGATGACTTGTTTCATGCTCACGAATGCTGCGAGTTGCATCAACACCGCCCATGATTGGCATCTGCATATCCATCAGCACCAAGTCGTAAGTGTTCTGCATAAATGTTTGCCAGGCTTCCAAGCCATTTTCCACCAGGGTCACGGTATGACCCTGTTTTGTTATAAGGGCGGTGATTAATTTTTGATTGACCTTGTTATCCTCTGCCACAAGGATGCTCAAGCATTCCGAAGCGTCAGCCACCCTTTCCTTCACAGAAACGTGCTCAACACCCTCCAGCATATTAAATAACTCAACAGGGGCGACAGGGTGTGTCAGCAACTGACTCACACCCAAAACTTGAGCATCATTAATTTCAGATTCCGATATATGATCGGCGACCAGGATAATATTATGATTCTTTATTTCATGCGCTATTAAATCACGAACGATCTCGACAGCACTAAAGTCACCAAAACAATTGTTAATTAAACACTTAACATTCTTGTCACTAGCTAAAGAAATAGTTTCAACAAATTCAGTTCTATTATCAAAGCAGCTTATTTGCACATTTTTACTATCAAGACAGGTACTAACTACATTATTATTAATCTGTTTATCCAGTATAAAAACAGATTGGGCTTCGACTGCTTTCAGTATTTTCTTATTATACTCAGCCCCCTGACAAGGCAGCTCAAACCAAAAGCGGCTACCTTTGCCGACTTGACTGTCTACGCCCATATGACCCTGCATCAATTCGATCAGTTTCATACATATCGACAGACCTAAACCTGTACCACCAAATGAGCGCGTAGTGGTATTATCGGCCTGAGCAAAGGCATCAAAAATGAGCCGCTGTTTTTCCTTTGGAATTCCTATTCCCTGATCTGTCACATCAACATGCAGGTGTCCTGTAGCAGGCGTATCCTCCGTCCAACGCAGCGACACAGTCACCTGGCCGGCCTCGGTAAATTTAATCGCATTATCACAGATATTAACCAATACCTGCCTTAGCCGAATTGGATCAGCAATACAGATATCCGGGATATTCGCTGGCATATCCAGCCGTAGCGAAATCCCTTTTTTGCGCGCGATAACAGCGGCAGGTTTAAGGCAGTAGCACACCAACTCTTTCAGCTCAAACTTAACAACTTCTATTTGTAATTTACCAGCATCAATTTTAGAGAAATCAAGAATATCATTCAGAATTGATAACAAGGCCTGCGAGGATGAGCGAACAACGTCGAGATAGCCTCGCTGAGTTGCGGTGAGCTGGGTATCTAAAGCAAGATCCGTCATGCCCATAATACCGGTCATCGGGGTACGTATTTCATGGCTCATATTAGCCAGAAAGGCACTCTTTGTTTGGCTCGCGGCTTCAGCTTCACGCCGAGCCTCTTCGAGGACAAGATTCAGGGCATAGAGTTCTTCATTACTGCTTTTAAGATCATGTTCTAGTTTTTTCTGTTGAGTGATATCTGTACGAATAGAGATAAACCTATCCATCTCACCGTCTGCATTATAGAGTGGCATAATAGTCGCCGTTACCCAGTAATAGTCGCCAGACTTATTGATATTTTTATTTCACCATGCCAGGTTTGCCCTGAACAGACCCGATTCCACAGGTTTTCAAACATGGCTTGTGCATGGTAACCACTATTGATTATTCGATGATTTTCACCAAGCAACTCATGTTCAGCATAACCTGAAATTGTTTTAAAGTGCTCATTAACATAAATAATGTCACCCTTCAGATCTGTCATACTGACGATAGCATGCTGGTCTAGCGCCTTTTGCTGCTGCTTGAGCTCGGCTGTCGTTGCCTCCAACTCACTGTTTTTAGTATGCAGCAAGCTAAACACTTTACGCACACGAGCATCCATGTAAAACAACGCACTCACCGCAGCAGAAAATGCAAATAGTACAAAGCCAATCAGATAATATAATCGGTAGTCACTGCTATTCAACACCACCTCACTAGGTATTGATACTACCTGTATTCCACGTACATCACCTACTTTCCAATCAGTTTTTGGCGAATCTACATGATTGTTATGACAGGCCACACAGGTCTGCTGCATAATAATGGGAGATGCAAAACTCAACTCTTTACGATTTTGATCATAAGAAAAATTATAATATTCATCTGCCTGTTGATTGCGGATCACATTCAATGCTGCTAGATCAAACTCACTCAGAGTCCGTGAAGCCCTTTGCGGAAATGGAAAATCACTGATCAGGCGTACACTGATACTTTCATCCTGAGAGCTCATGAACTCAACCAGGTCGATGGTCATCGTGGCCGGAATGGGAATGGCACCAAGCTGATCACGGTAGTGCTCGGTCACTTCAACCCAAGGGTTTCCAATAACAGACTTCACGATCACATCGGTGTAAAAAGCACGGAACGAATCAACTGCTTTTGCATAGGCTCTGGCTGAGCGCACCAGATGATCTTCTTCTGTACCTTTTACTACCCATATCCCTAAAACAACAAAACCAAGGCACACAGAAAAGCTAATGAAATCATTACCCAACGAAATTGAGTTCGTTGTTTTTCAAGCAATTGCTGCTGATTGTACTTTTTCATCAGATGATTTATCACCTTGTAAACACCTCAAAACAGCCGATCACAATCAGTAGCTATCCGAAGATCTGTGCCAGACCATCTTCATTGATTCACGGAGCCTGTCCGCATTTTGATTGCCCTTTCAGTTCCAAGTCAATTCAATGTTCATTATTAGTCACAACTTACTTAAGTGCATTGTATACGGAATAATCAGAAAGCAATACTGTTTTCCGTTTTTTCCGCTTTATACTCGAGGTATTTGACATGCAACAATTTATTTAAACAGCAGTTACACTATACTAACGACCAATATTGGTTAGTGAATTCAAATGCTGTTAGAACCAGCCCTGAAGGAGTACCCGCTGTTGCACATACGGATCAAGCCTGCATTGCAGTTTTTTGGCTTGTTTGTCTCTTTACTGCTGATCAGTTGTGCACAACTTGTCGGCGCCGCTGAGACAGAAAAATTGCGCATCGGCATACTGGCTTTCCGTAGCCTGGAATCGACGCAACAGCAGTGGCAGGAAACCTTGAAGCACCTAGATCGTGTGCTCCCGCAGTATGATCTGGAGCTGCAGATTCTGTTCATGGACAGCATGACTGAAGCAGTTCACAAACAACAGTTAGACTTTATTCTCACCCAACCTGAACATTACATTTTGCTGCGATCCTCTTCAGGGGTTTCAGCCTCAGCGACACTCATGCCGGTTTCAGACAAGCAACCTCTGGCCCGCTTTGCTGGCGTGATAGTGGCATTGGCTGATCGTCCGGAACTCAATAGCCTGGATGCGATACGTGGACAACGCGTGGCCGCCGTACATTCTCACTCCCTCGGCGCGTATCGCATACAGCACTGGACGCTTAATCAAGCCGGCATACGCCTCCCTCAGGACGTTCAGAGTTTGACATTCACGGGCCAACCACAAGACAAAGCCATTGAGATGCTGCTCAGCAGGCAGGTTGACGTAGCCTTTGTTCGCTCAGGGGTATTAGAGTCAATGGTTCAGGCTGGCAAGTTATCTATGGATCAACTGCAAATTATCCATCCACAACAACACGCTGAATTACCACTGATCCATTCAACCCCGCTTATTCCTGAGTGGGCTTTTGCTGCTATGCCCTCACTGGACCCATTAGTCGTTCGAGATGTAACCCAGGCACTTTTTACAATTTCACCTGACTCACTCGCTGCCCGCAGTGGGGGCTACTTTGGTTTTATACCACCGGTTGATTACGCTGGCCTGGAACACATCCTTCTGGAACTACGCGTGCACCCTGACCGTATCTCTCACTTCGATATGCGTGACTTTGTCGACAAGTATCTGTCTGAAATCATACTGGCATTGGTATTAAGTATTTTGGTAGCCGCCACATGGGTCAGCTACGATATTCGTCAGCGTAAAAAACGTGCGGCTAATCTGCGCATTGCCGCCGCCGCATTCAACACTCATGAAGCCATCACCATCACTGATGAGAACAACCAAATTCTGCGTGTTAATGAGGCGTTTACCCGAATCACCGGATACAGCGAAGAGGAGGTAGTCGGTCACAACCCTTCCATTTTCAGCTCGGGTTACCATCATCAAGACTTTTATAAAGCCATGTGGCATGCGCTTAATACACAGGGCTACTGGGAGGGCGAAATCTGGAACCGACGTAAAAACGGAGAAATTTTTCCGGAACATCTCAGCATCACCAAAGTACCCGGTACACATGCGGAACAATTTAATTTTGTGGCATCCTTTTCCGATATCACTCAGGCGAAAGAGTCCAAAGAAATCATAGAACATCTTTCGCTCTACGACCAGCTCACCGGATTGGCTAACGTTGACCTTCTTCGTGATCGCATCCACTCAGCGTTGACACGCAGTAGTATGCAAGATCATAGTTTTGCATTGATATTAATCGATTTAAAAAACTTCAAACTGGTCAATGACAGCCTGGGGCGACGGGCCGGTGATCAACTACTGCGTGAAGTGGCCACCCGCCTAACAGAAGCCTTACCGGTCTACTCCAGCCTGGCCAGACTGGCGGCTGATGAGTTTGTGATTTTGTGTGAATTTCGGGAACATTCTGCTGAACAGGCATTGTTTGATATAGAACATCTGACCAAAGACTTGGAAAGGGTTTTCATGGTGCCCTTCTCCATTGAGGCTGAAGCGGTTTACACCCAGGCTAACATGGGTATCGTGCATTGCGCTGATGCCGACAGTACGGCCGATGAACTGCTAAAACGTGCCGATCTGGCCAAGAATCAATCTAAATTTAACAGCCACAACAGCATTAGCTTTTATGATCCAGCCATGCAGCAGCAAGTGGACCAGGTGGTGCAACTTGAAAATGATCTTCGCCAGGCTCTGGAGCATAATCAACTGCGGCTTTTTTTCCAGCCACAATATAATCAGCATCGGCAAATCACTGGGTGTGAGGCGCTCATACGCTGGGAACATCCCATTCGGGGATTAATTTCACCGGCCGACTTCATTCCTCTAGCGGAATCATCTGATTTGATTTTGCTAATAGGTGATTTTGTAATCGCCTCAGCCTGTCAGAAGCTCACCATTTGGCAACAGCACCCCTTCACAGCAACCTGGACGCTGGCCATCAATATTAGCGCTCGGCAATTCCAGTGCAGTGATTTTGCCGAACGGGTACTTGGTCATATTACCGATACCAACGCGCCAGCCAACCGGTTAAAACTGGAATTAACTGAAAGTCTGCTGATTGACTATACCGATGAGGCGGTTACCAAAATGAACCGCCTGAAGCAGGCTGGCATTCGCTTTTCTCTGGACGATTTTGGCACCGGGTTTTCCTCACTGTCCTACCTGAAGAAACTCCCTTTCGATCAAATCAAAGTGGATAAGGCCTTTATTCATGACCTGTTGAATAACCAGAGTGATGAAGCCATTATTCGCAGTGTGCTGGCCATGGGAGAGGCATTCGGCATGAATGTGATTGCTGAAGGTGTCGAAACTGAGCAGCAACTGCAAAAACTTGAGGCACTCGGCTGCTATTTTTACCAAGGTTTTTATTTCAGTAAACCTTTGTCGGATAACCAACTACTCACTTGTATTGCGCAGTTTTCAACAGAACCGTCTGACGACCTGGGCATCTGAATACCGTCCGAGCGGCGTATATGCTACATTGTATGCAAATGAAATCAGGAGTTTCTTATGCCCTTACTCGACAGTTTTCGTGTGGATCATACCCGTATGCAGGCCCCTGCGGTACGTACTGCCAAAATGATGCAAACCCCATCCGGGGATCCAATCACTGTGTACGATCTGCGTTTTTGTATTCCTAATCGTGAAATCTTATCCGAAAAAGGTATCCACACCCTGGAGCACCTGTTTGCCGGCTTCATGCGCAACCACCTGAACAGTGACCTGATTGAAATCATCGACATTTCGCCTATGGGTTGCCGCACTGGTTTTTATATGAGTCTGATAGGGACCCCGACAGAACAACAGGTTGCGAATGCCTGGACCGCTGCCATGCAGGATGTACTTGAGGTTAAATCGATGGAAGAGATTCCGGAGCTGAATGCCTATCAATGTGGCACCTATACGATGCACTCACTCACAGAAGCGCAGCAAATCGCTGCTGATATCATTAGTCGGGGAGTGGGCGTAAACAGTAACGATGAGCTCTACCTGAGTGAGGAATTTTTACAGGAAAAAGAAACGCAGGCTGATTGAGGCCTGCGTTGCAGTGAGTTACACCACCGTCCTGGGGTGTAACTCAGATCTCCTGTTGAATCTCGCTGAAGCGATTCGTTAAACAGAATTCTATCAAAGAAAAAACAGAAAAAACAGAATTATTTCTAAATTTTCTTTTCCCAGAACTGTGCATTACCAGCGTCAGGATCAAGCTGATAAGGCTTGTAGCCCAGACGGCTGTAAGCATTCCTGGCTATTTCGTTTCCTTCCAGTACCTCCAGTGTCAGCTTGCAACATCCCTGTGTTTTTGCAAACGTTTCTGCCGCTTCAAACAAAAGACGTGAAATATCCTGGCCACGGTAAGGGCGACTGACCACCACATCATGAATATTCAACAGGGGTTTAGCCGCAAAGGTAGAGAAGCCCTCCACTGTATTCATTAAAGCCACAGGTTCTGTACCTGAAAACCCAATAAAGCTATGCAAGTGAGGCCTTTTTTGCATCTCGGTAACAAGGCTGTTAACCGTCTGCTCCGCTAAAGGCTCTCCTCCACCCATAGGATCGCAAGCATATTCACAAAGCAGCTGCAGCAACGCATCGGCATGCTCAGGATGGGTGAGATCAGCTTTTACAATTGTTATCATGGTTGATTGCTTCCTGTATTCATATATAGCGAATCCTCGACGATGCCACTTGCAGCATACAAGGCCTTGAATGCAACCGATTATACTACGTAATTACCAGCGGCAGGCAGTCGAAGCAACGCTGAGTCACTTTAGACACAGCCCAGAATCGGCTGTAATTGTATTACCGACCGGTGCTGGCAAGAGTTTGATCATTGCCGAACTGGCGCGTCTTGCTCGCCAACGCATATTGGTGCTGACCCATGTCAGGGAGTTGGTCGAGCAAAACCATGCTAAATATGCCGCACTAGGACTACAAGCCGGTATTTTTTCGGCTGGATTGAAGCGTCGGGACCATCAGCACCAGGTTACTTTTGCCAGCATTCAATCCTTAGCCGGACACACCCAGTCATTTAGTGGAGCCTTCTCACTGGTAATTATTGATGAATGTCATCGTGTCAGTAACGATGAAGACAGTCAGTATCAGCAAGTGCTGACGCATCTGCGCCAGCATAACCCCGCTTTAAAATTACTCGGTCTCACCGCTACCCCCTATCGGCTGGGTGAAGGCTGGATCTACCGCCGGGATTATCGTGGCTTTGTCAGAGACACACTCAGCGCCACCTTTGAGCATTGTA
>LQAF01000142.1_pt1 | contig 15783 bp, 12 predicted proteins | sample 1535781 | NCBI WGS metagenome assembly LQAF01 (sample SAMN04331583, study PRJNA305678) | bioreactor metagenome | isolation source: bioreactor_2 inoculated with Wadden Sea sediment 2nd replicate of a... | place: Germany:Bremen
ACTGCTGCCTCTGCCCATGCGGTTTGACGCTGACGGCAATCAATTGGACATGGAATCCTATGTTCCGGGAAGATCGGATGAGGATGACGCAGTCCCGTTCCTGACCCTTTCCCACAAACAGGCGGTTACCCGGGAACTGCTCCGGTGCGGGGCGGATATCACGGAGATCAACTGCATCCGTAAACACCTCTCCGGTATCAAGGGGGGGCGGCTTGCCCACCAAATTGCGCCAGCGTCCAGCCTGAGTCTCATCCTTTCCGATGTGGTGGGCGATGACCTGAGTGCCATTGCCTCCGGTCCCACAGCACCGGACCCTACCACCTATCATGACGCCCTGTCCATTCTGAAGAAATACCAGATTGCCGACACCATTCCGGCCCCGGTCCGCCGGATACTGGAAATGGGAGCGGCTGGCGATGTTCCCGACACCCCTTTTCCCGGGGACCCTGTGCTGAAAAATGTTTGCAACCTTCTTATCGGCACCAACCGTCTGGCCATGTTGGCAGCTGGAGAAAAAGCCGAGGTCCTCGGATATGGGGTTGTCTACTTGACATCCCGGGTTACGGGAGAAGCAGCGGATGCAGCAAAATTTCTGGCAGGCATTGCCGTCGATACAGCACAAGCCGGAATGCTTGCCAAAACGCCTGTGTGCATCATTTCCGGCGGAGAGCCGGTGGTTACCCTCAGGGGCGGCGGCAAGGGGGGCAGAAATCAGGAAATGGCCCTGGTGTTTCTGTCAGAAATCCAGCGGGATATGTCCCTGTTCAGCCGCGTGACATTCCTGGCAGCGTCCACTGACGGCAACGACGGACCCACGGATGCAGCCGGTGCGTTTGCGTCTCAAAAAATACTGAAAAGGGCGGCTGAGCAGGGACTTTCCATTAGTGGGTACCTAAATAACAATGATGCCTATCACTTTTTCGAACAGATTGACGGGCTGCTTAAGACCGGACCCACCAACACCAATGTGTGTGATCTTCATATCATCCTGGTGACATCTTCCGCAACGGCGGCCCTGGGAGGGCATCAATAGTCACCACCGGTGTGATTTCACTTGTAATTCCGAAAATAAACGCTTCTGACAGCCAGGGTGGCGCTGAAACAAACACCAGAATTTCCCTAAACCGGATATCGTATTTTTCACACAAGTCCGATACCAATCTGTGGGAGTGACGCGTTGAAAATGATACGCTGCCTAAATATAAAGTTTTTGAGCTGAGCCAATTATTTTTTAGTGTTAGGGGATCTGTTGGGAACAGCGGGATAAAAAACAGCCAAAATCATCGTTTAAAAACCAGCCACCTCTTGGAACGGACACACCAATCCGTGTCCGGTAAAAACCAGATTCAAAAGACCGGTTGTTCAGACCTGAGTTAAGGCCAGGTTAAATTTTTGTTCGTGCCGATGATCACCTTTTTCGATAACTGTCACCCTCCATAGATAAGGATCGCGTCTGTGGATAGTTTTTTACCATCTGCCGAATCAGGTCTCGGAACGGATTCAGCTTTGATTCCTGGTTCGGCCGTTTTTGACAGGAGATATCCGGTTGCGCCAGATATTTTTTGACGGTTCCGCGATCCAACCCAAGCTGTCCGGCGATCTGCCTGATGAAAAAGTGCATGTTGTTCAACCGATGGGTTTCAAACACAGTTCGCTTGTCAGTTTTTGCCTTTGCCATATGGCCTTTCTGGTACGCTGACAGTCTGGTTCGGAGCAGTGAGTCTGAGATTTTTTTCGGAATAAAAATACTGCACCCCAGGCAGGGGTCAGGTTCCATGTTCCCTCCCGAAAACCGGTTCAAGGCGAATTAAGAAGTATTTCATCCGGCACTTCCCGTAACAAGTATTGATGAACGATGTAATATCACCGGTTTGTCCGTGTGCATTTGCATTGTCAGGTGTTAATAGGCGGTCGGTTATCCACTAAAGAACTGATCACGAGTGTTTGGAGACCGTTGTTTTAGCCTCAGCGACCAATTCCTGATGTCGGAAATTTTCGGGATCTTCCGCAAGCGCCTTTTCCCCCCAAAAAGGGCATTGGAAAAATCCTTTAGCTGGCGGTAGTTTTCCGCAACAGCATACAGCACATGTTTCAACGGGGCATTCCTGGTTTCAGGCGGAAAATCAAGCACTTTTTTGAAATCGGCAACGGCTTTTTCGTGATCCTTTTTAACGGTATAACAGCTTCCCCGTCCGATCAGGCTTTCCTCATCGTACGGGTCTATGATCAACGCGCTGGAATAAAACACAATTGCGTCGTCGATCCGTCCTTCGATTTCGGCAATTTTGCCAGATAGAAATAAGGGTTGTCACCATCCTCATGACGGTAGGCCAGGTCATTTTTGACAACAGCCTCAAATGCCCGGACAGCACCGATCCCGTCAGGTTTATGGAAACATTTTAGCCCCTCATCAAATAAATCAGCCGAAGAACGCGTTCTTTTTTTATCCATGATATTCCTTGCTGTAAGTGTGTCCCTCTGAGTCCCTTTGAGTATCGAGCATACCATGCCCATTGAATAGATGGAATCTTTTCTTCGGCAGACACCAAGGTGATGCGGCCTTTCGGAGGATTCCGCGTTAACGTGTTTAAATTCAAACCAAAACATCGCACGGCCTGGTCGATAGAATTTGGGAAAACAGTAATACGGACAGCGAGTCTGTCTGAAGATCTGTTTATTTCAAACGAATGCCGTCCGCCTTGTGAAGGGTAATGCGGCCCTGTTTGTAAAGATTGCCCAGGGCTTTTTTGAATTCCTTTTTACTCATTGAAAATGCCGCATGAATCTGTTGAGGGCTACTTTTATCGTGGCAGGGACTGAATCCCCCATTGGTTTCAAGAACCCGCAAAATTTTCAAGGCAGAACCCTTCACAGACGCATACCCCGGCTGCTTTAAGGTCAGATCCACCTTGCCGTCCTCTCTGATCTTCAGGACATATCCCCGGAACCGGTCTCCTATGGCCAGGTTTTCAAACGTCTCACTTTTATAAAGCATGCCCAGGCAGGTCTGATTAATGACCGCAGTATAGCCGATCGAGGAGATACTGTGGATGATTAAATCCACGGCCTCACCTGCAGCAAGGCTCCGGGCATCTCCGAGGCATAATTTTTCCATGAGTGTGGATCCGAAAACACGATGGGAGGATTTATCCAGAAAGAGCTTTACTAAGTGAGTTTCACCCGGCACCATCCGGCCTTGTTGTTCACTGCGGGGAATCAAAAGGTCTTTTTCCAGTCCCCAGTCCATGAAAACACCGAAAGCTGCAGTGTCCTTGACTTTGAGAGCCACAATATCCCCCACCACCCCGGCCGCGCCAAGGTTGTGGCAACGGGCCGGTCCTCGGAATCTGTGTAGATGAAGACCCGGATCTTGCCGCCTTCGGCAAGATCTTCGGGTACGTATTTGTTGGGCAAAAGCACCCGGTCCCGGCCAAAGCTTAAATAGACACCATAGTCGGAGAAATTCTCCACAGGCAGGTCGTGGAACTGCCCCACCACAGCGTCGGGGTCCTGGGCCAGAAAGGGGTGGGACTGTCTGGACGAAGATCTGTTTTGCCCTTTCTTCCGGTTTTTTTCTGCAATTTTCCAGGGTTTTGTTATTTTAGACACGGTCTTTCCTTAAGTTTTGGATGTACTTTGCCATTATATCACATCCCATCAGGCACTGCCATATGGACCAGATTTTTTAACGCCGGATTGAGCTGTTGCGCCAAGTCGGCCCCTATACCGGCAATGGCATCTATTTCAATGTAGATACCGGTAAGAAGCATCAGTGATTTCAAAGTTAAAACTCTTCCTTAACCAGGCAAAGGCAAAAATCAGGGTGACTGCTTCTGCCAGGGGGTAGCTCAGCCAGATTCCGTATTTCCCTTGATCCGGGGAAGGGTCAGGACGAAGAGGCTGGCTAAGAACAAACCGCGCATGGCTGCGATTGCGGCGGATTTTTTGCATTGCCCAGGGCCGTGAAATAGGCAGAAACCGGGACATTGAACCCATTGAACAGGAAGGCCGCCGCGAACATGCCGAATCCGGATTGAGCCAGAAGCTAGATATGGGGATTCCCCGGCGAGAACAGGGTGGCAATGCCGGTGGCGGAAAAGAGCACCACAATCCAGCAGAGGACGTCTGCGACACAGCCGGAGGCCAGGGCGGAGCCCCGGAGCCCCAGCCCCATGCGGGCAATCAAGAGATAATCCAGCAGGATGTTCAGGCCGTTCCCGGCCCGCGATCATGGGGTCGTCATAGGAGCTGCCGTAGTATTCAAGGCCGATACCGGGGTATAATGCCGCCATTCGGCCGCAGAAGTCCGCCCATACTGGGGGAAGCTGTTGGCAATCGCCTCTGAATCGCTGGTAAATCACCTTGATGGCAGGCAGGTTTTTGATCTGGATCTGCCGGTCCATCCGGAAACTGGAACGGGTGTGGGAGGGCATGGACATATCCTGCCTGGGCTTCCGGCGGACAGACGTCATGGCTGTTATTCCCAAATATCTGGACTGCGGAGATCTCCACATGGCGTTTGCCAGGGCCCGGTGCGACGAATGCGGCTATGAATACCTCCTGGGATTCTCCTGTAAACGCAGACAGTTCTGTCCTTCCTGCTACCAGAAAAGGGTCATTGAGTCCGGTGAATGGCTGCTTTCAAATTCTGATTTGGTTTGCGTTTTTTCGATTTTCAAATCCCTTCAGTCAGATCATGGGCCGATGCCCACACGCATACAGCATGTATTGCAGGATGTGCTAACGCTTTGCCTGGCCGCCATTTCCGTTGAGATTGAAATTCTCCATGACATTCAACCGGACTGTGGGTTTGTCATGGCATTGTCAAAGAATATCAGGGGGAGATAATCTCCGATATGGCTCGGAACCACTGTTTTTTCAGACCTCCCAATCCTGGAAACTTGCGGTGCGGTTGATACTCCCCATTTATATTGTCCCTGCTTAGTTTTCCATGTAGGTATTGAAAATCTGCTCGTGGGAGATATACATTTCCCGTTTGGGGTCCAGAAGGTACATCCGGATGGCGTTAACCCGTCGCAGGATTTCCTCCTCGGCCCTTTGGCGCATCCTCTGCTTTGCAGTGATGATCTCCTCCTTGAGGCCGGGGGGGTGTTCCCTGGCATAGTATTTGTCCGTTTTAAAAGTGATCCGGTTTTCAATGAGGGTTTCCCGCATATCGTTGTGGGTGTCGTCCAGGAAGAGCACCTCGGGCATGAGGTCGGCAAAATGGGTCACGGCAATGATGTCTTTTCCCCGCTGCCAGTAGCCGATGAGAAACTCCGGTTCCAGGTCCTTGTAGTTCTGCAGGGGCATGTACATGCGCCGCAGATAGAGCAGGACCTTTTCCGTCTTTTTCCTGTGGCCGCCGATGATGACGGAACCGCCCACCTCATCTTTTCTCACCCCTTTGGTCCAGGGAGCGCCGGTGATGCCGAAATCAATGCACAGGGGGATGCGCAGAAGGGTGGACAGGGTGTTCAGGGCCAGGGCATAGCCGGCTGAGGGGCCGCCCACGTTGTAAGAGGCGGAGAGCAGCGTGGTGGTGGAGGGTATAGCGCTGGAGAAAATCCCCGAAGAGCCAGGGAATACTGATGTCCGGGGTCAGCTCCTGGATATAGTTTTTCACCATGGTAAGGGCCTCGTGGGCGGACTGCTTGGTCATCTGGACAGCCATGTCCATCTGGGCTGCGTTGGGGGCGGAAGAAGAGACCGCTCCGGTGACCATGATTGGCTCGGCCTGGATTCTTCCGGTAAGACTGGTGGCGATGGGCAGGAGCATACCGGTCATGTCGTTGGCCCCCACACCGATTATGAAGCCCACCTGGGGCTCTTTGCTGAGCTCTGTTTCCAAAAATTCGTTGAGCTGGATGCTGCCCTTTCTCACCGGACTGGATGAGATTTCCCGCCGGGCCGATTCCAGATGGTTTTCCACCAGGGGATAACTCTCTTCTGAGGAGACATGGGAAACCGCCTTCAGGATCTGGTCATAGTGGGTGACAAAGTTCTGCAGATCGTTTTTTATGTTGGATTTGAGAAGGGGCGGGGCTTTGACTGCATCCAGAACGCCCAGAATGGTCTTGAAGTTGAGTTTTACAAAGTCGAACTTCTCCTGCCGTGTGGATTTTTCAAGGTCCCGCAGTTTCTGAAGCACCTTGTATTCGGTGGAGCACAGGGCAATGGCCTTTTCAGTGAACGAAGAGTAGTCGGCCGGGGTGTTGCAGATGCCCTGGGCCGTTTCGATGATCTTTTCCATCTCAAACTCCCGTTTGTGGGGGATGACGTCGAACTGCTTCTTGATGATGTCAAAGATGTCCTTCTGGCGCATATGTCCTGATATTTCCAGGGCCTTCAGGCGCTTGGACCGGATCAGGGCCGGGTCCAGGATATCCAGGCGGTTGGTGGTGAGCACGGTGAAGACCTTGTTCAGGGGTATCTCGCCGTCAATGATGTTCAGAAACTTGTTGGTCAGGACGTCCGATGGCTGGCCGCCGGTTCCGCTGCGCTTGGGGGCCAGAGCATCGCCCTCGTCAAAGAAGATGATGGTGGGTGCTACCATCTTGGCGATGTCATAGACTTTTTCCAGGTTGGAGACCGCCCCGTGAACCGGGGACGAAGGATCCTGGAGGGCCGAGGGAGAGGTGGCGATGTCATGGACCTTGAGATTGGAACTGAGCCAGGTTCTGACCAGAAAGGTCTTTCCCGAGCCCGGAGGGCCGGTGAGGACCACACCCTTGTCCTCGCTGACCCCGTAGTTGAAGCAGTTGTTGGCCATTTCTGAAAACTTGTCTTTTATATCCCCCACGTATTCATCCCAGGAGACGTTCCGGTCCATGCGGTCCACCACTTTGGAGTAGAGTTCGCCGTAGACATTCTTGGCCACCAGCTGGAAGGCCGAGCGGACCAGGACGGAGTTGTCCAGGAATTTGACGATGAAGTCCCCCCGGATATTGATGACAGATTCGATGAGCTTTCTGACATAGGCGGGAGAGATCTTGAGGCTTCGCTCCTTAAACACAGTGTAGATGCGTTCGGCGGCCAAGTCCAGCTCCTCAGACTCCGGGGTGTACTGGGTGGGGATCTGGTGGCGTTTGATTTCCAGAAAGATGATTTTTTTCAAATTCTCCTTGTTCATCCAGAACTTGGATATGTCGATGATAGCGCCCTTTTCCACAAAACGGCGGTAGATGGCCGAGTCAAAGCGGTGGGCCTGGTCTGTGGTGGCGATGAGAAAACAATCCCGTCGGCCGTCGATGATTTCGTCCAGCAAAATATTAGTGGTATCGATGAGGGTGCGCTGCTGCTTTTCTGCTCCACCGGATCCGGGACTGCTCTCGCTTTTGCCAAAGGCGGAATGGGCCTCTTCTACATGGCGGATGGAGGTGACTTTCGGGTGCCCCATGGCCCGCTTAAAATAATTGCCCGGCTCTCCGGAAAGCGCAGTCTGGTAGTCATTGGGGGTGATGATGGAGGCGTCCACCTCAATGCCCTGTTCCTCAAAGCTGGTCAGGTTGTTCATGATCCGCTTTTTGAAGATCCGGCGGAGGATGGGGATGGCGGCTAGGCGCTGGTAAAAGGCCAGCTTTTTTTTCCTGGCGATTTTTATGGCAAAATCAGGATCCACATCCTCCAGGGATGCAAAGAGGCTGTGGTCTGCCAGAATTTCCCCCTTTTTCTTCTTCCAGTCCACCGTAGGGATGACTTCGTTTCTGAAGACCACGGTTTCCAGAGCCTCCCGTACCGTGGCGCTCTTACCGGAGCCTGAGGCCCCTTCCACCAGCATGATGGGGGCTTTGGGCACATCCGGGTCTTCGATGTGCTCCTTGCGGATATGGGCCCGGTAAATCTTGTCGAAGATTTCTTCCAGCTCCACGGGCACGTGGAGATCGGTGAGCTCCCGGTCCAGAACGGCAATGAGATAGAGCAGTTCCGCCTTGGTCAGTTCCTTTTCGATGATCCGGTTCCATGAGGCGCCGGGATTGGTCTCCCCTGAGTAGAGAAACCGCTTTTTCCAGTCCCTGAGGATGAAGAGATTGTTGAGGACATTCATCCGCTTTTTCTGCCGGCGCATGAGAAAAATCAGGTGGAGTCCCTCTTTGACGGAAGAAATCAGGGGATGGGGCGGAGAGTACTGGTTCAGGCGGGAGCGGACAAAAGCTTTGGTATCATAACTCCATCCCGCCACCATGGAGTCGACCCTCCGGATCGTCTCTTCGGGCAGGGTGATATACTTCCTTTCTTTTGTAATGCGTTTGGCCATGGTCGTCTCCTGCAGTTTCCGCGCTTAGGGTGTTGGCTTCTTGGCGGGTTGACCCTTCCGGGCCGCCTCTTTGTTCATGGGCGATGTGGTAAATGAGGGCAGGGTCAGGGCCGGTGGCTGGCTGCTGCCATGGAGCACAAACGTTTTCTGGTCGGTCTGGTTCTTTTCATAGGCGGTGGCCCATTTCTGCTGGGAGAGAAAGGAGAGTAGGTCGGCACTGACCTGCTGCCCTTCCACACCTCCCAGGGCAAGGTGTAGGGATCGGATCCCATCCAAATAGGCCTTGTAAAGCTTTCTGATTCGGTCGGATTCCTGATCTGCGGCATAATTCTCCGCCTCCGCGATGAGCTGACGCCGTTTCTTTTCCTCGGTGGCTTCCACCAGCTTGTCCCCGAACCGGGTTTCGTTAAGGACGAAACTGACCAGCTCTATGCCGTATTTGCCTTCCAGGGTGGGGCCGTTCTGGTTAATGGGCCGTTTTTTTAGGGCCTTGAAAATCTCTTCCTTGATGGTTTCCCTGTCAGAGATCAGCTTGTTGACTTCCTCTCCCTGGAGGATGTCTTTGGCAATACCGTCAAAATCCCCCTGGAGAAGGGTTTCAGGCGACAGGTTCTCGATGCCCCATTTTTTCAGGTCCTTGATTTTAAAGGTCATTAGAGCCGAGGTCCACAGGGCGACATTTTCCTGGGAGATGATCTTGATCGGGGCTGAAGAACCGCCAAGGTACATGTTCTGGTTCATCAGGGGCACTTCTTTTTCCAGGCGGGTGAAAAAGGGGAGCCGGTAATGCCAGCCCACCTCGGTGATGGCCTGACGTTTCCCTCCGAATTGTTCAAGGATGACGGCGTAGTTGAGTTTTACCTTGTAGATCACCTGGGTGGAATAGACCCCAGCTGCCATGGAGTAAAACAGGGCAATGATAAAACAAATGAATGCGGTCCGCCTGGCCATGGTGATCACCCTGGCCCGCTGGAGAAAAACCTGAGACGTCTGATCTTTCATACCTGCTCCTTTCCTCGTAGAATCGGGACCGGATGGCGTGAAAAAATGAGATCCGATCCTATGGTGCGAATTTCGTAACTTTTGGACGTACAACTGACGATCAACGGGAAATCAGACAAATTGTAATGGAATTCAAGGCTGCAAAGTATTATACATTAAGAGTCCGGGTCCGTCAAAAGGAATTTCTGAAGGAAAAAATCTCCCCCGGGCAGCAGATGGAAAGTTACAATTCCAGGTTAACTGTGAACTCTGCAGCAAAACCAGCACTTTTTTGTGGTTTTTATAAATTCATGAAGCCTCACCGTTTTTTGAAAAACGCCCCAGTATCAATTGATGCAGTTAAAGAACAGTCTTTAATGCATGAAAAACTGTACGTCGTAGACCCCTTCGGGGATTTCCTGGCCGCTCAGGAGCAGGCTGGATTAAAACAGATCAATGACAGAGGGGGGGGATGAGAGTGTGGGGCACCGTGGGGCTGCTGCAAAGGGCCTGTGCCACGGGCAGTTCCCGGTTGTTGTGCTTGGAACCATAGTCAAAGATGACGGCTGAGGCCGTCACAAGAGGTCTTGCACAGGTTGCATATCCCAACATGGGCGTGGCATCGGAAAGATCTCTCAGAATAAGCTTTTTTCGCGTTTCTTACGTCTAAAGAATTTCTTCCAGACGTTTTACGGCACAGAAGTCTCCGCACATGGTGCAGACCTTTTCCATTGTGGGTTGGGAGGATTCCTTATAGGCCCTGGCCTTTTCCGGGTCTATGGCCAGGGAGAATTGGGCCTCCCAGTCCAGGTTCTGTCGGGCCTTTCCCATGGCATGGTCTCTTTGGGCCGCACCCGGGATCCCCTTGGCCAGGTCACCGGCATGGGCGGCGATTTTCGAGGCCATGATTCCCTCTTTGACATCATCGTCGTCGGGAAGTCGCAGGTGTTCGGCCGGGGTGACATAGCAGAGAAAGTCCGCCCCGTGCATGGCGGCAACGGCTCCCCCGATGGCCGAGGTGATATGATCGTAGCCCGGTGCAATGTCCGTGACCAGGGGGCCCAGCACATAAAAGGGAGCATTGTGGCAGAGTTTTTTCTGAAGCTCCATGTTCATCTGGATTTCGTTCAAGGGAACGTGGCCCGGCCCTTCGATCATGACCTGAACCTTCTGGTCCCAGGCCTGCCTGGTCAGTTCCCCCAGAGTGATCAGCTCCTGGATCTGAGGGGCGTCGGTGGAATCTTTGAGGGCCCCGGGGCGAAGCCCGTCCCCCAGGCTGATACAGACATCATGTTTCCGGCAGACGGCAAGAAGCCGGTTAAAGTGTTCGTAAAAGGGGTTTTCGTTTCCGGTCTTGGCCATCCATTCAAAGAGGATGGAGCCCCCCCGGCTGACAATGCCGCACTGCCGGGGGTTTTTTTTGATTCTCCGGGCGCAGGTCCGGTTGAGTCCGGCGTGGATGGTGATAAAATCGATGCCGTTTCGGGCATGGATCTCCACAGTTTCAAACCAGTCCTCCAGGGTGATCTCTTCCACCTTTTTTTTGTCCGGATTAGGGTGTCGTAAATGGGCACGGTTCCGATCATCAGGGGAATTTCATTGACCAGGCGTTTACGGAAGGCCTCGGTGTCCCCGAAGACGCTTAAGTCCATGACCGCATGGGCCTTGAACTCCACGGCCATCCGGGCCTTGTTCATCTCCCGGTCAAAACAGCACACGTCCCTGGATACCCCCAGGTTAACGTTGATTTTGGTTTTCAGGCCCTGTCCCACGCCGATTCCTTTCAGGCATTTATGGTGTTTGTTGGCCGGCAGGGCCACGGCGCCACGGGCGATGTTTCCCATGAGTTCCTCGGCCGACAGGGCTTCGTTTTCGAGGACATGGGCCATCTGGGGGGTTAAGATGCCTTTCTGGGCCGCATCCATCTGGGTGGTATAGGATTCTGTCACTGATCCGCTCCTTTTTTCAAAATCTATATATAAAATGGGGGGGGACCCGACGGTTGAACAGCAAATCGGTGAATCAATAAGGAAGGACCGGGAAAAGAGCCGGCTTTTTTTCACTTTCCCTACGCCGGTATGAGCCGTATCAGGTTCCAAGGGTTGAAGCCATCATGCTTCTCTCAGCCACATTCAAAGGCACCCCCAGTGAACATTGGGTAACCATAAAGAAATTTGACCGGGCCGTCAAGGTGAAAACCGAACGAAAATCCGCCAGTGGGAAGAACATTTTCATGGAAGGTTCCCGGGTCCGGTTGATACCGTCCCGGAACAATTCAACCCCATGGTTTCTTTCCGGACGGATCCGATCGAATAAGCATTCAATGCGACATCAGATATGGTCGTGTTCAGACATTTCTTTCACTGAAACCCTCTGCCGCTGCACTTAATAAGTTTTTCCCCCGCTTTTCTTTTTTTGTTTTCTCACAAGCCCTCCATGTTATTCAAAAATCCACGGGTCAGTTTTTGAGTAAACCGATTAATGGCGGTTCCAAAAAAGACTGACCGGTCGGTTTTATATATATTCATGAAATGTTTTGCAAGATGAGTTCCCCACGCGGTGAACCCTGTCTGTCTTGCACTCCGGCAGCAAATCAGATATAAGAGGATGAATTTTATATGTAAAGGACAACAGAAACGCCATGACACGGGACCGGGTATTTGCCGCAAAACGCAGACAGATCCAGCCGTTTTCCTTTAACCGGGAAGTGGCGGCGGTGTTTGATGATATGCTGATACGGTCTGTGCCGCTGTACCGAGAGAGCCTTCACCGGCAGGTGGGTCTGGTGATGCGGTTTTACCGGGCAGGGACCTGGATCTATGACCTGGGCTGCTCCCACGGAAACCTCGGGGTGAAGCTCCAGGCTGCGTTCAAAAAACCGATTTCACCCTGGTGGGTGTGGACACCTCCAAACCCATGCTGGAAAAATACCGGCACAGGCTTCGACCGCCAGAACCGGGCCACCGCATTCATCTGGTCTGCGGCGCCATGGAAGATATCCGGATTTCCAATGCCTCGGTGGTGGTGATCAACCTGACGCTTCAGTTTCTGGATCCGGCCGGGCGGGATGACCTGATCCGTCGGATATTTTCCGGAATGACGTCTGGCGGGGTGCTGCTGCTCATGGAAAAGACCGTTCACCCGGAAACGGTTTTCCAGGAGCTGCAATTGGATATGTACCGGCGGTTCAAGCGGGAAAACGGGTATTCCGACCTGGAGATCAGCCAGAAACGGGACGCTCTGGAAAAAGTTTTGGTTCCTGACACACTGGATACCCATTTGCAGCGCCTTTCCCGGGCCGGATTCAGTCAGGTGGACATATGGCTTAAATGGTTCAACTTCAGCGCCTTGATGGCGGTGAAAGAGGGTGATACACCGCATGTTTCCAGTGATCGGTGCCTGAAGGGCGTGATCCCGTGACCGCTCTTTTATCTCCATATCAACAGGCGGAACTGGCCCCTTACACGGATTTGCTCGTCCCGCTCATTCATGAAAAACAGGGGTTTCTGGCGAACCCGAAGGGTAATTTCAAAAAATACCTGCACACGGTGGATCAGCTGCCGGATTTCGAACCATCGGGTGTCCGCCTGAATACTCCAGCCGTGGGGGCCGGCGCTGCGGCCGAGATGTCTGAACCCGAACGCTTTCGGCTTCAGATGCTTCTCAAACAGCTGTGTCCCTGGCGCAAAGGGCCTTTTGACCTGTTCGGGATCCGTGTGGATGCGGAATGGCGGTCAGACTTGAAATGGGACCGGGTGGCCCCGCATTTGCCGGATCTGGCCGGGAAGCGGATTTTGGATATCGGTGCCAGCAACGGGTATTACATGTTCCGGATGGCGGCGAGCAATCCCGGCCTCGTCCTGGGTCTGGAACCCCAGAGTGCGTTTTTCTGCCAGTATCTGACCGTCCAGAAGTATCTGAATCAGCCGAACGTGGCCTGCCTGCCCGCCACTTATGAAGAGATGCCGAAACTGGCCGGATGTTTCGACCTGGTTTTCTGCATGGGGATTCTGTACCACCGGCGGTCGCCTTTGGACATGCTCAAAGAGATCTATGATTGCCTGAAACCCTCCGGCACCCTGGTGCTGGAAAATCTCGTGCTGGAAGGAAACAACCATCTGTGCCTGTTTCCGGAAGACCGGTATGCCAAGATGCGCAACGTGTATTTTATTCCGGATCTGTCTGTCATGGAATCCTGGCTGTCCCGGGCAGGATTCAAATCGATTCAATGTGTGGATGTTACCCCCACCACCTCAGCCGAACAGCGGAAAACCGGCTGGATACAGACGGAATCCTTAAGCGATTTTCTGGATCCGTATGACCCTGCGAAAACCGTAGAAGGATATCCGGCACCGGTGCGGGCCGTGTTCACGGCCCGGGCCTGAGAAGGGGGAGCAGGGCCAGTTGATTGTCAAACGCGGCACCCTGATATCATGCGTTTTGGTTCATCGAGGTTATACACTCGGGTTAAAAGTTTTTGAAATCCTCGTCATCTTCATCAAACGGGATCATCTGATCCGCTCGAACTTCAGAGGCTTTCTGGTCCGTTATGTGTTTGCGCGAACCGGCCAGTTTCGGGTTGTTTGCCTGGCTGTATTTTCAGTCGTCCGGGGACGGGGGGTAAATAACGTGGCCTGGCTTTTTTGCCGGTGACCAGCATCACCAGGTCATTGACATACACTTTGAGCTGTTCTGCCTGGGCGTTCATTTCTTCGGCGGCGGAGGCGGACTCTTCTGCATTGGCGGCATTCTGCTGCACCACCTTGTCCATTTCAGTGATGGCCAGATTGACCTGGTCGATTCCCCCGGACTGTTCCCTGGATGCCGCGGAAATCTCCGCAATCAGGTCTCCCACTTTGGCGGAACTCTGAGCTACTTTGGTGAACGCGTTATTGGTGGAAGTCACCAGCTGGGACCCGTCATTGACCTTTTTCACAGTGCCTTCGATGAGCTGGGCCGTGTTCTTGGCAGCATCGGCGGCCCGCATGGCCAGGTTTCTCACCTCATCGGCCACCACGGCGAATCCGGCACCGGCTTCCCCGGCCCGGGCCGCTTCCACGGCCGCATTTAATGCCAGCAGATTGGTCTGGAACGCTATCTCGTCAATGGTCTTAATGATCTTGGACGTCTCTTCACTGGCTTTGGAAATGTCTTCCATGGACACGGTCAGCCGGTTCATGGAATCGTTGGCCGTGGCCACCACCTGATTGGCTTCCTTCATCAGCCCGTCGGCCGTGCCGGCGTTTTCCGCATTGTTCTTGGTCATGGAGGCCATCTCTTCCATGGATGAAGAGGTTTCTTCGATGGAAGCGGCCTGTTCCGATGCCCCTTCGGCCATAGACTGGCTGGCGGAAGACATCTGGCCGGACGCAGATGTTACTTGATCGGCACCAGTTGAAAGCGCGGATATAATTTTCTGAATGGGCTTTACGACCGCTCTTATCACAAGAACGGATACAACTATCAGTATCGACAGGACCCCAATGAACAGGATGATGGATGCGACTTTCATTGATGAAACGATTTTTCTGGATTTCACCGCCAGCTGGTTTGCCTTTTCAGCTTCAGCTTTTGCCAGAGTGACATAACTATGGGAAAGCTCGTCGCTTTTAGCCCCTAAAATATCTATTACATCCCGGGTTTCACCAAATTTGGTCATTGCGGCGCTCTCTACTTCGGATAAATCGTTCCGGTTCTGCCTTAAGGTGCGGCTGAGTTGAATAACCTCACGACTGGCAGCTTTCCAGGTTTCATAAAACTCTTTAAATTCAATATATTTTCTCTTCATTGCGCCGTCAAATTCGCTTGACGCTTTTCTCATCCGTTCTTGGATCTGTTCAACATTTTCAGCATTATCAGCGTTATATGTATCAATGCTTTCAGAATCGACCGCTGTCACTGCCAGCATTCTCGCTAACACTGCCTGATAGGCATCACGGTCCGCATTGACCACAAAATTCGCTGCTTCTGAATATTTCAGACTGCTGTCACCGGATGACGCTGCAATTTTTGCTTCAAGCATTTCCGTGATATCATCCATCAATCCCCGCATGGATGAAAAAGACTTTTCGGCTGCCGCTATGACCTCTTCTCTTTTTTTATAGATTTTGCTGTATTCATAGCACATCGCTATAGTTTTGCGGCTTAATTCCTGCCATTGGGGAAACAATTTCTGGAATTCACTATAGGTGTTGAGAATGTCTTCACTGTATGTTTCTGAAGCTTCCTTGATGCGGTCATGAACCTGTTGTAGATTCTCTTTATTACTTGCATCAGCCGCTTTGATAGCGTCTACGTCATGTGTTTCCCCGGCCTCCAGTTGAGCGACATATGCCTGATAAGCATCCCTGTCTGCGTTCAAAGTAAGAGAAACATTTTTACCAGAATTTTGTAATTTAGGGATGACCTCCATCACCTTTTCAAAAGTGAGAATAACCTTTTCTCCGCTGCCTGACACCGATGATATGACCCAGGCTCCCCCTCCGCTAATGACAAAGATTGCCAGAACAGACAACATGACCAATATCCCAATTTTTACTTTAATG
>LQAF01000143.1_pt1 | contig 15773 bp, 16 predicted proteins | sample 1535781 | NCBI WGS metagenome assembly LQAF01 (sample SAMN04331583, study PRJNA305678) | bioreactor metagenome | isolation source: bioreactor_2 inoculated with Wadden Sea sediment 2nd replicate of a... | place: Germany:Bremen
AAAAATTAAATATCACCTTGTGGTATTTAATTGTCAAGTTCTAATTGTTACTCTCTGTGCCGCATAAATATCTCCCAGGGTCTTGAATTCGGTCTCCGCCGGGAAAACTATGGGCCGTCTCTCCAGCCTGTTTCCCTGATCATCTTTTTTTTCGGGCTGTACCGGTTCAGACCGGGTTCGGGGGACGGGTCGTTAATAGGGACGGTTCCTGGGATTACTCCGTCGATCCGAACGCGTATGCATCTTTCCGGAACTGGGAGGAGGTCAACCGGGAGAATGCGGGAACGGGGCGTTTTTCAGGGAAGTGGAAAACGGATTCATGAAAAGATCTTGATGTCAGGGCGCACACCGTATAAATAGAATCATCGGTCGCATGGTGCGCCCGGTGAATGTAATTTTAACCACACAAGGAGCGAGACCCTATGCCGGTGGTGACATGGAAAAAAGACAACCGAGTCTCTGTGTTGACAATGTGTAACGGACCCAACCGGATGAACCGGGTATTTTCTGAAGAGATGAACGCCTGTTTGGATCAGATCGAGGATGATACCGATGTCCGGGCCGTGGTTCTGACCTCGACCGATGAAAAAAATTTTTCCCAGGGCATTGATGTGGAGTGGATCGGCAGAAAGATCCAGGAAAAGGACCGGGACACGATCAAGGCGTTCATGTATGACATGAACCGGATCTTTAAGCGCCTGCTGCTGTTTCCTGTGCCGGTGATCGCGGCTGTCAACGGCCATGCGTTCGGCAACGGCGCGATTATTTCCTGTGCCTGTGATTTCAGATTCATGAAAAAGGACAAGGGTTTTTTCTGCTTTCCTGAAGTGGATGTGGGGATTCCATTTCTGCCCGGCATGGTGGCGTTTGTGCGCAAGGCGGTGCCGGAACCGATGTTCAACCGGATGATTCTGTCAGGACAGCGGATGACGGCCGAAGCGCTTGAAGCAGAAGGGGTGATCGTCAAGGCCTGTGATGACCAGGATCATCTCATGACCGAAGCCCTGGCCTTTGCAGCGGCATTTGACAAAAAACGGGGTATTTTCAGGGAGTTGAAACAGCGGATTCACCAAGGCCTGATTCAGGTCCTGGATGAACAGGACCCGGTGTATATCGAGCCTATCAACCTGTTTGTGCCTGATTGACTTGGCGATTGAAACGGGTGGCTGAACCAGCCATCGGAGCCGGGCAACGGATTTTCAGGTGCGGCCAAAGGTCTCCGGCCGCACCTGAAAATCAACAGATTCAAACGTCAATCTGCCGGGATCATTGGTACTGGGACCGGATATCCTTTTTGCTGATTTTCCCCACCAATTTGCACACATGTCCCGGACAAAATGACGTCCGTCCTTGTCTCTGGCATCAAAATAATTGCCGGTCATGAACGGATGAACGATCAGGTTGCCGGCCGTTTCATGATATTCTCCTTGTGATTGAAGTGAAAAGGATAGAAATCCCAAAAGTCACATTCATATATAATTAAATTCGTCAATTCGTCAAACGGTTCGAACTGGGGCTTTTATGGGGTGTAAAGGACCCCTATGTACCGGACGAAAAGAGGTTCGACTTGACAGTCAGTCCCCGCTGCGATAAATTTTCCGGTACCCAGAAACCAGAAACCCGATACCCGGCACTATGAACCTGCTTTCAATCACCCTTGAAGAACTTACCCGCAAACTTGAAACCGGATACGGCAAAGGGTGGTTTCATGCCCGGGCCCTGTATCGGGAAATTTTTGAAAAAGGAAACTCGGGCTTTGGATCGGCCCCTGAATTTGCGGCATCCCCGGCCCTGGCACGCTCCCTTGAGAAAACGGTTTCAGTGAAACCCGGGCAGGTGGTGGACACATTTCAGGAAGGAGATCTGACCAAGTTCATCACCCGGCTTTCCGACGGTCAAAAGATCGAATCGGTCATCGTCCCCATGAACCGTTACAACACCCTGTGCATGTCCACCCAGGTGGGATGCCGCATGGGTTGTACGTTCTGTGAAACCGGGCGCATGGGATTGAAGCGGCACCTGGATGTGCACGAAATCACAGGCCAGTTGTTCAATGCCCGGCATACACTGAAAAAACCGGTGAAAAACATTGTGTTCATGGGCATGGGAGAGCCATTTGACAATTTTGATGCCGTCATGGCCGCTGTCCGGATCATGAATGTACAGCAGGGATTTGACATTGCCCTGAGGCACATTACCATCTCCACGGCTGGCCTGGTACCGGGCATTGAACAGCTGGCTGAACAGAACCTGCCGGGGATCCGTCTGGCCGTCTCCATCAACGCCCCGGACAACGGGACCCGGTTCCGGCTGATGCCGGTGAACCGTGCCTGGCCCCTGGATACCCTCAAAGCCGCGCTGACACAGTTTCCCCTACCTTACAAAGGCACGTTTCTGTTTGAATACATTCTCATTAAAGGAGTGAATGACTCGCCGGTTCATGCTGATCAACTGGCGGCATTCATTCATCCCCTGCCGGTCCGCCTCAATCTGATCCCCTGCAATCCGGTCCCGGGTATTGGCTTTGAAAGCCCTTCCGACGAAGCGATGAACCGGTTTTCCCAGCATCTGGTAGAAAAAGAGGTGTTTGTGATCCGCCGCTGGAGCAAAGGCCGGTCCGTGTCCGCCGGATGCGGCCAGCTGGGCCGTTTCCGATAGCAATCAAAAACCCGCATCATCAGACAGACCGCGGTGACAGATTGATCCGATCCGTTGCCGTGCCGATACAGCCTCGGCCAAACTTCAGGACGGATATCCTCCCGTCAATGAGATAACGAATGCAGGAATAACGTTATTGAAAAATGTGTACCACAGGATTGTTGTGTGGAGATATATTTTACAGAAAGACTTTTGCACTATTAAATAAGACTGTTCGGTAACGTTATAAATAACGTTACCGAACACGTCTTATTTTGCATCTCCACAGACGATTTTATCGTATCCGTTGGGTTATTTTTTTCTAAATATTTGATTTTAAAGAAATTTCATAAAAATATCATAAAGGACGGGCGGATTGACTTGGTTGGCATTGTTTTTGCCATGATTCTGTTCGTTTGGAAGTGCAATAGTTGACGGTGCCATGGGTTTCCATGCGCCCCGTAAAAAGGGATCCATAAGTCCTTAACGACAGCGTTTTTTCAATCATTTAAGGAGAAGTGCCTTGCATGCCACGATTCAGAAACCGATTAAAGAGATAATCAGCCATATCCGCCCTGATGAAAGCGTATTTGTGGTCGGATGCAACAACTGCGCCTGGAAATGCCATTCCGGCGGTGAAGATGAAACCCGGCGCATGGCGGAACGCCTGGCCGGACGGGGCATCAATGTGGTGGGATATACCGTCCCCGGCCCCCAGGGCATGTCCCTGTGCAAACTGTCCCATACCAGAAAAGTGCTGCAAGAGGATTACGCCGGACAGGTCAGGCAGGCGGATTCGTTTTTGGTCCTGGGATGCGGCCAGGGGGTTCATACCGTGGTCGACGCCACAAACGGTGCCATGGTCCATCCGGGCTGTGATACCATTTTTGGCGGTGAAACCGTATCCGATACAGACATTGAAGAATTCTGTTCTCTTTGCGGGGAATGCGTCATTGAATTCACCGGCGGTCTCTGTCCCATGACGTTGTGTGCCAAGCAGCTGCTCAACGGGCCCTGCGGCGGAGCTGAAAACGGGCGCTGTGAAGTGGATCCGAACCGTCCCTGCGGCTGGATACTCATTTATGAACGGCTGAAAAAAATGGACCGTATGGCACTTTTGGAACCCTATCAACCGCCCAAGAACAATTCCAAATGGAGCCGGCCGAGGACCCTCAAAGTCAGTCCCACTGAAGCGACCTTCTGTTCATCCGGCGAATCGGTCACCGTCAGTAACCAGGATTGACGGCCACGGGGCTGTCCAGAGACAGTTATCCCGGGGGACAGCAACGACACATGAAAAAGTATAACAAACTGACCGGTTTTTTCATCTTAACCCATCAGGACCAGGAACAGACGATAAAAAGGAAACAACAACCATGAAACTGACCACCCTGTTTGACAAAGGGGAATTTGTCATTACCGGCGAAGTCGGTCCCATCAAGGGAGCGATTAATCGGGATAAAAGTATTGAACCGGGCTGTGCCATCGAAGCCCTCCATCTCCAGCAGCACGTCCATGCCGTCAACGTCACCGACAACCAGTCCGCGGTCATGCGGCTGGGATCCCTGGCTGCCAGTGTCCGGCTCAAAACCGCCGGTATCGAACCGGTTTATCAACTCACCTGCCGGGACCGAAACCGGCTGGCGCTTCAGTCGGATCTTCTCACTGCATACTCCCTGGGAATCGACAACGTTCTGCTGCTCACCGGCGACCACATCCAGCTCGGGGACCACAAGGAAGCCAAGCCGGTTTTTGATCTGGATTCAGTACAGCTGATCCGCATGGCAAGGGGGCTGTCTAAAGGATTCGACATCTCCGGCAACAAGCTGGAGCACGGGATTGACATGGCCCTGGGCGCCGTGGTGAATCCCAATTTTGACCCCATTGAGCTTCAACTGATGAAAATGAAAAAAAAAATCGATGCCGGTGCCCAGTTTTTCCAGACCCAGGCAGTTTATGACGTGAAACTGTTCGAACGGTTCATGGAAAAAGCACAGACATTCAACATCCCCGTACAGGTGGGCATCGTCATCCTGAAATCACCCCAAATGGGACAGTTCATGAACAAAAACGTATCCGGCATCCATGTTCCGGAAGCCTGGATCGAAGAGATCGGTTCCGTGGCCAAAGAGGACCGGAAGAAAAAAGCCGCTGAAATGGCCGGCCGCTTTCTTGCACAGGTTCAATCCATGGTCCAGGGTGCGCATATCATGCCTTTGGGCTGGACCGATGTCGTTCCCGATCTTCTGACGTACAGCCGACAGACATGACTTTTGCATTTCCTGGTCAGGGAAGCAGCAGTTCAGCGATGTGGCATACGGAGATGTCCCGGCCCTGTTGAGCGGCCCCGCCTTTGAGCTGGAGCACGCATCCCGGGCATTCGGTCACCAGCAGATCGGCGCCCGATGCGGTCACGTCATCCAGTTTCCGGATCAGGATTTCCCGGGACACCGCCGGGAAGGCGGTGGAAAAACTGCCGCCAAACCCGCAGCAGGTTTCTTCCTCTTCCGTCGGGATATACCGGTTCCCGGATTTGTCAATGAGCTCCCGGGGTGCCTGGTGTATATCCATACCCCTGCACAGATGACAGGGGGAATGAAATGCGGTTTTTCGGCCAGGGCCGGGGATCTGGTCGATGCCCACTATATCGTTCATGAACACGGAAAACGGCACCACTTTTTTTGCAAAGGCCGCCGCTTTTTCAGGGGCATAGTCTTTGACCAGTTTCGGCACCCCGTGGGCCAGGTGGGAGGCGCAGGATGCGCACAGGGTGACGATATGATCCACCCCGTCGTAATCCCCGCCGTTCACGGCCATGGCATCCAGGTTCTGGAGGGCCACTTCCCTGGCGGCTGATGTTTCCCCCATGCTCACGGCCGGCAGACCGCAGCAGGACTGATTCATGGGAAACACCACGTTGATCCGGCTGCGGGCAAATCCTTTCATGGCGGCTTCCAGGTGTTGCGGATACACAAAATCCTGGACACATCCGGAAAACAGGGCAATGGTGAACCGGGGGGTTTTGACCGGCTGGTTCAGAGCCGCAAACCGGTCCCGGAACGGGACTCTGGCAATGGCGGGCAGACGTCGGAAATTGTGGTCCGACGAAAAGATCATGGGCAGGTGACGCAGAAAACCGGTCTCTGACGGCCGGCCGGACCCGCTGCCGGTGGCGGTTTTTGCCGGATCCGACCGGTCCAGGACCGGCTGCTGGGCCAGGTAGGCGGTCCGCAGGAGCCGGTGAAACAGGGTGCGGTTTTTAAGCATTTTCGCCAACATCTGGCTTTGCAAGGGATGCCCGGTTTCATCCTGGATCCGGGCATGGATCTGTTTGATCAGGTGGGGCAAGTCAATACCGCCGGCGCACACCGCCTTGCACGCCCCGCAGTTGGTGCAGTTTTTCACCAAATTTTTCGCATTTTCCAGGCCGTGAAAAAATAGGTGGTGATCAGGCCGATGGCTCCGATATAGATATGGCCCATCTGGTGGCCCCCCACCATGCGGTAGACCGGGCACACATTGGCGCAGGCACCGCACCGCACGCACTGGAGTATCTGGGAGAACTCCGGATCGCCGCGATGTTGCTGCGGCCGTTATCTAGAAACACGATGTGCATCTCCCGTTTTCCGGAGGGCGTGACGGTGCATTCCGAGGGACCTGTGATCCAGGTGACATAAGAGGTGATGGCCTGGCCGGTGGCGTTTTTCGGCAGAATCCGGTTGATTGTCAAGGCATCGGCGATCGTTGGCACCAGCTTGTCGATGCCCACCAGGGCCACGTGTACCTTCGGCAGGGTGGTGACCAGCCTGGCATTGCCTTCATTGGTGGCAATGCCGAGGGTGCCGGTGTCGGCCACCGCATAATTGGCACCGGTGATGCCCATGTCCGCTCGAACAAATTTTTCCCTCAGCTCTTTTCGGGCCACCTTGACCAGCCGCTCGATCTCAGGGTTCTGGTCCGTGCCCGTGACATCGGTAAACAGGTCCGCTACCTGGAACCGGGACAAATGAATGGCCGGCATCACCATGTGGGACGGGCCTTCTTTTCTGAGCTGCACGATCCATTCCCCGAGATCGGTCTCCGTGACCGCCAGTCCTCTGGTTTCCAGCCACCGGTTCAGGCGGATCTCTTCAGCGGTCATGGATTTGGATTTGACGATTTTTCTGGAACCGGTTTTCTGAGCGATCTGTTCAATGATGCGGTTAGCGTCTTCGGCCGTGTCCGCCACATGCACATGGATGCCATGGGCAAGGGCCTTTGCGGTAAATTGCCTTAACAGGGCCGCGTTGTTTCGGATAGCTCCAGCCTTGGCATCCGCCACTTGTTGAACCAAGGCTTTCACATTCATGCCGGCAAAGGCATTTTGTCTCGAGGTGCGGTAGGCCACGGCAAATTTGTCCATGGCCTGGCGCAGAAACCGGTTGTCCAGGGCCGAGTCCAGCCGGTGTTTATAGGATCTGAAACTCTCGGTTTTCGACATGGGCTTATTCCTCTTCCACCAGGATGATATGCAGTTCCAGGGGGCCATGGACACCAATGGCCAGGACCCGCTCGATGTCCGCCGTCCGGCTGGCACCTGTGATAAAGGCGGTATAGGACCCGGTCCGGGCTGTCAGTACCGACAGTTCTTCGGCCATCTCATTCGCTGACGTCCGGATATCCGATACCTTCAGGAGCGCCACATGCACCTCGCACAGCATGGTGGCCAGCCTGACCTCCTCGCTGTGGGAAGCCATGACCAGGGTGCCGGTATCGGCAATGCCGTAATCCGCCCATGTCATGCCCATGTCAATGCCGTCGGGGTAATCCCGCATCCCGTTTTGAAGCAGGTGGATGTTACCGGCGTTGTCACAGGCTTCAGACAGATACCGGAGATCTGCCGTTTCCAGATTCGGGGCCGCCAGGATCCGGGCAGCCGCCTCTTTGGCCCCGGCAGACGTCAGCCGGGGATTTAACATCTGGGATGTCATCGGAATTCTGCCCTGCAGCAGACAAACCGTCCGGTCAAATGCCTCAGTCCGGGATGCCGCCTGATGCACCACCGCGGATACCAGGGACGCTTTTTGTGCAAAGGTTGCCGTCAGATCGGTCATGTCAGAAACACTCCTGTTGTCCTGCATGTTTCCATGAGGGGTTATCCAAAAATATGCCCGGCAGCCAGGTGACCAGGGAGGGGAACAGGCACAGCAGGCCGATACTGATCAGCTGCAGCAAAACAAAGGGGACGATTCCTCTGTAAATATGCATCATGGTATACTGCGTCGGTGCCACTCCCTTGAAATAGAACAGAGCATACCCGAACGGCGGGGACAGAAATGAGGTCTGGAGATTCACGCACATGAGCAGGGAAAACCACAGAGGATCGAATTCCAGTTCCATGGCAATGGGCAAAAAATCGGTACTGTGATCAGCAGAATGGCCGCCCAGTCAATGAACATGCCCATGATGAAGACGATGAACATCATGATGAACAAAATGATCCACCGGTTCATACCGGAGCCGATCAGCAGGTCTGCCACCACATCTCCACCGCCCATGCTCAGGAACACCGTGGAAAAAATTTTCCGCCGATGAACAGCAGCATCACCATGGAGGTGGTTTTCAGGGTGGCATGAGCGCTTTCCTTGATGACCGTCCAGTTCAGCTTTTTGTTGAAAGCCGCCAGGATCAATGCACCCAGGCGCCCAGTCCTGCGGCCTCCGTGGGGGTGGCCACTCCGGCCAGAATCGTTCCCATGACCGCCAGGATCAATGCCAGGGGGGGGAGCAGTGATTTCAGGGTCATGGCCCATTTCTGGGCAGCCGTATATCCAGCGGCTTCTTTTTTTGAAATGGGGCCCCAAGTTCGGATTGATGTTGCAACGGATAAAAATATAGGCAAAATACAGCCCGGCCAGCAGCAGCCCCGGAAAGATGGCTCCGGCAAACAGATTTCCCACCGAGGTTTCCTTCATACCCGTAAGACCGCCGTAAATCACCATCATGATGGAAGGTGGAATCAGAATGCCCAGTGTCCCGGACGCACAGATAATTCCGGCCGTCATTTCTTTCTGGTAGCCTTTGTTCATCAGCGCCGGGGTGGCCAGCAGGCCCATGGCGACCACGGATGCTCCGATAATGCCGGTGGTGGCTGCAAATACGGTACACACGACCACGACAGCAAGTCCCAGCCCCCCCCTTATGCTGCCTAAAACGACGTACAGGGATTCAAATAAGGCATCTGATACTTTTGACCGGTCCAGCAGCTGGGCCATAAGAATAAACAACGGGATGGCCACCAGCGTATAGTTGTTCATCAGGCCCCAGGTGTTGTTGACAAACATCTCAAAAAGCATGGAAATGGAAAAACCATTGTCTATCAGACCGAACAGCGTAGCAACCGCTGCCAGGGTATAGGCCAGGGGGTGTCCCAGCACAATGGCCAGGATCAGGGTGATAAACATGGCAGCGGTCATGAATTCAAGACTCATGGGTGTACCTTTCTTCCTTGTTGTTTGAGGGAGACGATATCGTTGAGCAGGTTGGCAATCCCCTGGAGAAGCAGGAACATCAGGCACAGTGCCATCAATATTTTCAGCGGCCAGATGGGCGGGGCCCAGGAAGTGGAGTTGACCTCCAGTCCCAGCACGGAGGTATAGGCGAATTTAATGGACCACAGGGTCATGAAAAACATCACCGGCATGAAAAACACCAGGTTGGTAAGAATGCTGAGAATCAACTGGCTCTTTTCAGATGCCAGGGAGGTAAAGATATCCACCCGAACATGTCCTTTGTGGACATCGGTATAGGAAAATCCAAACATGTAATGAAGGCCGTACAAAAATGTGGTGGCTTCAAATCCCCATGTGGTCGGGGCATTGAACAAATACCGCATGATCACCTCATACACCACGATAATCAGCAGCGGATAGATGAGAAAAGAGGTCGCATCCCCCTGCTTCCGGGTGATCATTTCAAGGCTTTTCGCTATTGATTCCAGCATGGTGACATCCTTTTCTGAGAATGAATCAAAAAACGGTCAGGGTTCGCAGCCCGTGTTATATCGGAATGGTTAAATGACCGGGCTGCCGGACGTTTTCAAGGTTTTGTTTTTTTTGCTTATTCGTGGATCTGGCCGCTGATGTAGGTGTCATAGGGCCAGGGAGTTGCGCCGCCGCGGGCCTTGCGCCAGGCTGCATAATCTTCGATCAGCTGGTCCTGGGAATCCAGAATTTTTTTGGCATCCGGAAATCTGGCTTTGACGGAATCCATATACTCTTTGGTGGTTTTACGGAATTCGATCAGGGTTTCTTTGTCCATGTGGACAAATTCCACTTTTTCCTGAAACAGCTCAATGGCTTTGGCGTTCAGGTTGTTGATCCAGTTGTAGCTCCATAGCTGGGTTTCCTTGGCACAGATGTCGATGATCCATCTCAGGTCTTCGGGCAGTTTGTCATAGGCGTCTTTGTTGAAAAACAGGGCGCACTGGATGCCCGGCTGATGGACGCCCGGTTGGATCACGTATTTGGTAATGTCATCGAATCCCATGGGATAGTTGATGGCCGGAGAAGAGAACTCGGCTGCATCGATCACACCGCGTTCCAGGGCCAGGTAGACTTCGCCGCCGGGAAGCGGAGAGACAGAGGCACCCAAATTGTTCATGATGTCCATGAACCAGCCGGGAGTCCGGATTCTCATGCCTTTGAAATCTTCCATTTTGGTGGCCCGTTTGTTGGACGACAGCCCCATTTCCTGGCCGCACTGGCCGCCGGGGAGGGCAAACAGGTTAAACTGACCATACAGGTCCTGCATCATCTCCACACCGCCCCGTTCATACAGCCAGATGTTGTAGAGTTCGGCATCCAGGCCAAAGGGGACAGACGCCAGGGCCACAAACGCTTCGTTTTTGCCTTTCCAGTAGCCGGGCCAGTCATGACCCACCTGGGCCGCCCCGGTGCTCACGGCATCAAAGCTCTGCATGGCCGGAACCAGTTCGCCGGCTGAAAATGGCTTGATATCCAGACGTCCGGCTGATGCCAGACGGACACTGTCGGCAAAATGGGAGGCGATATCATAAAACAAAAGTCCTTTGGACCAGGGCATGACCATTTTCCAGCGAATCTTTTCGTCTGAGACGTCAAAGCTCACCCGCTTGGCAATCTTGCTTCTGGGGTCTTCCCCGAATTTTTCGCGTTTGGCATAGGCTGTGCCGCTGATAAAGACAATTGCCAACATAAGGGTAATCACAATGCTCAATGCTTTTTTCATGCGTTCCTCCGTACTTTAAAAAATGGTTTTTCACACGATTGACTTCAGAGAATTCTTGATGGTGGGTTGTTCCTCCTTTCCCGGATCGGCGTCTAAATCAAGGGATCTCCGGCAAGTCCAAATTCACATTTTCTGATCATTCGCACCACTTATTTCTTTGGTAGTACCAATACTAAAATCCATCTGACTTTCTTTGTCAAGAAAAAATTAAAAATATTTGTTTTTTCTTTAAAGGCCTGCCATATGAAATGTATCGTCATATAATACAAAGATTTATATTATATTATTTCATGGCTTGGCTTGGATTTTTCGGCTGAAAATAAGGGTAGTACCATAAAATTATGAGTTGACAACTGGGGAAATATACGGAATAGTAATTTGGTATTACCAAAAACTTGAGAGGTGCCGATGATCCAGAAATCCGTCCTTGAGGAGCTACAGAAAATTTTAGGGTCCCCGCATCTGTTGACCCAGAAAGAGGACATGCTCACCTATTCCTATGATGCGGCTGTTTTGGATCCGGTGATGCCTGCGGCCGCGGTGATCCCTGAAACAAAAGATCAGGTGGCCGAAATCATCGCCCTGTGCGCTCAAAACAAGATTCCGATAACGGTCAGGGGATCCGGCACCAACCTGTCCGGCGGTACCATTCCCGAGACGTCGGGCATCGTGATGCTCACCGGCCGGATGAACAAAATCATTGAAATCAATGAAGCGGATATGTATGCCGTGGTGGAGCCTGGGGTGGTAACGGCCACCCTGGCAGCGGAAGTGGAAAAGCGGGGGCTGTTTTATCCGCCGGATCCCGGTTCCATGGCCGTGTCCACTATCGGCGGGAATGTGGCGGAAAATGCCGGGGGCTTGAGAGGGCTCAAATACGGGGTTACCAAGGATTATGTCATGGGCCTTCAGTTTTTTGACAGCCAGGGAAATTATATCAAAACCGGGTCCAGAACCGTGAAATGCGCCACCGGTTATAATATCACCGGACTCATGGTGGGCTCTGAAGGCACCCTGGGGATTCTGGATCAGGTGATTCTCAGGCTCATCCCGGCCCCAAGGGCCAGACAGGCCATGGTGGCGGTGTACGACACCCTGGAACAGGCATCGGAAACCGTATCCGGTATCATATCCGCCCGGATCCTGCCGGCAACCCTGGAGATTTTGGACAATTTTACCATCCGGGCTGTGGAGGATTTTTCCAAAGCAGGACTTCCCAAAGACGCGGCGGCTTTGCTGCTCATCGAAGTGGATGGGCACCCGGCCGTGGTGGCGGAAGAGGCGGGACAGGTCAAGGCCCTGTGTCTCAAAATGGGGGCCAGGACAATTGAACAGGCCAGAGATGACGTCCAGCGGGATAAAATTTGGGCAGCCCGGCGTACGGCCCTTTCCGCCCTGGCTCAGCTCAAACCCACCCTGGTGCTGGAGGATGCCACGGTTCCCAGAAGCCGAATCCCGGACATGGTGCAGGCTCTTCAGAAAATCGGCGAAAAATACCGCATCGATATCGGCACCTTCGGCCATGCCGGAGACGGGAATCTGCATCCCACCATTCTCACGGACCGCAGAAACAAGGAAGAATTCCTTCGGGTGGAACAGGCCATTGAAGAGATCTTTGATACGGCGTTGGCCATGGGCGGGACCCTGTCCGGAGAACATGGCACCGGCATCGCCAAAGCCCCGTTTTTGGAAAAAGAAGCCGGATATTCCTCCATTCTGTTTTCCCGTCGTCTCAGGGCGGCCCTGGATCCGGACAACATTTTAAATCCTGGTAAAATTACCGGAGTCTAATATATAATGGCGGACATGAAAGAACTGGCAAATCTGGTAAAGGAACTGGAAGACCAGCTGGCGACCTGCATTCGATGCGGCATGTGCCAGTCGGTCTGTCCGCTGTTCGAGCAGACACGGAAGGAAGCGGATGTGGCCCGGGGCAAGCTGGCTTTGCTTACAGGCCTCATGGAAAACATGTTCACCGACCCGGACGGGGTGAACGAGCGGCTGAACCGGTGCCTGTTGTGCGGGTCCTGTGCGGCCAATTGTCCGTCCGGGGTCAATGTGGTGGAGATATTCATCAAAGCCCGGGCCATCCTTACGGAATACAAGGGGCTGTCCCCGGCCAAAAAATTGATTTTCAGGCAACTGTTGGCCCATCCGGGACGGTTTGATGCTCTGGTGGAATGGGCCGGGCGGTTCCAGGGTCTTTTTACCAGACCCGATGCCAACGCCCAGGGCACCTCCTGCGCCCGTCTGATGTCTCCCTTGTTGTCAAACCGGCATTTTATGCCCCTGAGTACCCCCCCGTTTCGCAAGACCCTGCCGGAAAAAGGGGTCATTACCACGGGTTCCGGCCCCAGGGCCGCCATTTTCATCGGGTGTCTGATCGATAAAATTTTTCCCGGTGTGGCCCATGCCTCCCTAAAGGTGCTCTCCCATCACCGCGTTCCTGTGGTGATTCCTCCCGGCCAGGGATGCTGCGGCATCCCGTCTCTGGCATCCGGTGACCGGGACAGCTTTACCCGGCTGGTGGACCACAATTTGGCGCTGTTTGAAAAACACGATATTGATGTTCTGGTGACCGCCTGTGCCACCTGTACCTCCACTATTAAAAAACTATGGCCTTCGGTTTACAAAAATCCGTCCAGGAGTATGCAGAAAAAATTGACGGCCTTGTCGGAAAAAACCATGGATATCAATCAATTTCTGGTGGATCAGGCGGGTATCAAGCCGGTTGAAGCCGGATTGGCAGATGCAGACAAAGAGATCGTGACCTATCATGACCCCTGCCATCTGAAAAAATCCTTGGGCGTGGCGGAGCAACCCCGGCAGGTCATTCGGGCCGCCGGCCATCGGCTGGCAGAGATGACCGGATCAGACAAGTGCTGCGGCATGGGCGGCAGTTTCAATATTTATCATTATGATCTGTCCAGTGCCATCGGCACTCTCAAGGAACACAATATCGAAGCTACCGGCTGTACCACCGTATCCACCGGGTGCCCGGCCTGCATGATGCAGATTTCCGATATGCTGGGAAAAACCGGCTCCTCAATCAAAGTCAGGCATCCCATGGAGCTGTATGCCAACATCCTTGAAAAACAAATCCTTTAAAAATCCATCAACACTGAAAGGAGAGCAACATGGAAATCAAGGAACCTGGGATCACCCGAAAGGATGTACTGATATTGGATGATGATGATTTCTGTAAGGAAAACGTATGCATCGTTACCGGGTGCGGCACGGGTATCGGCCGGGCGGTGACCGTTGCAGCGGCGGTCAACGGCCTGACTGTTGCCGGACTGGATATCAATGCGGAACAGGGGGAAAAAACCGTTGACACGGCCCGGGCCCTGGATGGAACTGATGTGGCTTTCATTCCAACCGATCTGACGGATGACGTCCAGGTGCGGGCGGCGGTGAAAAAGGCGGCCGGTCTGGGACAGATCCGGTATCTGGCCAATATCGCCGGGATCCAGCACATTGATGCTGTGGAAAATTTCCCCATGGAAACCTATGATCTGATGCAGACGCTTATGCTCAGGGCGCCGTTTTTTCTTTCTCAGCTGGTTATTCCCTACATGAAGCAGGCCGGTACCGGGGCCATTGCCAACATGGCCTCGGTCCACGCCCATATCTGCACCAAAAACAAGCCGGTTTACAACATCACCAAATTCGGGCTTCGGGCGCTGAGTCAGTCCATTTCCGCCGAAGGCGAAGGCCGGATCCGTTCCTTCACCATCAGCTCCGGGTTTGTCAAAACCCCGCTGGCCCTTAACCAGGTGGCGGCCCAGGCCGAACAGCGGGGCATCACGCCGGAGCAAGTGGTCACGGATGTAATGATGGGGGCTTCCCGGGTCAAGGAAATGATGTCGCCAGCGGAGGTGGCCAATCTGTTTATGTTCGGATTTTCCCGGTTTTCAAAATACCTGGTGGGCGGAGATCTGCTGTTCGACGGCGGCATGGTCCTGACCTATTAGGCATTCATCCGGCATTGGCAGCTTCAGGCGTTGAAGTCCGAAATTAAGCCAGGTATCTGGTTGGATATGATTAAAAATCTCTTGATAAACCATTTGGAATACTGGATAATAAATAGTTCTAATTTATAACAATATAAAGAAAAACCAGGGTGCAGCAGAGGATTATGACCCTACCCATCAAGCCCATAAAACCCAAGCGTATTTCCGATCAGGTGTTTGATCAAATTCGGGAACTCATATACAGAGGGACACTCAAACCCGGAGAGAAACTGATGACGGAAAGGGAGCTTGCCCAGGCTATGAACGTGTCCCGAACCACCATCAGAGATGCGATCCAGCGCCTGGTTACCATGGGATTGATCACCCAGAAGCAGGGACAGGGTACTTTTGTCAAACCCATGGAGGCGGTTCAGGAAAATCCGTTGGCAAAAGCCATGAAATCCCAGTCCGCCTCCCTGGTGGACCTGCTGGAGGTGCGGCTGGGTCTGGAATGCAATGCGGCCGATCTGGCTGCCCAGCGGGCCGATGCAACCGATATCAAAGCCATGCAGCAGAGTATTGACGAGATGCGGCATGAAGTGAATTCCGGTCGGCTGGGAACAGAAGCCGACACCGGGTTTCACATGGCCATTGCCTACGCCGCCAAAAATCCGCTCCATATCCTGATCATGCGCAATTTTTACGACTATCTGTTCCACGGCATCCGGGAAAATTTATCCAGTCTCTATGAAGACCCTGAAAATATCCAGAAAATTTTGACCCAGCACCGGGCCATCCTGGATGCCATCACCTCCCGGGACCCGGACAAGGCATATACGTCCATGAACACCCATATCTCCTTTGTCAGGGATTTTTTCAAAAACAAAAAATGTAACGGGCTAAGCAGGTGACATCGTACATTTTTACTGCACGACAG
>LQAF01000145.1_pt1 | contig 15668 bp, 19 predicted proteins | sample 1535781 | NCBI WGS metagenome assembly LQAF01 (sample SAMN04331583, study PRJNA305678) | bioreactor metagenome | isolation source: bioreactor_2 inoculated with Wadden Sea sediment 2nd replicate of a... | place: Germany:Bremen
AGTGCATCAACTCCCCAGTTCCTGCTCTTCAGGGCTGAAACGGGGAGTAGTCAGGTGCCATGAAGGCACCTTTTGCATCGCGTCGTACCATCTTGCGATAGAGGTCCTGTCTGCCATGATAGTATCATCACAGTAGTATACCCGCTCGGATGCCCAGCCTTTCTGAGTGAGCACTGCAGAGTCATAGGCCTCCCAGTCATCTGCTCCCGTATAGAAGGTGGTCTCTATGTGATCCACCGAACTGATGAGCTCTTTGACGGTGGTGAACACGACTTTGAAGACCTCGTGTTCTACCTTCTCGATCGTGAGGAAGTATCCATGATCGGATGGGTCTGCTTGTATGGCTTGCAGATATCTCTCTTCGAGACCTTCGGCCGGGACCCGCAGGGTCCTGTACTTTCTCCACAGGTCTCGGCAGGTGTGCCGATGTCGTCAATATAGCTGGTATGGATGTAGACCGAGCGAGTGTGGGCACCACGAGCGGCAGCTCTCTGGTCTTCGAGGGCATCGGTGATACATCCGGGGAAGATGTTCCTGAGGATCATCAGGTCGAGTTCCTTCCCGTCCACAGCCTCAAGATCAAGTGAATTCTGTGCTATCGTCGCTGTCTATCGCTCATGCCACTCAAACAGGTCACAGCCGACACACACGATACAAGCACACAGCAGTACAGCACCTGCTGCAGTGTTTCGTATACTTCTTTTCATAGCTCCGTACCTTTTTCTTATAGACTTTTTTTACTCTTCTCTCTCTGTTATGATTATACTCCGTAACGGGTTGAAACACAAGGAACTGCTCTGTGAATACCTGAATCATGCAGAGGGCAGTGCCTCTCTGATGGCTGTGGGAATCCTTGCAGCATAAGACGATCCGCGGGGATGCAAGAGTGCAGCTTCGGTCGGATACAGCTTGTCATGCAGGCAGAGGATACCGTAGAATAGCCATGTGAACGATGAACAGAAGGAGCACGATATGAGAAGAACCATAGAGGCCGTCCTCTTTGATATGGATGGGGTACTGGCCGATTCAGAACCGTTCATCTGCAGGGCCGCCATGGCCATGTTCGCTGAACACGGGGTCATAGTCCGGGAAGAGGATTTCCTGCCGTTCGTCGGAGCAGGGGAGAATGCCTATCTCGGCGGTGTCGCCGCCCAGTATGGTTTTGCCATCGATATTGAGCGTGACAAGAAGCGGACCTATGAGCTGTATCTGGAAGTGATCAAAGGAGAGCTCAAAGCACTCCCCGGTGTCGGATCCTGCCTGCGTATCTGTAAGGACAGGGGCTGGAAGGTCGCAGTAGCCACCAGTGCGGATGAGGTGAAGATGAAGGCGAACCTTGCAGAGATCGGACTGCCGCTGAGTCTCTTCGATGCGACAGTGAACGGTCTCCAGGTAGAGAGGAAGAAGCCATTTCCCGATATCTATCAGTCGCAGCTGCTCAGATCGGGGTGGATCCTCACCAGTGTCTGGTCGTAGAAGATGCGGTGAACGGGATCGAAGCCGCACAAGCGGCAGGGGCCTTCTGTGTGGCTCTGACCACCAGCTTCAACGAAGAGCTGCTTGGGAATGCCGATATGATCATATCGGATCTCTCTCAGTTCACCAAAGTGATCGAACTGCTTGATGCAAAGTAGGACATGGGAGCTGCCGGACCGGCAGCTCCCAAGATATTCACCGAAGCTTCCAGGCAGTATTCCCATGATCTCCATTCTCATAGCTTCGTGAGGTGTTCTTGAGTGATCATGTCAGCATGAGGGCTTGCATGAGTGGGTTCTCAGTAAGAGCCCTGAGACGTTCAGAAGCTGTGATCTCTCATCAATGATCATGAAAGAATCTCTGGTAATCGGCATTCTGTAATCTGTATTTACCCGAAGGTTTGGTGTAGAATAAGAATTCACCCTTACAAGAATCTATGAGTGAACTTCATGACATGTACTAAAGCAAGTTCTTCAAAGAGGTGATTTGGAAATCTACACAGATGATGACAAATCAAGGGAGAAACGAGTCGTGAACAGAGAACTGAGAGAATCATTGGCACAGGAAACCCTGGCGTATTATGAGCGGGTAGAGGAACTCGAGAGCATGAAAGCTATGGACAGGCTATAGAATTATTGACCAAGTTGATTTTGTTAAAAGAGTTCGAAGCGAACTGCATATCCTGCTATGGGGTAAGTTCAGCTCCCTATAAGGAGCTCGCGCATGTGTTCAGACTGGCTCATGATGCTAAATCGGAACTGGAGATCCTGGAACGATTCTTCCTGCAGTCCAACATCAAAGGGAATTCCAAAGAAGAGATGGCGGTACGGTATCTGAGTCTGGCAAAAGAGCTGAACTATCACATACCAGAGCATATACGGGCAACACTCGATGAGATCCATCGGGAGAGCCAGAGGCAGCTGGCACTGCAGCGAAAGAGCATGCTGATCCATCGGAGGTCCCAGCGGGCAGAGAAAGTACGCCTGGCACGGATGTGAAGCTGCTGCGGTCACGGGACAGCGGGAGGCACTCAGGACCGCATGCTGCAGATGCAGTATCGCTGAGCCAACTCATGAAGGCAGGACAGGAACTGCTGGTAGGATCTGGCCCCACGATCCTGTACCGTTCAGCCTGCTGTCCTGTGTTTCGGATCAGCGCCGTACCGGTTGTCCCCGGGATGACTGTCCTGTGCCATGAGGATCAGAAACAGCAGCAGTCCGACGAAGGGGATAAGCAGCATCAGCAGGTACCACCCACTCCTTCCAGTATCGTGCAGTCTTCTGACCGCTACTGCCAGATTGGGGAGCAGCACCGCCAGCATATAGATGGAGGTCAGCGGTCCCGAGGCATAGACCATGTCACCAAGGAGTGCTGAATCGAACAGATCCAGCAGCAGGGTCATGACCAGATTGATGATGATGAACATCCAATACTCTGTTCGCGCCGACCGACCTCTGAACACGGCATACTGTCTGAGCACCTCCACATACCATCTCATCACATACTCCTTTTTCTTCTGCACAGGAGCACAGCTCAACTGATACAGGGAACGATCCCGGGAAGTGTACCTGCATGAGGCAGGATATGCAAGGTCCCTTCCTCCTGCGTCTGGAATGTTCATCATATCATCAGGTACAGCGAGCAGTCGTACCTGCTTTCAGATGGATCCTGCACAACATGAGAAACATATGAACAATGGGCTTGACCTTCCCCTTGGGGGAGGGTGTAGCTTCTATACATCTCTTGCGCAGGAGTGAAGATGTATACGATAGGAGAATTCTCAAAGATCAATCGGATCACCCCGAAGACGCTGCGATACTATGAGCAGATCGGTCTGCTGAAGCCGGCTCGGATCGATGCTGTGACAGGGTATCGATACTACAGCACCGAACAGCTGCCGATGATACGGAAGATCCTCAGATTGAAGGACCTCGGTCTTTCTCTTGATGAGGTACGGGAGTTCATTACCAGGCCTGAGCAGGCAACGCTGCTGCTCAAGGCTCAGCAGCAGCGTCAGAGACGGGTGATCGAGCAGGCAGAGAGCCGTCTTGCACGGCTTGAAGAGTATCTGATCACATCAGAAGGAGTACCAGAAGCTATGGGATCATCAGTGAGTATCAAACGGTTACCGGAAGTCACCGTCGCATCGATGAGGACGGTCGTACCCGGGTATGAGAGCTATTTTGACATCGTACCGAAGATGGGGGAGTATATGGGCTCAGTGGGAGCTATCTGCAGTGAACCTGCCTACTGTTTCACCATCTACCATGACGGCGAATACCGTGAGCATGATATCGATGTAGAGATCTGTGAAGCGGTCATAGAGCCCTGCAGAGAGTCAGAGCAGGTGAAGTTCAAGACGGTGAAGGAGGTGACGCAGGCAGCCTGTCTGATGCATACCGGACCGTATGCGACCCTGCGGGAGAGTTATAACAGGTTGTTCTCATGGATCGGTGAGAATGGTTTCAGGGTGACTGACAGTCCGAGAGAATCCTATATTCACGGGATATGGGATCGAGAGGACCCGCAGCAGTGGCTGACAGAACTGCAGATACCGGTGACGAAGTGCAGTACCTGATGCCCGGATGAGGACCGGAGAGTTCTGCACGTGTGCGGAGCTCTCCATTCCTCCCCACCCGAGGCAAACGTTGAGCGATCATCACAGAACAGCCCATAGACATGCTTACGTGCGGCTGATCTCCCCCTGGATGGGGATTAACCGCTTCATCTGCGGCAGAAGATAGTGGACATACTGCTTGGATGCAGGATATGCTGAGTGCAGAAGAACAGAGTTAAGGAGTACCTCGTGATGAAACAGAATCTCTCATATGTGCTGATCTCTCCCTATACCGTAGCAAAGAGCCGTACAGGAGGAGTGGTCTCCCGGTTGCTGCTTCGTGCAGATCTCGAGCTTGTCGGTGCACAGATGATCGCTCCTGATGCCGTATTCACTGAAGAATTCGCTGCTCTTCTCGAAACGCAGCAGGATCCTGCGAATCCGTGGGCTGCCCGACTGCTCTCTGAGTATGTCAGGAACAACCTCGGACCTTCGGGAGGCCGGCCGCACCGTTCTCTGCTGCTGCTCTTTCAAGGGGAAGACCCCTGCAGGAAGCTCTCGGATATCTGCGGAGCCCTCTATGCGGAGAACCGCAGCATGGAATCGATAACCGGTGAGACCATCCGTGATACCTATGCAGACCTGATCCTTGATCCTGAAGATGCGAACAAGATCATCTATTTCGAACCGGCTGTCCTGACCCCGCGAAACCAGGAGCTCGCAGATGAGGGGTTGAAGCTGTTCGCCAACTGGCTCCCTGCGCAGAATCCCATAGTGAAGAACATCACCTATGTGAATCCCGGCAGTATCGAACAGACGCTCGTGATCATCAAGCCCGATAACTGGAAGCAGGCCTCTTCACGGCCCGGGACCATCATCGATATGTTCTCCAGAACGGGAGCGAGGATCATCGGTATGAAAGTGCATCATATGAGTGTGGCTGAGACCCTTGCATTCTATGAGCCGCTTCGCAGTTCCCTGAAGACCAAATTCGCCGAGGCGATCGGTGAGCAGGCTAAAGAGATCCTTGAGGGAGCATTCGAATCGCCCCTGAGTTCAGATGTATCTGTATCGCTGGCACAGAGCTTCGGAGCAGAATATGCTGAGGATCAGTTCCAGCAGGTCATACAGTTCATGACCGGCAAGCGGGCAGAAGAGTGTTCAGTGGAGGACCTGCAGAAACCCGGTTCGGTGAAGTGTATGATCCTCATCTATGAGGGTGAGCATGCTGTGAACAACATCAGGAAGATCCTTGGTCCTACAGATCCGACAAAAGCGCCGGGAGGGACGGTCAGACGTGAGTTCGGTATGAACATCATGGTCAATACCGCACATGCATCCAGCTCGCTTGAGAATGCCGAACGTGAGATGCAGATCCTCAAAGTGCGTGAGAACCCCTGTGCTCAGCTCATCAAAACCTATCTGGACTGAGTAGAGCCTGTTTCACGATAGCTGATGAGGGATAGCTTCACTGCAGCGACTGCTGTGGTGAAGCTTCTCAGGACTGCTTCAAGCCGGCGACCCAACGCGGGATCTCCTGAGCATCTCGTGAGTCCAGGCTCCTGCTGCCTCTGATACCAAAGAGGGATCTGATCAATGCAGGCATGGGTTTTTCGACCTTTCCGCCGAAGATCACTGTGTGTGAGAGATGGTACTGCTCTTCCAGCTGTCTGAGTCCGTTTCGGATGATCTTCTTCCAGAAGGACCCTCCCAGTGGATAGATGTAGGAGAGGATGAACAGTCCGTACAGACGTCCCTCAAGGTCGGCTGCATGGGTTTCGAGGAATTCGGTGAAAGCCGGGAGCACCTTCATCCCGTGGATCGGGGAACCGAGGATGATTCTCTCGTACTGATCGATCGTGTCGATCTCATCAAGAGGCAGCACATCCGCCTGATCACCTGAAGACCTCAGCTGCTCTGCGATCGCACCTGCTGCCTCTTCGGTCGTACCGGTCTCTGTGATATATCCAACGAGGTATCGTGTCATGAGAACTCTCCTCCTGTATCTGCTACTATATGAGAGTATACCACATCAGGTCACTACAATGTATCACGTGTATCTGCTGATCAGCTGCTTTGCTGGTGATCAGCAGGTTCCTCATCTCTGCAGTGGATGAGCATCTCAGGGGTGAGGGAGTTGAGGCTTGTGAGGTGCACAGTGACACCGATGGCAATACCTGCAAGCAGCAGCTGCAGCCAGAGTTCGGTCAGGACGAACAGCACCGAGAATCCGATGAGTCCCCACAGCAGGATCAGATTGAGTACCAGCGTCCGTTTCGATATGGCGCGGTACTTGCGATAGCAGAGGATGTAGTTGCCGAACACCCGATGATCGGTCAGCCATCTGTAGAGTCGTTCACTGCTTCCGGTGAACAGGTAGGCCGAGAGCAGCAGAAACGGGGTAGTGGGCAGCAGCGGGAGCACGATGCCGATGATCCCCAGTATGAGGGAGAGGCTGCCGGCTGTGATCATGAGGTATCTTTTCACGTCTGCTCACTCCTTCTGTACGATCGTAGAATAGCTGCTGCCTGCTGCATCGTAACGCAGCAGGCAGCAATCATAGCAGGTAGCTGTGGTTCCTGCAATCCCGCAGGAGGGTATCATCTGGTCACATGATACACAGTATGCTGATCATACCGTATCAGGAGAGATCCCAAGGGCTGCTGCCACACCTTCACCATAGGCCTTGTCCGCCTTCATGCAGTTTGTTATGTGACGTACCTTGATCATCTTCGGAGCACCACCCATAGCACGTGCGGTGTTCTCGAAGAGTACCTGCTGCTGTTCCGGGGTCATCAGATTGAAGAGTCTGCCCGGCTGGGTGTAGTAGTCCTCATCATCTTCTCTGAAGTCCCAGTGATCTGCATTGCCGTATACCGGCAGGGGAGGTTCTGCGAACTCAGGCTGCTGCTGCCACTGTTCGTAGCTGTTCGGTTCATACCCGAGTGTCGCTCCGTAGTTCCCGTCTACTCGCATCTGTCCGTCTCTGTGATAGCTGTGTGCCCCGTTCTTCGGTGCGTTCACCGGAATGAGGTGATGGTTCACTCCCAGTCGGTATCGCTGGGCATCCGCATAGGAGAAGAGTCTGCCGTGCAGCATCTTGTCAGGGGAGAACCCGATACCCGGGACGATGTTCGCAGGATTGAAGGCAGCCTGCTCGACATCGGCAAAGTAGTTCTCCGGATTCCGGTTCAGTTCCATCACGCCCACTTCGATCAGCGGGAAATCGGCATGGGACCATACTTTTGTCAGGTCGAAGGGATTATACGGCATCGCCTCTGCTTCTTCGATAGTCATCACCTGGATGTACATGGTCCATCTGGGAAAGTCGCCGCGGTCTATGCTCTCCATCAGATCTCTCTGGTTACTCTCCCGGTCCTTGGCCACCACCGCTTCAGCTTCCTGATCTGTCAGGTTCTTGATGCCCTGCTGGGTCTTCAGATGGAATTTAACCCAGATCCGTTCATTCTGTGCATTGATGAGACTGAAGGTATGGCTGCCGTAGCCGTTCATATGGCGGTAGGAGGCAGGGATCCCGCGATCACTCATGGTGATCGTCACCTGGTGGAGCGCTTCGGGAAGGGAGGTCCAGAAGTCCCAGTTGTTCCTGGCACTTCGCATGTTGGTATGGGGGTCCCGCTTGACCGCATGGTTGAGATCGGGGAACTTCAGGGGATCCCGCAGGAAGAATACCGGGGTGTTGTTACCGACGAGGTCCCAGTTACCGTCTCCTGTGTAGAACTTGACTGCGAATCCTCTGATATCTCGTTCTGCATCAGCTGCTCCCCGCTCTCCTGCGACCGTGGAGAATCGGGCGAACAGTTCTGTCTTCTTACCGATCTGAGAGAAGATATCGGCTTTGGTATAGCGGGTGATATCATGAGTGACGGTGAAATCCCCGAAGGCTCCCGAGCCTTTGGCATGCATACGCCGCTCAGGTATCACTTCTCGATCGAAGTGAGCGAGTTTCTCCAGATACCAGACGTCCTGCAGGAGCATCGGTCCACGCTTTCCTGCGGTCATGACATTCTGGTTGTCAGCTACCGGTGCGCCATTGGTACTCGTGAGTCTCTTCTTCGTATCCATCGTATCTTCCTTTCTGCCTTCGGCAGTGTTCACGGGGATGGTGATGATCCCTCATCTGTCAACAGTTCTCCTCAACTGTGAGAGTCCTTCACGCATAAAGACTTCGGGTCAGGCTAGGATGGGATTGGTGTTCAGGCACGTGTGCGGGTAATCGCAGAATCATACCGCATCATGGGAGATTCAGCTGGGACAATCGCTTCTGAGAACGACCGCACCCTATCGGTACATGGTTTTCATATATCATGGTATATCAGCAGCAGTATGGCGTCAATGTATATCGGAAGATGCGGATAGGGGATGCTATTATACGGTTTTTCATCGTGCAGTGTGGGCTATGATGCTGATGTGGTGCTGCTGGAGTTCGGGGGAAATGACTGTGATTTCAACTGGGCAGAGGTTTCAGAACATCCAGAAAGAGAGCATCAGCCCAATACACCACTTGATGTGTTCGAACAGAGTTATATCGCAATGATAAGTGATCTTCGCAGGCAGCATATCCATCCACTGATGATGACGATACCACCTATCGATGCAACGCGCTATCTTGACTGGATCTGTCATTACGGTCCCGATAAAACTCGTATCCTCCAGTTCCTCGGTGGTGATGTTCAGGCTATTGCCAGATTCCAGGAACTCTATTCTCTTTCCCTCTTCAATATCGCAGCACAGACCCATACGCAGATCGTAGATATCAGATCGAGCTTTCTCATGAGGAAGGACTTCCCTTCGCTGCTGTGTAAAGATGGTATACACCCGACAGAGAAAGGCCATCAGCTGATCACTTCGGTCTTCGCTGATTTTGCGTCTCGGATGCTGCCGGCATTATAAGATCGTTCGGTAGATAACCGAATCGATCGAGTGCACAGCCTGTGGTACTCACTCAAACATAGACAGGAAGCGTGCAAGCAGGTCACAGCCCATGGAAGCAGTATATTGTGCTGCCACCGCCTCTGACCTTTGAACCCGCATGAGATAACAGTCAGTTCTTGTTCAGCTGTTTACGAAGTCCAACCTGGTTGTCTTCTCTCTCGTGAAGTTTCAGTTCTGCCGGATGCGGTAGATACGGTAATTCCAGTTCAGGATATGTGGTTCCAGGATCTGTCCCATCTCAAGCAGCATCGTATTCAGGTTCTTACTTCTTCCTTCTGAATTGTAGGGGACAATCAAATAATCAAAATCCTTCAGGTCCCCGAAATACCAATATGTTTTACTCGGCTGTTCTGTACGTACTTCATGTCCGGTCAGGATCAGGATCTTTGATCCTGCCACTTCATGAAGCAGTTCATGCTTGATCGTGCTTTCAGATTCCTGCTCTACAGCTACTCTCCCATTGTATAGAATTGATGTTCCCTGAATGACCATGTCGTAGGTAGTGTTCCGGTACAGGGCCATATTCTCACCGAGTATCGAGTTGGTGATCGGATCGATTATTCCTCTGGGACATTCGAGGGAGATGTAATCATGGTCCACATGCGGTTCGAGCATCCGTTTGATCACACTGATGTTATGGGTATGGATGGTATAACGGATCGTGTGTTCAGCGCTCTGCTTTGCTATGATATCTGCCAGATGCAGGACACTGCTGCCGGCATCGATGAGCAGGGTCGTACAGGGAACCACAGAGGGAGCCTCTTTCTTTGCTTCACATTGGTGCGAGATCATATCATAGAGTGCATTACTGACTTTGATCTTCTGTGTGATATACATGTGCCGCTTCTGAGTGAACGCTTCGATCGTATGATGGATCCTGAGATAGTACTCCCGGTCATCTTTCAGTATACGATCGAAGAGTACATAGCCGATATCTTCTTCATAGTTCTTTATCTGGGTGTAGATCCATTTGAAACCTGAATAGGACACATCAAAGCGTTCTTCGATGTACTGCTTGATGCTGGATACAGGAATAGCTATTTCAAGAATGGATTCATGCATCTGGCGATCATACTCAGAAGAGAACAGCACAAACAGTGCAGTGATGAGGTCTTTTCTCTTGACTCGGTGATTACTCATCGTTCCTCCCGGAAAAGTCACTTGATAAGTGATTTTCACTTGTCAAGATAAAAACATAACACATAAGCAAGTAGGTTGTTAAGAGATATTTCGGATATTGTTGTCAGGAAGACCGGACATGATAGAATACCCTATCATTAGGAGGATAATATGAGGAAATTAACTGTAGCATTAAGTATGTTCTTTGTTGTTTCAACGCTGCTGTTTGCAGGCGGGGCACAGGAAGATACCGAACAATCACTGACATTGACGATCGCAGGACGTGACGGGTCCTACGGTGAGGCTCTGCAGCTTGCTGCTGATGCCTATCAGGAGAAACACCCTGAAGTCTCTTTTGAGATCCTGAAACTTTCCGGCAGCAGTCTGTTCGAAAAGACGGTGATCGATATGAGAAGCGGCAGCGGAACCTATGATGTGATCTTGATCGATGATCCCAATATCACACAGTTTCAGGAAGTCGGCTGGCTTGCTGATATGGATGAGTTGTATGCAAAGCATAATCTCAGTATCGATCCTGATTTCATCAAACCAGCTCTCAAGCTCGGAAGGTATCCCTATACCGATGATGGGACGCTGTACGCGCTTCCTTTTGCCGGTAACGTGGAACTGTTCGCATACAGAACTGATCTCTTTGCAAAGTATGGACTTCCTGAACCTGCGACCTGGAGCGGTGTGCTTGAAGCTGTCAAGATCATAGACAAGAACGAACCGGACATTGACGGAGTGGTCTTCAGAGGTGTCAAAGGTAACCCGATCGTCACAGGATTCCTTCCTATCTTCTGGGCTTTCGGAGGGCACATACTGGATGATCAGGGGAATGTAGTCATCAACTCACCCGAAGCGAAGAATGCCTTGGACTACTTCCTTGAACTGAGCGCCTATGCACCGGAAGGTGTGGCTATGTATCAGTCTGCACAGGTCAAAGATGCGATCTATTCAGGTGTTGGTGCGGTAGTGACAGAGGTATGGCCGGGATGGATCGGGGATTTGGAAAATCCTGAGAAATCTTCAGTTGTCGGTAAGGTGAAAGTCATCAAGCATCCTGGAGAAGTCGAGAAATCATCGCCGATGATCGGTGTCTGGATGGCCGGTATCCCCGAAGCATCAAAGAACAAAGATGCCGCTTTCGAGTTCCTGCAGTTCCTTACCAGTTATGACATACAGCACAGCATGTCCGATACGTATGGATTGCCCCCAACAAGGGCAGCTGTCTACTCGCTTGCAGACCAGCAGAAGAAATATCCCTGGTACGAAGCTCAGCTTGATGCGCTGAACAACGGGGTAGCTCGAACGAGAACAACCAAGTGGAAAGAGATAGAGGATCAGCTCGGTACAGTCCTGCAATTCGCTCTCCTCGGAGATATGAGTAGTACTCAGGCTCTTGCTGAAGCAGAGAAGAATATTAAAGCGGTTCTGAAATAAGATCGATGAAGCATCGGCAGAGGGCCTCTCGTTTGAAGAGGTCCTCTGCCATAGAGGAGGACTGTTCGTGTTAAGGACAAAGACATCGATACACAACCCTGTGTTTTTCTATACGCTGATCGCACCTGCAGTGATCATCATGGCATGGCTTACCTTGTATCCAGTTCTGCATGTGATCGTGTTGTCGTTATTCAAGTATAATTACATATCAGATGTCAAGACGTTCGTCGGATTTGGCAACTACCTGGAGATCCTGCAGGAACGACTGTTTCGCAGGGCATTCTGGAACACTCTGCTGTTCTCTGTTGTTGCCACGATGTCAGAAGTCTCTCTGGGGATCCTGCTTGCATTGATCTTCGAAGGGAACTTCTTCGGGAAAAGAACATTCCTGACTATTACCATCTTTCCCATGATGGTCTCTACCATGGTCATTTGTGCCATTTGGAAAACTCTCTACCATTATGACATAGGTCTGTTGAATTCACTGCTCACCTCATGGGGTGCTGATCCAGTGGGTTGGCTTATCCATCAGGATACAGCACTGTTTTCGATCATGCTGGTAGATATCTGGCAATGGACCCCTTTTGCATTCATCATGACACAGGCAGCGATGAGCTCTATTCCCTATGAAATCTATGAAGCTGCCCAGATCGATGGTGCGAAGTATCATCAGGAAGTAGTTCGTATCACTCTTCCTATACTGGCACCACAGATCATGCTTCTGATCATGCTCAGAACTATAGACACGTTCAAATTATTCAGCAAGGTCTATGCTCTGACGCAAGGCGGTCCGGGTAACTCGACTGAGACCCTGTCCTACTATATCTACCGTGAAGGATTCTCATATTTCAATCTGGGCAAAGCTTCGACTGCATCATTGATGACGTTATTCATCGTAGCTGCGATCTCCATGATATACATCAAGAACATCTTAGGAGATGATGCATGAGTTCAAGTACACGAAAAAAACGATCGAAGATCTTATTCCCTCTTGTCATGGCGGTGACCCTGCTGATCATATTGTTTCCCATCTATTGGATTCTGGTGACATCCCTGAAAAGTCCGATCGAAGTGGTCTTGCCGCATCCCACGTTCTTCCCGGTTGATGTGACCTTCATGAACTACCAGGCAGTACTGGAGTCAGGATTCATCACGAACATGTATAACTCTCTGATAGTCTCGGTAAGTGCTACTGTGCTATCCCTGACGTTATCGTTCTTTGCTGCATATGCATTGATCAGATTCAAGTTTCCCTGGATCCTCAATACGCTCTTTCTCATATGGGTCCTTGTGGTGAAGATCCTTCCCCCTGTAGTCCTTGCTATTCCGTTGTATACGATGTTCAATTCACTGCATCTGATCAACCGTCTGGTTGGATTGGTACTGGTGTATCAGGTATATACGCTTCCCTACTGCATCTGGATGATCTACGGGTTTCTCAAAGGGGTTCCCATCACGTTCGAAGAGGCTGCTCTGATCGATGGGGCCAGCCGTTGGTATATCCTTGGGAATATAGTCCTTCCCCTTGCGAGGACGGGGATCATCGCTACATCAATATTCGCTGTCATCGCAGCATGGGATGAGTTTCTGTTTGCGCTGCTGTTCATCAGGACACCATCCCTTCAGACGCTGCCGTTGGTGATCGTAAACTATATCGGCGAGTATGAGACCCTTTGGGGTGAATTGATGAGTATAGGTCTGCTGACAACAGTCCCGGTACTGCTGTTCTCGAACTTTGTGTATAAGTATTACACAAAGGGCTTCTCGATGAGTTTGAAATGATGAAAGATCATATTCCTTTGATCACCGCACACAGTGGAGCGTTTGACGTTCCGGCAAACACAAAAGCTTATCTCAGTCGAGCAGCTGCCTGCAAGCCGGATATCATAGAGGTAGATGTCAGAGCTACTTCTGATCATGTCCTTGTCCTTCACCATGATCCTTCAGTCTCCGGGGACTCTGGGGAGATAGCAGCAAGTACCTTTGTTCAGTTGCAGCGGCTGGAACCAGAACTACTGACGCTGGAATATGCGCTGGACTTCTGCAAAGACCGTGCTATTGGATTGAATATCGATATCAAATCGCACGATGCAGTCGAGCTTGCTGCCGCTCTGGTGAGAGATACGGCTGCGCATGAGGCACATATCTTCTCAGGATGTCAGGAGAAAGAGGTCGCGGCTATCTATCGTACTTTTATCGGTGCAAGGGTGCTGTACAATGCAGCTCCGTGGGACAGAAGGTCAGATTATTCCTCATATGTCAAAGACCAGTTCGAACAGTCACAACGGCTCCACTGCTTTGGCTTGAATATCTCCTTTGAGGATCTGAAACCGGAATTCCTGGGGTATTCGAAATTGTATGATGTGCCAGTGTTCGTCTGGACGGTGGATGAAGAGAGTGCAATGGAACAGTTGATGCTCTATGGGGTGTATTCGATCACGACTAACAGGGTGGAACTGCTCAATGCAGTCATAGATCGTATGATGTACCGAGATCGCAGACTGTACGATAAGCGTTGGATAGAACGAACCAAATTTTAGATACAGGAAGGGATAGATCCTTATGGATATAACGATGATAGGCCATATTTCACAAGACATCATGGAGTATGTCGATGGAACACAGAAGTTTACCGGTGGTCCGGTGATCTACAGTTCCGCTGCAGCACGATGTACCGGTAAGCGCATACGCGTGATCACTGCAGCGGCAGCCGCTGATGATGGGGCTCTCGATGAGATCAGGGGACGGGGGATTGACGTCATTCGAATAGATTCGCCGGCGACGACAAGCATTCATAACGTCTATCATACAGCAGATTGTGAGAAACGGGATGTGACTCTGCTGTCTCAGGCGTCATCGTTCACCCCGGATATCGAACAGCACCTTTCAGGAGAGATCATTCATCTTGCAGGCTTATTTCGTGGTGAGATCCCGGATGAATTGATTCCTGTATGCCAGAGAAGCGGTAAAGTCGCTCTAGATGCACAGGGGGTGCTTCGGTGCAATGACGGCACATCCCTCTCCTTCAATGACTGGAAGGAAAAACGAACGTATCTTCCCATGGTCACCTATCTGAAAACAGATGCTGCAGAAGCATTCATCCTGACAGGGACCGAGGACCGAGTCGAAGCAGCACGAATGTTGATAGCCTGGGGGGCAGGAGAGGTCATGGTGACACATAACCGAGAGGTGATCGTTGCCTCACATGATCAGGTGTGCCGTGCTCCCTACACTCCCAAAAACCTCTCGGGGAGAACCGGCAGGGGGGATACGACCTTTGCTGCGTATCTTGCTTGGAGGATCGATCATCCGATCGATGAAAGTGTGAGATTCGCGGCAGCATTGTGCTCATTGAAGATGGAAGCAGCCGGTCCCTTCTCAGGATCTCTGGATGATGTCTTTCAACGGATGAGACAGGATCGATCCTGAGGTATCCCTCTTCTCTGGAGGGATATCCGAGAATCAGGGAACAGGTCGTTCTCGGGTCGCAACTGTGATGAATAAGATGATCAGCTATGAACAGTGGAACTCTCAGCAGATGATATGTTGAGTGCATTCCCCGTTCCCCCCCAACGATTGAGAATGAGTGATTCAGTACGTAATCGAGTTCTCACAAACCTCCTTCAGGAGATCTTCTGATAGGTATGTTATTCACGCAGCTTTGACTCTTGGGTCATAGGATACGTGCGGAGTTCTCGATAACTACCATGTCTTATCTCATTGTTCACAACGTACTCTGGTATGCCCATCAGGTGAACTGTAGTTTTCGGGTAGATTTTCTAATTACACATAAAGAGCTTTGTTACGCAGTATAGTCTTTGGGGACTTGAATTTGAATTTCTTGTAGATGTCATTCACCTTCTTTACAGCTTCTTGAGGTATGATGTCGTTGTCAAAGACTTTGCACTTTTGGTTCCTCAACTGGAGGAACGCACTTGTTGGGTTGAATGCTGTATCTTTCAGATCATCTTGAATCATCTTCACAATGACAGAGGATATGAAGGTCAGTAACAGATGGCCTCTGAATGTCTCTTCGGTATGGACTCGTAGAGGAAGCATGTTCGCAAAATTCTTCCCGATGTCAAAGATCTGCTCAATCTGTTGCCGTGTGTAATAC
>LQAF01000146.1_pt1 | contig 15478 bp, 9 predicted proteins | sample 1535781 | NCBI WGS metagenome assembly LQAF01 (sample SAMN04331583, study PRJNA305678) | bioreactor metagenome | isolation source: bioreactor_2 inoculated with Wadden Sea sediment 2nd replicate of a... | place: Germany:Bremen
GTGACCTCAAATCCCTTGGACCCGGCCACTTTGCCCATGACTTCGGCTGCGCCTCGGGCATGGGACACATCCTGAGCCATGATGAATACCTTGGTGAGGCCGTATTTTTCCTTGAGATCCGAAAAATTGGCGATGATTTCGCCGATGAGATTCACGGCTTCCCCATGGATCCGGAAGCAGTATTTGAATTTGTCGTAATTGGCTTCCACGGTTTTGTGATATTTGGGGGTGAGCACCCCTGAGGTGACAATGGATACTTTTTTGTGTTTGGACAAAAGCGACATGGCCGCCAGGGCCGCCTCGGATCGGTTGGGACCACCCACGATAAAATCAGCCCCCTTGTTGAGAATCAGCCGTTCCACCGCCATGAGGGCTTCGCTCACCGGCACGCCGGGTTCCAGGTCCCGGGTGTCGATCACTTCCACGGCAAAAGGGCGGTTTTTTCGCCGACAGCCACACCGCCGGCGGCATTGATTTCATCCACAGCCAGCCGGATTCCCCGTTCCGCATCCCAGCCGTACAGATACGCCGTTGACAGCGGGGCCCCCAGTACAATGGGTTTTTGAGCGGCCGCAGGTCCGCACCATAGAACCATGCCCGCCATTACGAACAAAATACACCGGACGCTTAACCTGATACGCTTCATAACCTTTTCTCCTTTTGCATGAAAGCAGCACCGTCATTGGCACTGTTTTTTATGGCATATGTCTTCAGGGTGGGGTTGAAACCCCTGTATCATGGTCCCATGGATGCCCGGTTGGAGAAGAGGGGCGGCAGGCAACGGACGGCTTCTGGTGCAAAGGCCCCGGGCAATGGTAACGGTATTGTTGTGATTGAATCACAATAGCGAAAAGTGTGCCAGGATTAAATTCTGAAAATCAAAAATCAAATGAACCGCCTTCAGTGAACGGGTGAATGAATTTTTCATGAGAATTTTTCCAACCGATGCAACAGGAGTGCGGGCAGTGATATCGGAAAAAAATTACCATTAGATAGAAAAAAATTTTCCATTCAGCTCCCATTGGGATGGATATGGTATTTCCTGATCTTGCTGCGCAGGGTGGGCAGGGTGATCCGGAGCAGCCGGGCGGTGCGGGTTTGTTCCATCCCAGCTGGGCCAGGGTCCGGGCGATATGTTGTTTTTCCACACGGGCCAGGGAAAAAGACTCCAGACCCTGGACCGGTTCGGTGCGGTGATGGTCCAAAATCCGGTCGATGTCGTCCCTGAGGAGCACATTGCCCCGACATCCCACCAGGGCCTGGACAATGACGTTTTCCAGCTCCCGGACATTGCCTTTCCATGCATGCCGGCGCAGCCGTGCCATGACCCCGTCCTGGATTTTGGTGACAGTGGTGCCCAGTTCCCGGTTGATTTTGGACAGAAAATGTTCCACCAGAAAAGGAATGTCTGACAGTCGCTCCCCCAGCGGGGGCAGCTGGATGGTAAATACCTTGAGGCGGTAATACAGGTCCTGCTTAAACAGGCCTTTTTCCACCAGTTCGGACAGGTTCTGGTTGGAGGCCGCCACGATGCGGCAGTTGGATTTCAACACCCGGGTGCCCCCTACCCGGGTGAATTCCCGGCGCTGGAGAAACCCCAGCAGCTTGCCCTGGATCTTGAGGGACAGCTGGGAGATCTCGTCCAGAAACAGGGTGCCGGTCCCGGCCAGCTCGATCTTTCCGATGGTGGTTTGGTCCGCGCCGGTGAACGCCCCTTTTTCATGGCCGAACAGCTCGCTTTCAATAATGGTGTCCACCACCGAGGAACAGTCAAACACGATGAACGGCTTGTCCTTGCTGGCGGCATTCATGTGGATCACCCGGGCCGTGAGTTCCTTGCCGGTGCCGGTGGCCCCCTGAAGCAGCACGTTCACCTGCCGCCCGCACACCAGGCCCATCATTTTGAATACGTGGCGCATTTTTTCACTTTTCCCGATGAGTTCCACCGGCGCCGCCGGTCCAGCACAAGGGGTCAAAGACGGGGTTTCCCGGTCGATCTCGATGATGCGGGCAGCCCGGTTGACCGCCTGTTCCACCTGGTCGATGTCCAGGGGTTTGTGGATATAGTCGAACGCGCCGGTCTTCATGGCTACGATGGTGGTTTCCATATCCTGGAAGGCCGTGATCATGATGATCTTGGCCGGAAGATTTTCCTTGACCATGGCTGCAAGGATCTCCAGACCGTTTACATCCGGCAGCCGGATATCCAGGATCACCACCTGGGGCCGTTGTTTTCGGAACAGAGCCATTCCTTTGGTGCCGGTGTCAGCAGTCAGCACTGTCAGTCCTTTTTCTTCGAAAAACATGCTCAGGGTTTCAAGGATGGATTTTTCGTCGTCAATGACCAGTAATTTTGCCATGCAGACTCCGTTTGTTGAGCGTTACGGCCTTGTCTGTGATCGTGGTATGCGATTTGACGTTCAAAGTCAAGCTCAGTGCACAGATTTGTTGGTGGGATATTTTTATAGGATATGATATATTTACAGGTTGTGGATAAATAAACCGTCGGAACAATGAAAGACAAAAGCGGTGGAAAATTTGAGAATCAAAAAATTTGTTTTACGGACCGGCGCGGGCATGCTGTTCCTTCTGGCAATGCTGAGTGCCGGACTTTACGGATACAGCCGCAGTGGTCATGCCCGAACCCTGGCGATGAATCGGATCAATGCGGCAATCCCGGGCACACTGTCGGCCGGACAGATCCGGCTGCTGGCCGAGGGCGCCCTGCTGCGGCTCGACGATATCCGGCTGATGGATGCAAAAGGAAACTTTTGTCTGGCATTCGACTCTCTGAGGCTTAAGATTCAATGGCGTTCGCTGTTTGACAAGGTGTTGGAGATCAGTTTGCTCCAGATCGATGGACTGACGCTAAATCTGATAGAAGATGCCACCGGTCGAATAAACCTTGTGAACGCTCTGACGGCCGGGGATGACATGCCCGAAGATAGTCCGGAAAACGATACGTCCAGAACCGGCCTGCCTTTGAATGTAAAAATTCAGACAGCTCAGATTACCCGCGGTGCCCTGTCCTTTTCAGATCCTGAGAACACGGTTGATGTCGGATCGCTGAATGTGTCAGTGACGGAGGTGGATCTGCAACAGATGTCCGGTGCCGTATCCATTGACGTGGGGGGTGTCACATTCACCAATGCGACAACAATAACCCTGGATGCGGAATCTTTGCACCTTTCTGCATCGGTCAGGGAAAAGAGAACCGGCAGATTCCAGATGAATCTGACCTCAGCCGTCGGGGTGCTGACAGCCTCCGGCTTGGTCAATGACCTTTTGGGTCAGCCACAGGTCGATCTGGCTGCCGATCTGACCACCGATCTGGCGGCGGTTTCCCGGATATCGCCGGAAATGCCGAATCTGGACGGAACCCTTTGCCTGACCCTTTCCGGGCGGGGACCGGTCAATGATCCGACAGCTCGGCTTCAGGTCGCAGGACAGCACCTGGCCATGGCCCCGAATGTTCAAAACGGCAGTCTGGATATTGCCGTGAGTCTGGCAGGACGGGTGCTGACCCTTGAACGGGCCCGAACCGATCTGCTGGGAATCACCACGACAATTTCCGGATCCACTGATCTGTCCCGGGTATTTCCGGATGGATTTCTGGGATCAGCCCCTGATCTTGCGCAGATGACATATGCGCTGGCCTTTGACCAGACAGGAGGGGATTTCGCCCGGCTGGCCCCATGGATGCCCGGATTTTCTGGGCAGTTTTCCTCCCGGGGCAGGGCCCAGGGCCGGGGAATTTCTTTGGATACCCTGACCGCCGGGTACGACCTGACCTCGACTTTTAAAGAATTCAAACAGAATCAGGCTGAGAACGATCCTCTGGATCTGACTATTCAAGTGTCCGGAGATATCACCCGCCGGTTGCTCACCCTGAGTCAACTGAATTTGGATACCCGTCCGGCACAGTTGCAGGGTTCAGGCACATATCATCTGGCTGATCAGGTACTGGACATGGGTGTCACCGTGTCGGCCGATGATCTGGATGCTGCCACACGGGCATTCGGCTTGTTTCCGGCCCGGGGACGGGTTAGCGCTACGGTTCAGGCGCAAGGGCCGGTGAGTGGGCCGGCGATTGCCGCTGTCCTGGAAGGGCGTGACCTTGAGGCAGCAGGAATGGTTGTGGATTGGCTGGATCTCAAGGCAACCCTGGACGGTCAGGGGAAAGCCGCGCTGACGGATCTCACGGTTCAGGGACCGGGTCTGGAACTGGCGGCCTCCGGGACCGCCGATTTGTTTGATCCGGGGTTTGCGCTGAAAAAACAAATCCAGGCTTTTCTGAAAACAAAGGGAAAGATCCGGCCGGCAACAGTACTGGCAGAAACAGATCCGAAAATGGCCCCCCTTTTTCTGAACACGGATACCGCGTTTGATCTTGAAGCCAGGGTTGCGTATGACAGGGGCGCGTCCTTGTCCATCCCCGATATCTCGGAAATGACCATTCCGCGGCAGAGCCTGGCAGCCCGGATCGATCTGGACAATCCCCGGTTTTCCCTGGTTCTGGAAAACCTGGTGGACATCACGGGGGATCTGGAAATGAAAACATCCGGATATGCCGTTGATCTGGATTTCAAGGCCAAAGATTTCGGCCCGCTCCTGTCAGCTGCAGGATTGCCCGGTGTCAGCGGCGGCGTGCAGGGCTGGTTCCGGTCCTCAGGCACTCTGCCGGAAGATCTCATGGAACCTTTTGAAACACACCTGGCAGCGGCCAAAGGGCGTGTGACCATTGAGGCAGATGTCGCCGGAACGGTCCTTCAGCCGGAGTTCAATGCCGTCATGAATGTGACGGATCTGGCTTGGCAACCGGAAGATTTGCCTTTGGCGGTTACCGGGGTGAACGGCCGCATGACCCTGTCCCAGGACCGGCTGACCATTCATGAGCTGACCACTCAAATCAATCAGGGCGCGTGACCCTGAACGGAGAGGCGGTTGCGGGCTTTGGAGATGGAAATACAGCGGGCCCTGGAAAAAAGATGAAAGCGATCAATGCGACCCTGAATCTTTCAGGGAAGGAGATCACTTTGCCGGTGGCTGACAGTGACACGGAAACCGTGTGGATGGAATCGCTGGCCTCATCTGTAACGATTCACCTGGATATATCACAGAAGCAGACCATGGAATCGTCCGGGACGGTGGATTCCGGAGGTACCGGCAGGATACCGGTTCAGTCGGTCGTGGCGGTTTTGGGGTTGAACCCGCCGGATCAGCAGGGACTGGATCTGTCTGTGGCCCTGGACCGGACCATCGGGCTGAAAGCATCTTTCAATCCGGAGACCGCAGGATTTGATATCCACACCGAATTTGCCGGCACATCGCTGGACCCGTTTTTGGCGACCGCCGGTTTTTCCGGTGTATCCGGACAGCTGAACGGGCAGGTGCAGGCCCGCGGGCGGATTAACGCGAGTCTGCCGTCTCAGGTGACCGAACAGCTGAAACCTGCCAAAGGGGGCCTTCAGATTCGCGCGGAGGTGGGCGGATCGTTTTCAGAGCCGGAGGTGACTGCGGAAATGCTGCTGGAGGACCTGCAGTATCCGGTTCCTGAAGCCGGACTTCTGGTGTCGAATTTGAACGGCAGTTTGGCCTTGTCCAATGACCGGCTGAAAATTATGTCTTTGACCGCTGATATGGGTCAAGGAACCCTGGAAGTGTTCGGGGATCTGACACTGAATAATTTCATGCCGGTGTCCGGTCAGGCCAGGGTCCTGACCCGCAATGTCACCGTATCTGTGGAAGATACCCTGGAAGCGGCATTTAATACGGACTTGACGTTTTCCGGGTCCCTGAAAAAAGCCGGGCTGACCGGAAAGGTGGAGATAATTCACGGTGAATTTTACCGGGATTTCGAGTTTGATCTGGCGGAAGCTTTGGAAAGTCGGAAAATGGGCAGTACCGGACCGGTTGAACCGCCGCGGGATTCCGGGAAACCCTCGTTTTCAGACAACCTGGCCCTGGATATTGCCGTCAATTACAAAGACCCGTTCATACTGGACAACAACCTGGCCTTTATCATGGTGGAGCCGGATCTGAAAATTACCGGCACCATCCGCCAGCCGGCGATCACCGGGAGGGCGAATATTGTGGAAGGGACTGTGGTGTATCAGAAACGTCAGTTTGACATTGGAACCGGGATCATCGATTTTGTGGATCCGTTTAAAAACGATCCGAAAATCACCCTCCAGGCCCATACCGCCATCCGGACATGGGTCATCTACATGGATGTCAGCGGAAAGACCGATAATCTCAAGTTCAGACTGTATTCCGATCCTGCGGAAACCCATGAAGATATCCTGTCTTTGTTGATCATGGGAAAAACCACGAAAGAGCTGGGAAAAGGGAGCGGATCCTATACCGGCATTCTGGCGGACAAAGCCTCGGAAATGGTCGGCCGGGAAGTGTTGTCATCCACCCCGCTGGATACCTTTGCGCTCGGGTATGATGAATCCGGAGGGCAAGGCGGTAATGTCAATGTCACCATGGGAAAGAAATTGTCGGAACGGCTGGAGGTGATCTATTCCATGGAAACGGAAGATCAAGAAACCGTTCATACCAATGCAGCGGAATATAAAATGCTGGAAAACGTCATCCTCAGAGCGTTTAACGACTCAAAAGGAGGCTTTGGAACGGAAATTACCCTGAAACTGGAGTTCAGATAGACGGGATGAAATCAGAAACAAGAATGAACAAAGCAGGACAACGGGGAATATCCCTGTTCAGGTGGGTGGTATGCCTGTGGGGGATATCGGGTATAATGACCGGAGTCGTTCCGGCTCAGGCAATAGAGAACCGGCCGGTCATTGAAAAAGTTCAGGTGGATATTATGGGTGGGGAACCGGAGCGGCGGGCAAAGCTGCACTCCATGGCCACACGGATGATGAAGCTCCACCCAGGAGACCGGTTTGATGCCGGGGCCCTGTCCACCTCTATTTCACTGCTGAAACAGTCCGGTCAGTTCAGTGACATCGATATCCCGGACCCGGATCTGGATGCCGCTTCCATGACCCTGATTTTTCGGCTGACCCCGGTGATACAGGTGAAACGCATCAAGGTGGGCGGCGCGTTTCCGGTGTTTACGCAGCCCATAATCCGGGCCACGGATTACCGGGTTGGGGGGGCGTTTTACCCGGACCAGGTGGAGAAAAACATTCAGGCGGTGCAGACCGTGATGACGCAAAAAGGGTATGTGGATGCTCAAGTCGAAATCCGCACGGAAGCAGCGGGAAATCTGCAGACGAACGTGTTCATCAAGGTGGAAAAAAACGTGCCGCTTCGGACCGTTGACATCGAGATGGATGGAAATCGTGCGTTTTCAGATACCCGGCTTAAAATGCGCATGAAATCTTATCAATTGCCGCTGTTTTTCTGGAGCCGGGGTGAAAGAACTGAGACGGAGAAAATCACAAAAGATGTCAAAGATCTGCTGGCATTTTACCGGAAAAAAGGATTTGTTGAAGCCAGTGTCGATTTTGACCTGCAGACAGATTTGGCACAGAAGCGAAGCCGGATAGTCCTTCAAATTGATGAAGGACCGAAATACCGGGTGTCGTTTTCCGGAAACAAAGAATTCAGCAATCGGATCCTGAAAAAGGATCTGACCATCTGGTCAAAGGGGAACCGCAATGATTTCGGACTTAAACGAAGCATAAAAAATATCAAAGACCGGTATGAAAAAGCAGGATACCGGGAATGTGACGTGGATTATGTTGTCAAAACCGGGTCAGACGATCAACGACCGGTGAAAGACATCTTGATACGGATTCAGGAAAACACCCGGTATCTGGTGGGCGATACCTCGATCAAAGGTCTGATGGCCCTGGATGAGAAAGCCGTGTCCCCCCATCTCAATACCCGGGGAAAAGGGTTGTTTTATGACGGCCCGTTTGTCGAAAACATGCCGGAATCAGACCGGCGGACCCTGGAAAATATTTACAGGAACCAGGGGTTTGAGAACGCCCAGGTGTCGGCGGAGGTCATATGGACCGAGCCGGATGAGAAAAATCAGAAGATAGCGGATGTGGTGTTCGAGGTGACCGAAGGGTACCGACGACATGTGATGGACGTCGTGTTTGAAGGGCTGCCGGATAATATCGATTCCAAGGCTTTTCATCAGGTGATCAAGACCCGGAAAAACGATTTTTGTCTGCCGTCCCGGGTGGATGAGGACCGGATTGCGTTGCTGTCTTTTCTGGGGGAGAACGGATATATATACGCCCGGGTCACTCCCCGTGTCGAACCGGACGGCAAAGACTGCCGGGTTATCTTCCGGGTGTCGCCCGGACGGATGTCAAGGGTCGGGGGTATCTGGGTATTCGGCAATTTCGATACCAGAGAGGATGTCATCCTGAGGCACAATACCCTGGAACCGGGTGAGCCGGTCTCCCTGGACCGGTTTTTGAACCTTCAGAACGATATCCGGGATCTTAATTGTCTGGAAAGAGTGAGTTTTAAAACCATCGGCGTTCAGGAAAAATCGGATTCGTTTTTTTTCACAGCGGAAGTGGAAGAAAAAAATCCCTATTTTCTGGAGACCAGTATCGGATATGATACGGCCAGAGACGTCTATCTTGGGGTGTCCGCCGGTAATCGGAACTGGATGGGAACCAACCGGAGGCTGTATTTGGATACCGAAGTGTCCGGTGTGGGGTATGAGGCGGTTCTGGGTGTTACGGATTATGATTTTCTGTCCAGACGGATTTTTACGGATGCCAATGTGTATCTGTCAGAAGAGGAACTAAAGAATCAGAATTTCGGTACCCGGAAATACGGATCTTCTTTGATGTTTGAAAAGCAGCTGACCCCCCGTCTGCTTCTGGGAACCAGTTTTAATCTGGAATCCAGAGAGCAATATGCCACAGGAACTAAAACCGATGTCAATCCGGATGTTTATGAGGCCCGCGGTATTCTGGCCGGCACCCCTTATGTGACTTGGTCATCGGTGGATTCCTTTTCCCGGCCCACCCGGGGGATTTATCTTAACGCCTCTGCCGGGTACACCCGGGATATATTCGAGGACCTGGACAATTTCATGAAATACGAGGTCACGGCCAAATATTACATACAGCCTTTTTCCAGGGTAGTCCTGGCATTTCAGGCCATATACGGTACGTTGCAGAATTTTTCCTCTGACGATCTTCTGCCGGATGATCAATTGTTTTATTTGGGAGGTATTTCAGATGTGCGCGGGTTTGATGAAAACAAATTGCTGGTGGATGATTTCGGGGATCCTTTGGGAGCAAAAACCCGGATGGCCGGCTCCATCGAGGCTCGGATCGATCTGGGCGGGAATCTGGAACTTCCGGTTTTTGTGGATGCCGGGGCCCTGCGGGACACCATCCGAAACAGCCGTAACGAAGGGTTCAAATATACGGTCGGATCCGGCCTGCGGTATATGACGCCTGTGGGGCCGGTGGGATTGCTTTACGGATACCGGTTGAATCCTGAAACCGGAGAGGATTCGGGCCGGGTTCATTTCTCCATTGGGTATACATTTTAAAACGCATCCGCCGGGACATTCCCCGGCATCGAACCTGTCATGTTTTGTTGTGTGCAATCTTGCTCTGGCCATGCCGGTTTTTAAAAAACAGAAGGCCGGAATTATGCAACATGAATTCCGGCCTTCTGTCTCGTTCATCTCAAACTGGGGTGTCTTGGTTCTCAGTACATGAGATTGGGCAAAAACATGATGATCTGCGGGAAAATGATCAGAATGAATACGCCGATGATCACCGCAATGAGAAATGGAAAAATCCCTTTGAAGATTTTTTCCAGCGGCACCCCTTCATCCAGCACGTTTTTCGCCACGCCATAGACCACATAGACATTAATGCCCACCGGCGGGGTGATTACCCCCATTTCCGTGACCATGACGATGATGATGCCGAACCAGATAGGATCATATCCCAGTTCCAGAACCACCGGAAAAAAGATCGGTACGGTGAGAGTGACAAAGGCCAGCGCATCCATGAAACATCCGCCGAAAAAATAGATGAGGAGGATAACGCCGAGGACCAGTACCGGAGAGATCTCCAGACCCGACACCCAGCCGGCAATTTCAAAAGGAATCCGGGTGACGGCCAGGAATTTGCCGAAAATCACGGCACCAGCAATGAGCATGAGTACCATGCAGGATGTCCGAAGGGTTTCCATCAAGGATTTGATAAATCCCTCCCAGGAGATCTGGCGCCGGATCATCGCGATGAGCAGCACCCCGAACGCTCCGATGGCAGCCGCTTCTGTGGGTGTGAACAATCCGATGAAAATACCGCCGATGACCAGAACAAAAACGATCAGGGTTTCGGTCAAGCCGAGCAGCGCTTTCATCTTTTGAGACCAGGAAAAGTGTTCGCCTCTCGGGCCCTGGTCCGGTGAAATCCGGCAGCGGATGTAGATGCAGATAATGAACAGCAGAGTCACCAGAAGTGCCGGAAAGATACCGGCCACAAACAGGGCCCCGATGGACTGTTCCGTTAAAATACCATAAATAATGAGTACTACGGACGGAGGCATGATCATGCCGATGCCACCGCCGGATGCCACCGATCCGGTGGCTAGCTCATCATCATAATTGTATCGTTTCATTTCCGGCAGACCCACAGTCGCCATGGTGGCGGCGGTGGCCGGGCTGGAACCGCAGACTGCGCCGAATGCCGTACACGCGGAAACCGTGGCCATGGCCAGTCCGCCCCGGATGCTTCCCAGAAATTTGTATCCCGCATTGTACAATCGTTTGCTGATGCCGGAGTTGAACCCCAGCTGTCCCATGAGAATAAACAGTGGAATGGTGGTCAGATCGTAAGAATCAAAAGTTTCGTAGATGTTTCGGGACAACAGGACAAGGCCGGCATCCGTAGTGATCATGATCGAGAACCCCGCAAATCCCACGCTGGCCATGACAAACGCCACGGGCATCCGGGTCAGAAACATGAGGATCATGATAAGGATACCGATGATGCCAATAAGTGTCGGGTTCATTTTTGACTCATCTTTCTTAATTTCGTTATGTCTTGAACAATGGCCTCCAAAATAGTGATGGTGAAGACCAACAGCCCGAAAGACAGCAGATAGACTATGTAATAGATGGGAAATTCCAGATTCATGGACACCTCACCGGTCTGATAAATATCTTCAGCGTACAGAAACATCTGCCAGGTGATCAGAATAAACAGGATCAGCGTCAGGGTCCGAGTGAAAATATCGATTCCGACCTGAATCTTTTCTGACAGCAGCCGGACCAGGATTTCCACCCCCACATGGCCATCCATTTTGTAGGTATAGGGCAGGGCGGCAGCCACGACAATGGTTGCCAGAAAACCCACCAGTTCCACGGAACCGAAAATAGGTGATTTGAAAAACCGGCCGATGACATCCACCACTGTCAGCATCATCATGGCAGTGAGGGCGACGGCGCCGATCAGTTTCAGCAAATCGGAAAATTTGTTCAACGCCTGGGAAATAACACGCATAATTCATCCTGTTTTTAAAGTAGTCGGTTTTATTGTCAGGAGTGTCAGGCATCAGGCAGCCCGGCGGAAAACCACCCGGCCGGGCTGTCAGTCATGCTGCCGGACATATTGAAACCGGCATAATTGTTAAAGATTGGCTTTGATATAATCTACGATGGCCTGTCCATCAATTCCTTTTTCTGAGACGCTTTTGACGTACTCATCAATGACGATGACTGCCTGGTCTGCCCATTTTTTTGCTTCCGCATCCGACTGGGAGATGACTTCTCCTTTTTTTTCTTTGAAGAATTCCATCCCGAGCTCATCGGCTTTGTCCCATGCCTGTCCGTGTTTCAAGGCAAATTCCGCATTGATGGCCTGGATGGTGTCCTGCTGTGTCTGAGTCAGGCTGTCCCATTTATTCTTGTTCATGAATACCGCAAAGGTGGTGGTGTATGCGGTGGAGAAGTTTTGGATCATATAGTTGACCACTTCGCCGAGCTCCATCCGTTGTTGGCTTCCACCGGATGCATGGATCCATCCACCACGCCTTTTTGCAGCATTTGATAGGTTTCACCCATGGATTTCCCCACAGGTGATCCGCCCAGAGCCGCCACTACCTTGCCGCTGGTACCGGTGCCTCTGATTTTCAGGCCCTTGAGATCGTCCAGGGTATTCACTGCCTTGTCACGGGTATGCAACAATCCGGGTCCGTGGGCGTGAAGAAACATCAGTTCCGTGTCTTTGAATTCTTCGGGATCGAATTTTTCGAGTACGCCGTTGGCAATATTGGTGGCCTGAACGCCGGATGTATACCCCATGGGCAGGTCAATGGCGGCGGCAACCGGGAACCGTCCCCTGGAATAGGCCAGGACCGTCATTCCGATATCGGCAATACCCTGCACCACTCCGTCGTAAGTCTGGGGGTGCCTTGGTCAGGGTTCCGGCCGGAAAATAGTTGATGGTGATTTCACCCTTGGTGCGGGATTCCACTTCTTTGATCCATGCTTCAGCCAGCTGACTCTGTATGTGAGTGGGGGAAAAAATTGGAGTAGGTGAGTTGTGTTTTGGCTGTTGCGTTCAGGGTAAAGAATGTACAAAAACAAAAAACAAATAACGCCGGGATGGTAAACCTTCTCATCTTGTGGACCTCCTGAAAAATGGGTTCTGAAAAAGGAAAGACGACAATAATCTGTTATGCGGGAAGCTGTCACCTCCTTTCATTTTGAGAATTAGTGTTACAATGTAACTATATTTAAGCGGTTTGTTCCCACTATATTTAAAGATGTAAAACACTGTCAAGAGAAAAATAGGGTTTAAAATAGAAAACCATCGAATAATTGGTTGATTGATCAACAATTTGATTTTCCCAGCGTTTTCCAATCTTTGTCTTCCGCTACTTATGAACGTGAAAGGAGAAGATAAAAAAAACTTGACATAGCTGTATTGTATCTATAAAGTATCTAATTAATAGCTGGTGCTGTGGCGTGTCAAGAAAACAGCCGCTTTCAGGCTGGTTCACTTTAACCTGTGTATGGGTGGATGGCGTGGATTTTTTCTTGACAGGTAGTTACAATGTAGCGTAATCATGATCACATTGTGTAATGTGATACCAGAAAAAAAGGATGTCAAGGATTTAAGGTGAAAAGGTTTTTCAGGTAAAAGATAACAAGGGGATTAACATGAGGTACGCAGAAACAGGGTTTAATTTAGAGGTGGATCTTACCCGGGGGAACATTGAAAAGGTGGCGACCGACCCCAGGGATACAGCGCTCTATCTGGGAGGGCTGGGAACAAATGCCAAAATTTTATGGGACCGGGTGGGGCCGGAAGTGACACCTTTTTCCCCGGAAAACCTGTTGATTTTCAGTGCCGGCCTGCTCTGTGGCACGCCGGCCACCGGCTGCAACCGGACCATTTTGTCCACTATTTCTCCCCAAACCGAATTGATGGCGTTTTCCATGATGGGGGGATTCTGGGCTCCGGAACTCAAATATGCCGGATATGACAAGGTGATCCTGCGGGGTAAATCTGAAAAACTGGTGTATCTGTGGATTCACAATGACACTGTGGAGATCCGGGATGCATCTCACCTGGCCGGCAAAGGATCTGTGGAGACCGCAGAGATCATCCGTCAGGAACTCCGTCAACCCAAGGCCCAGGTGGCAGCCATCGGGCTGGCCGGTGAAAATCGGGTATATTATGCCTCGGTGGAACAGGGCCGGTCCTCGGCCAGTCGCGGCGGTATCGGCGCAGTCATGGGGGACAAGCGGGTTAAGGCCATTGCCGTCCGAGGCACCAAGGACATCAACCTGGCCAATCCTGAAGGGTTCATGTCCCTGTGCAATGAAGTGCTCGATTACATCAAATGGCGGGAAGACAACCCCATCAAAGGGGTGATGACGATTCTCCAGGGACTGGGATCTCCCCAGGAAATGAAAGTCCATGACGAGAAATGGCACACCGAGAACTTCATGTGGGGCAACTCCCGGACAAGGCGCAAAGAGTTCTGGAACGAGGATATCGAAGAAGCATGGACCGACACCCTGGAGGGGGCCCGGACTCGTCTCATCTCCTGTTTCAACTGTCCCATGAAATGCGGGGCTACCATTTCCATGCCCGGCCTGCCCACCTATATGATGAAATGCTTCACCAAACTGACCTATACCATGGCCGCCTATTCCGATCTGGACTTTGGTCTGCGGATCGCCCAGAGAGCCACGGAATACGGGCTGGATGGATTTTCCACGCCCCAGGTCATGGCCTTTGCCCTGGAACTGCTGGAGGCCGGTATTTTAACGCCCGACGATTTCCCGGGTCTGCCGGAAAAAAGTGAAGACCGGTTCTTTTATCTGCTGGACATGATTGTGAACCGGGAAGGCATCGGGGACGTTCTGGCCAAGGGAACCTACTGGGCTGCCAAAGAAATCGGCAACGGGGCCGAAGAATATGCCCACAACACCATCAAAAAGCATGAACAGCTGCCCTTGAAACTGTCCATGCTCAATCCTATCTATTTTCTGATGTACTCGGTGGGTGAAAAGATCAACATCACCCAGATCGAAGGCCAGTTTCCCCAGGCCCCGTTCCCCAAACGGGAACACCGGGAAAAATTCTGCGAGGACTGGATCCAGGTCCCTCATGAAAAATTCAAACAGTATTTCATTGACTGGGAGTTGCGGGGGGAAAATTCCATCCCCTATTATCCCACAGTGGAAATGACCTGTGACATTGTGGAGTGGCAGGAGATGATGCACTATATCGATGACGCATTAGGCCAGTGTGCCGGGCTGTCGTCCTTTCCGCTCAAACCGCCGTATCATATTCATAATTATCCCAAATTCATCTCAGCCGGAGCGGGCATCGACATGGATGAGGAAAAACTGTCTGATGCGGCCAAACGCTACCGGACTCTGGTCCGGGCCATCAACATCCGGCGGGGCATGAGAAGGCTGGATGACAGACCGCCCGAGAATCACTGGAAAAAAAGGTTTCCTGAACTGGAGGAAAAATTGTTGGATGGCTATTACCAGTTGAAAGGCTGGAACAAGGAGGGGATTCCCACCAAAGAAGCCCTGGAAAAAATGGGGCTGGGCCATGTGGCAGAAGATTTTATCCAGCGGGGAATTCTCAGTGAAGACGAGACCGCAGATGTGCAGACAGAAACACAGACCCAATAGTGTGGAGGGCAGAGACCGTGGCAAGTAAAACAAAAGAAAAGAAAATCGTAAAGACCATAAAGATCGACGTGGACAAGTGCAATGGGTGCCGGGCCTGTGAGGTGATCTGCTCCGCATTTCACGCTTCCCCCAAATACAGTTCCAACAACCCGGCCCGGTCCCGGATCCGGATTATCAGAGAGCCGCTGCGGGATATTTATGTGCCAGTGTATGCCGGAGAGTACACCATGGCGGAATGTGCGGGGCGGGATAAATACACCATTGATGGCAAGGAATATGATGAATGCTCGTTTTGCCGGGCCTCCTGTCCGTCCAGGGAAGAATTCAAGGAACCGGATTCCGGGC
>LQAF01000148.1_pt1 | contig 15431 bp, 15 predicted proteins | sample 1535781 | NCBI WGS metagenome assembly LQAF01 (sample SAMN04331583, study PRJNA305678) | bioreactor metagenome | isolation source: bioreactor_2 inoculated with Wadden Sea sediment 2nd replicate of a... | place: Germany:Bremen
GATCCGGATCTCCCATGGAAAGGCGCCCGTCCCCCAGGATGCCGCCCAAGTCCAGGCCGGCATCCACTTGCAGTCCGTCAATGGGGCTGTCTTTGGGGACGATCAGCACCAGACGGTTGCCCAGCAGGTTCCGGCGGCTTTCAGTGACAATAATCCCTTTTTCCGCCAGATAGTTCATCCATTTGGGATTGGCCGACAAAAAAATATCTACGGGCGCCCCGTTTTCAATCTGCTTGGCCAGGGTGGACGAAGAGGCAAAGGAAAGCCGGATTTTTAACGGATGAACTGCTTCATACAGGGCGGCAATGTCGGTGACGGCATTGGTGGTGGATGCGGCAGCAAACACGGTGATGGGTTGTTCCTCAGCACATGCCGGGCCTCCCGCAACTGAGGCCAGCATCAAAACAGTGACCACTGTCACTGCAAACGATCTCATTTTTCGAGTTGTCATATTCCGCTCCTTTGTCTGGTTTAAGCCGTTGTTTTTTACTGTCAGGATTTCTCACGGCATGCTTGCCTTGCAGGCCCGATTATGGTAGATATGACGTTTATAAAAGTCAATATATTTTTTAAAACGTCATTTCTTGTTGCTAAATATCCGTTCACAGGAGGGATCATGAAACATCTGCCTGAAAAGGTGGACAACCGGGTCAAGCAGTATCGCGTGAAAGCCGGTTTGTCCCAGTCCGCCCTGGCGGAATTGGTGGGTATCAAACGGCAGGGGATTTACGATATCGAGTCCGGCCGATACCTGCCCAACACCGGTGTGGCCCTCAAGCTGGCCCGGCACCTGGGCTGCCGGGTGGAGGATCTGTTCTATGAAACCGTATCTGAGACCGACCTTCCTGTGGTGATGGGAGAAGAAGGCCTGCCGGACGACGGACGGGTCTCTGTGGTCAAAATACGGGACCGGCTGGTGGTCTACCCCGTGGACGGCCGTTTCACCTTTCCCAGTCTTCTGCAGCCCGCCGATGGGGTATTCCGGCAGAAAAAAGGGCAGATCCGGTTTTCAGCCCGGAAAGCAGCCTGGATCAGATTATTCTGATCACCGGCTGCGATCCCGCTTTTTCACTCCTGTCCGCACATGCCGCCCGGGTAAATCCCAAACTGCGGATGCGCTGCCGGTTTGGGTCCACCCATGCCGCCATGGACCGCCTGGCCCAGGGAAAAACCCATCTGGCCGGTGTTCACCTGCACAACTCCCCGGAGGAGGAAGCCAATGTGGCCCTGGCCCGGCAGAACCTGAACCGGACGGGTGCTCTGGTAATGGGGTTTTCCCAGATGGAGGAAGGGTTGATGGTCTCCAGGGGCAATCCGCTGAACATCCGGACCGTGGACGACCTGGCCCACCCCGGAATCCGATTTGTCAACCGGGAACCCGGCGCAGCCCTGCGCGTTCTTCTGGATGAACTGCTGGCAGAATCCGGCATCCCTGTTACGGCTGTTTCAGGATATGATACCCTGGTACACGGCCATAACCAGGGGGCACAAATGGTCGCATTCGGCATGACGGACGCTGCCCTGGGGCTACGTCCGGTAGCCCATGCCTTTGACCTGGATTTTGTCCCCCTGGCTGAAGTCCGATGTGACTTGGTGGTTCCTGCTGACCTGATGGATACTCCCGGGATCCAGATCATTTTGAATGTGCTTCAAAGCCGGGGATTCAGGGATGAACTTTCCCTGCTGCCCGGATACAGCCATAAAAAACCGGAACCACCATTGCCTTATTCTAACCCCGAAACCCCCTTTCTTTGGAACATTTCACCGGTATCTGAGTTTCTTTTCCCACAAAGACCGGCTTAAAAAACGGCAATATCGATATATTTTGTTGACATATCGCCACAATGCCATTATGACACAGCTATAATATAGTTGTGTCGATATAAGCATAACGATAGAACCCTGATCAGTACCGTCATGCCAGACATGGGAACCGTTCTTTTCCTAAGGTCACGGCACATCGGGGTTCCCCAACACGGAGGGAAAAAAACGATGAGGTATGCCGAAGCCGGGTATAACCTGGAGATTGATTTGACACGGGGGAACATCGAGCGGGTGGAGACCGATCCGGATCAGATGGCTCGCCACCTGGGTGGCCTGGGAACCAGCGTGAAGCTCCACTACGACCGGGTCCCCCCTGAAACCCAGGCGTTTGATCCGGAGAACTTGCTGGTTTTCAGCAACGGCCTGTTGTGCGGGACCCCGGCCTTCAGTGCCAACCGCACCCTGGTCAGTTTTATTTCACCCCAGACCCATCTGCTGGCCTATCCCATGATGGGCGGTTTCTGGGCCTCGGAACTCAAGTATGCCGGATATGACAAGGTGATTGTCCGGGGCAAATCCCCCAAGCTGATCTATATCTGGATTCACAACGACAAAGTGGAAATCCGGGATGCGGCCCATCTAAAAGGAAAAGGGGCCATCGAAACCCAGGAAATGATCCGCGAAGAACTCAATGAACCCAATGCCCAGGTCCTGGCCATCGGACTGGGCGGAGAAAATAGGTGTTTCACCGCTTCCATTGAACAGTCCCGCTCCAGCTCCAGCCGGGGCGGCGGCGGTGCGATCCTGGGTGACAAAAAATCAAGGCCATTGCCGTCCGAGGAACCAAACCGGTGCATCTGGCCCGGGGGGCTGAATTCATGGAACATCTCAAAGATGTCCGAAAATATATCGACTTCCGTAATGAAAACCCGATTCCCGAGGTCATGCCCATCCTTTCGGGTATCGGTTCTCCACAAATGATGAAGCACGTGGATGAACAATGGCATACCGAAGCCTTTGCCTGGGGGAATGCCCGGACCCGACGAAAGGGGTTCTGGACCAAGGAAATCGAAGAAAGCTGGGAAAAAAGCCAGCGCAGCGCCATCAAGCGCTTCATCTCCTGCTATAACTGTCCCCAGCAGTGCGGGGCCCTGATCAATATTGAAGGGGTGCCCCCTTATATGATCAAATGCTTTTCCAAGTTGACCTATGCCATGGCCGCCCATGTGGATGATCTGGACTTTTCCTGGCGAATCTGCCACAAGGCCTTTGAATACGGCTTGGATTCCTTTTCAACCCCCCAGATTCTGGCCTTCGGGATCGAGCTTTATGAGGCAGGGATTCTGACGGATGAAGATTTCAAAGGATGTCCCGCAGACAAGGAAGGGCGGTTTTTCTGGCTGCTTGACAGGGTTGCCCGGCGGGAGGGGATCGGCGATGTTCTGGCCGACGGCACCTACTGGGCGGCAAAACGGATCGGAAATGGAGCGGAAGCCTTTGATCACAATACCACCAAAAACATGAACAGATGAACATCAAGCTGGGCATGCTGGATCCGATGTATTTTCTCATGTACGCCACCAACGAAAAAATCAGCATCACCCAGATCGAAGGCAACTGGCCCCAGGCCCCGTTTCCGGACAGGGAAAAACGAAAATCGTTTGTCAAGGACTGGCCCCAGCTTCCGAATGACCGGTTCAAGGAATATTTTCTGGAATGGGAACCCAGAGGGGAAAAATCCAATCCCGAATTCCCGACACCGGACATGTGTTCGGAAATCGTGGACTGGATGGAAATGCTCCACAATATTGACGACGCTTTAGGGATCTGTGCGGGCATGGGCTCTTTCTGCCTGAAACCGCCCTACCATATTCACAACTATCACAAGCTGATTTCAGCGGCCACCGGCATGGATGTGGGCCAGGAGGACCTGAAGACGATTGTCAAACGCAGCCGGAACCTGCACCGGGCATTCAACAATATCCGGGGCATGTGCCGGGCCGATGAAAAGCCGCCGGAAGATCATTGGAAACACCGGTTCCCGGAACTGGAAGAAAACCTGCTGACCACCTATTACCGATTCAAGGGATGGACCGATGAAGGGGTGCCCACCAGAAAACTTCTCGAAGAGCTGGACCTGGCTTATGTGGCGGATGACCTGGAACAAAGGGGGATTTTGAAAAATGGCCAAGATAACCAAGAAAATTAAAACCATCAAAGTGGATGCGGACAAATGCAATGGATGCCGCACCTGTGAAATTGTCTGCTCCGCGTATCATTCCACGCCCGAATACTGCACGGTCAATCCGGCCGCATCCCGAATCCATATCGTCACCCGACGTCTGAGGGATATCTGGCTGCCGGTATTTGCCGGTGAATACACCCCGGCGGAATGCAACGGCCGGGATAAATATATCATAGACGGCAAAGAGTATGACGAATGTACCTTCTGCCGGGCCACCTGTCCGTCCCGGGATTTGTTCAAGGATCCGGATTCAGGTCTCCCCCTGAAATGCGACATGTGCGAAGGATTAGACAGGCCCCTGTGTGTCGAATGGTGCCTCAACGAAGTGCTGATCTATGAAGAACGGGAAGAAGAGGTGGACGAAGAAGTGCTTCTGGATGAAATGGAAACCGGCCTGGAAGCGTTGATGGAAAAATTCGGCCGTGACAAAGTGGAATCGGCCATGAACCGCATGAGCCGAAATGGATAATCCCGCTTCCATGAAAGCAGGTGCCATGAAAACCCATCCCATCCCCGGATATGAAGCAGCCCTAAAAATGACCCTGGATGCCATCCCGCCCGTGAAAGCCAGCAAAGAAAGGGATCTGGGAGACTGCCTCCAGCGAGTTCTTTACGCGGATATTCATTCCATGGTCAACTCCCCTTCCGTGGATGCATCAATGAAAGACGGATATGCAGTTCTTTCCGATGAGATCCGGGATGCTACGCCTGAAAACCCCGTGCGGTCGAAACTCACCGGCACGATGGCGGCCGGGGGGGAATCCCGCTTGCGGGTCGACCCGGGAACCGCTGTCCGTATACTAACCGGGGCTGGGATTCCTTCCGGCGCCACAGCAGTCCTGGCCGGAGAGTTCGCCAGGTGCGACCGGAAATGGGTCACCGTGTTCAACCATGCCGAACCGGGCCGGAATATCCTACAGGCCGGCATGGATGTCCGTGCCGGGGAACAGGTGGCTAAAAAGGGGACTATTCTGACTCCGGGATTGATCGGGACCATTGCCGCTGCCGGTTTCGGATGGGTCCCGGTGTATCGCCGGCCCCGGGTCGCCATCCTGGCAACCGGTGATGAACTGGTGCTTCCCGGGGGCCCGTTACCGGATGGAAAACTCTATGCCAGCAACCTGGAAATGCTCAAGGCCTGGTGCAGGCAGTTCGGCATGTCCGCCAGTTTCCAGTTACTCAAAGACACTCCTGAGATCATTTCCCATGCCATGGAAACAGCAGCTGTCGCCCATGACGTCATCATCACCAGCGGCGGGGCCTGGACCGGAGAGCGGGATTTCATTGCCCGAACCCTGACATCCCTGGGATGGAAAAAGGTATTTCATGCCATCCGCATGGGCCCGGGCAAAGCCGTAGGATTCGGCATGCTTCATGAAAAACCGGTGTTCATTCTCCCAGGCGGTCCCCCTTCCAATCTGACCGCTTTTCTGCAGATCGCCCTCCCCGGGCTGCTCAAACTGGCAGGGCACCGCCGGCCCGGTCTGCCGGAAATCCGGGTCAGATTGCAAACCCCCTTGGACGGCAGCCATGTCGACTGGACGGAGTTTGTCTATGGTTCCTTGGTGCCAGGAGACACCCACACCGGATTCCGGCCGTTGAAACTGACCCGGCGGCTTCGGTCCATGGCCTTTGCCCAGGCGGCTGTCTCCATTCCCGAGGGAGTCATCTGTCTGCCGGAAGGCAGTATTGTCTCAGCCCAGCTGTTCCCTTGAGCCTGCAACAAAAAGAAAGCGCATGAATCCCGATAGTCAAGTTCCGCCAGAATCGGCAACAGAAAGGAACATGGCAGCATTTTTTCACATAACCATAAATAAATAAAACAGGTAAAGAAACCCATGGAGACATTAGCGCCTTTTTTAGAGGTAATCGACGAGATAAAGGAAGCCGGAGGAGATCCGTTCCAGCTGTGCTTTCAGTGCGGTCTGTGCGACACGGTGTGCCCGTGGAACCGGGTTCGGGATTTCAGCGTGCGAAGGTTGGTGAGAGAGGCTGCCTTTGGATTGACAGAAATCGAAGGCGAGGATATCTGGCGGTGCACCACCTGCGGCCGGTGTCCGTCCCAGTGCCCCAGGGGGCTGGGGCAGATTGAGGTGAGCCAGGCCCTGCGCCGGGTAGCCACGGAATACGAGGTATTTCCCGCGTCCGTCAAGTCTGCCCGGAGTGCCCGGGCCAGCGTGATTTCCGAGGGCAATCCCCTTCAGGGAGAGCGGACGTCCCGGGGAGACTGGGCCAAAGACATGGATGTCAAGCCCTTTGAACCGGACATGGAGGTCCTGTATTTTGTGGGCTGTTATTTTTCCTATGACCCGAGGATGAAAAAAGTGGCCCGGGCCACGGCCAATATCCTGAATGCAGCGGGCGTGGATTTCGGGATTCTGGCGGACAAAGAAAGCTGCTGCGGAGAGAGCATCCGCAAAATCGGCAGTGAAAAGGTGTTCACCGATCTGGCCAAAACCAACATCAAGACTTTTATCGATGCCGGCGTCAAAAAGATCCTGGTGTCTTCCCCGCACTGCTACCATACTTTTAAGAACGAGTACCCGGAATTCATGGTGAATTTCGAAGTGATTCACATGTCCGAGTACCTTTTGGACCTGATCAATGCCGGACGGTTGACGCTGACCAAAGAGATGGATCAGATCGTGACCTACCATGATCCCTGCTATCTGGGGCGGCACAACAACATTTATGAGGCCCCCCGGCTGCTGCTGGGCAAGGTGAGCAAACTCACCTTGCTGGAGATGGCGGACCACGGAAAAAGCAGCTTGTGCTGCGGCGGGGGCGGGGGCCGGATCTGGATGGATACGCCCCAGTCTGAGCGGTTTTCTGATATCCGGCTCAAACAGGCCACGGATGTCGGGGCCAAAGTGCTGGTGACATCGTGTCCTTACTGTATCACCAACTTTGAAGAAAGCCGCCTGAATCTTGAGTATGAGAATGTGCTGGAGATCAGGGATATAACGGAAATCATCAACGACATGCTTTAGTATTGCCGGGTTAAGGCACCGGGCATTATGAAAAGGATGCAATGACGATATGAGGAGATAAAAAGTGGTAAACGACATACTCCCAATAGACAAAATGCAGTTGTTTTCCGACAGTGTTGCCGGCAGGGATTTCGGAGATGTGATGGTGGTGGGCGGAGGCGTCAGCGGGATCCAGGCCTCGTTAGACCTGGCCACTGCCGGATTCCGGGTCTATCTGGTGGAGAAGAACCCCAGTATCGGCGGGCATATGTCCCAGCTGGACAAGACCTTTCCCACCAACGACTGCTCCATGTGAATACTTTCACCCAAACTGGTCGAGGTCGGCCGGCATCCCAACATTGAGGTACTCACATTCACGGAAGTAGAAACCATTGAGGGCGAGAAAGGGGATTTTCAGGTTACCCTGAAAACCCGCCCCAGATACATTATCGAAGAAAAATGCACTGGGTGCACCACTTGCATGGAATACTGTCCGGTGGAATATCCGGACGCATTCAACCAGGGGATTTCCACCAACAAGGCTGTGCATGTCTATTTTTCACAAGCCATTCCCCTGGTGGCCTATATTGATGATTCCTGCCTGTATTTAAAGGAAAAGAAATGCGATATCTGCCGGGGGGTGTGCCAGGCAGATGCCATTGATTTCCGCCAGAAACCCACCCGGACAAGGATCAATGTGGGGGCGGTGATTCTGTCGTCCGGGATCACGCCGTTTGATCCGTCAGCCAGAGAGGAATACGGGTATTCCCAGTATCCCAACGTGGTTACCAGCATGGATTACGAGCGCCTTTTATCCTCCACGGGTCCTTACGGCGGTGAGGTGCGGCGGGGCAGCGACAAAAAACACCCGAAAAACGTCGCCTGGATCCAGTGCGTGGGATCCAGAAGGGTAACCCCCGGGGACAACTCCTATTGTTCCGGGGTGTGTTGCACTTATACCCAGAAACAGATGATTTTGACCAAGGACCATGACCCGGATGCGAAATGCACGGTGTTTCATAATGACATCCGGTCGTTTGGCAAGGATTTTGAGCGGTATTTCCAGCGGGCCGATGACCTGCCTGATACCCGGTTCATTAGAAGCTATGCATCGGTGGCCGGAGAAAACCCGGAAACCAAGGATGTCAAGATACGATATGCCACCGCTGATGAAGGGGTCAAGGAAGAAGAATTCGACATGGTGGTGCTGTCCGTGGGATTGAATCCTCCCAAAGCCTATAGAGAAATTGCGGAAAAATTCGAGATTGACATCAATGATCACGGGTTTTGTGACATCGATTCATCCAACCCGGTGCAGACCAGCCGGCCCGGCATTTTTGTGTCCGGGGCGTTCCAGGGACCCACGGATATCCCGGAATCGGTGTTTTCCGCCAGTGGGGCCGGGTCCCGGGTGGGTGAGATGCTGAATTTCCGCCGGGGCAAACTGGCCACAGACCGGGTCTATCCGGAAGAGCGGGATGTATCTGAAGAACAACCCCGGATCGGGGTATTTGTCTGCCACTGCGGGGCCAATATTTCCAGCGTGGTCAACGTACCTGCCACCGTGGAGTACGCCAAAACCCTGCCCCATGTGGTGTATGCCACCGAACAGATCTTTTCGTGTGCCACCAACTCGGCCCGGGAGATCACGGATCTGGCGGTTGAAAAAGGCCTGAACCGGGTGGTCATCGCGGCGTGTTCTCCCAGAACCCTGGAGCCGTTGTTCCGGGATACGCTCAGGGAAGCCGGACTCAACCAGTATTATCTGGACATGGCCAATATCCGGGAACACTGTTCCTGGGTTCATTCCAGACAGAAGGAAGACGCCACTGAAAAAGCCAAGGACATCATGCGCATGTCCGTGGCCAGGGCTGCTTATCTGGAGCCGCTCAAGGAATTTGATCTGCCGGTGAACAAGGCCGCCTTGGTGGTGGGTGGTGGGATTGCCGGCATGACCTGTGCGTTATCCATTGCCGCCCAGGGCCATACCGTGGAGCTGGTGGAAAAAAGCAAGGAACTGGGGGGTATGGGACGGCGGATCCATGAGACCCTGGAAGGCCTGGAAGTGCAGGCCTACCTCGACGATCTGATCGCCAGGGTCTACAAAAATCCCCGCATTCATGTCTCCCACGAGGCGGAGATTACGCAGGTGGCCGGATATCTGGGCAATTTCACCACCACGGTGAAAACCGAAGGCCGCACCAAGGTCATCAAGCACGGGGCATCGGTTTTGGCTATCGGTGCGGATGTGTACCACCCCACCGAATACCTGTACGGCGAAAACGATGCCGTGTTCACCCACCTGGAGATCGGAGAGGAGATCGCCAGGGGCAATGAGGCCGTCACAGGGGTTGAAAGCCTGGTGATGATCCAGTGTGTGGGCTCCAGAAACGAGACCCACAACTACTGTTCCCGGGTGTGCTGCGGCCATGCCGTGAAAAATGCACTCAAGCTCAAGGAGAAAAATCCGGAAATGCGCATCTATATCCTGTTCAGGGATATGCGTACCTATGGGTTCAAGGAAGACGCCTATCGGAGGGCTTCGGAACTGGGGGTCCGGTTCATCCGGTATACCCCGGAAGATCCGCCGGAGGTGGAAGCGGTCTCTGAAAGCGGCAAAGACCTGATCCGGGTGACCGTGACCGATCCCATCTTGGGGAACCGCCTGGAGCTGGATGCGGACATCCTGTCCCTGGCCGCCGCGGTCAGACCGCCTGAATCGATCCATGACATCGCTGCCAAGTTCAAGGTGACCCTGAGTCCGGATGAATTTTTCAAAGAAGCCCATGTCAAACTCAAACCCGTGGAATTTGCTGCGGACGGGGTATTTTTATGCGGGACGGCCCATTATCCCAAGCACATACCGGAGACCATCAACCAGGCATATGGGGCGGCTGGAAGAGTGATTACACTGTTGTCCAAAGACACGGTGGTGGCATCCGGATCTGTGGCCAAAGTGAATGAGCAGGAGTGCGTATCCTGCGGGGCCTGTATCACGGCGTGCACTTACGGGGCCATCCAGTTCCACGATACCCCCAAGGGAAAGAAAGCCATTGTCAATCCGGTCCTGTGCAAGGGTGACGGGCTGTGCAATGCCAAATGCCCCACCAATGCCATCGTGCTCAAGCATTTCACCAATGAGGCATTGTTCGGACAGATTGATGCAGCGGTCACAGCCGGCCAGATTGCCGCACGGATGGATGCGGTATTGGAAGAGGTGTAACTACCAAAACAGCCTTGTAAAAAAGGAGAACTTCAAGAATGAGTGCAGGACAAGAGTTCAAGCCGAAACTGCTGGGATTTGTCTGTCACTGGTGAGCATACGGGGCAGCGGACCTGGCTGGAGTTTCCAGACTACAATATGCAAATGAGATGCGGCTGATCCGGGTGATGTGTTCGGGCCGGGTGGACCTGGAGTTTATCTTCCGGGCGTTTTCCAACGGCCATGACGGGGTGTTCATCGGCGGATGCAAGCTCGATGAATGCAACTATGTCACTCACGGCAACTATGATGCCTATACCAACACCTATATCGCAAAAAAATACTGGCCCATCTCGGCCTCCACCCGGACCGGCTGAGAACCGAGTTCATGTCCGGGGCCGACGGGCACCTGCTGGCAAGGTATACGGACGAGTTCAGCCGTCAGATTTCAGAAATCGGTCCTCTGGGGGCCAGTGAGGGGCTGGCTCCGGACACGGTCCGGTTCAAACTGGCGGCCGCCAGGAACCTGGTGCCGTTCCTCCGCCTGGCGGAACGGGAGAAACTGCGGGTCCCGGAAAAGTCAAAAAAAGCCTATCAGGACTTTTTCAGCAGCCCGGACACGGATGACTTGTTTGAGCGGCTTTTGACCGACAAGCTGGCCATCAGCCAGATTCTGCTGCTGCTTAAGGAAAAACCCCTGTCCACCAGCGACATCTCCGGGCACCTGGGATTGAACCCGTCCGAGGTGTCCCGCCATATGATCACTTCCTCGCGGCACGGCATGGTCAGATATGATACGGCCAGCAATTGTTACGAACTGGCCGGGGCATAATGTTACAAATTATTATGGGAAGCATCCGATGGAAATTGAAAAAGTAGATCAGATAATCGAAAAGCACCATGGAGAAGCCAGCAACCTGCTTCAGATCATGCTGGATATTCAAAGCGAGAACAACTGGCTTTCCAAACAGGCCCTGGAACGGGTCAGTGAGAAACTGTCCGTGCCCATGACCCGGATTCAGCATATTGCCACGTTTTACAAGGCGTTCAGCCTGGTTCCCAAGGGACGGCACAAGGTTCATATCTGCATGGGCACGGCCTGTCATGTCAGAGGTGCCACACGGATTCTGGACACGGTGGAGGAAGCCACCGGCATCAAGCCCGGGGAAACCGATCTGGATCTGAAGTTCAGCCTGGAAACCGTGAACTGTCTGGGGTGCTGCGCCTTGGGGCCTGTGATGGAAGTGGACGGCAAGGTTCATGGAAAAATGTCACCAGTCAAGGCGTCCAGCGCCTTGAAAACATATGAATAGGGGAAAATTATGGCACGGTTAGAAACGCCGGAAGCGTTGGAAGCGTTCCGGCAGGAGATATTGACCCGAAGAGATCCTGACAGCCCCTGTGTGTCCATCTGTGCGGGTGCCGGATGTGTGGCATCCGGTGCGGATGAGGTCATTGCCGCATTTGAAAAGGAGATCGAAACAAAGGGGCTGTCCGCCACGGTCTCCACCAAAGGGACGGGCTGTCCGGGATTTTGCGAACAGGGACCGGTGGTGGTGATCTACCCGGAAGAGATCTGCTATCTCCAGGTTCAGGCCAAAGATGTGCCCGAGATCGTGGAACAGACCATTGAAAACAACCAGGTGGTGGAACGGCTGTGCTACAAAGACCCTGCCACAGGCGACCGGGCCGTTAAGGAATCGGATATTCCTTTTTACCGTTCCCAGCAGCGCACGGTCCTGTGTAACAATATCAAAATCGATTCGAAAAGCATTGAAGACTACCTGGCCCTGGGGGGATATTCTGCCCTGGCCAAGGCCCTGGGTCAGATGACCGATCTGGAAGTGCTCGAAGAGGTTAAAAAGTCGAATATCCGGGGCCGGGGCGGGGCCGGGTTCCCGGCCGGCCGAAAATGGGAAGGATCCAGAAATGCGGATGATCCCATCAAATATGTGATCGTGAATGCTGATGAAGGCGACCCCGGTGCGTTCATGGACCGGGCTCTTCTGGAAGGCAATCCCCATTCCATCCTGGAAGGGTTGATTTTAGGCGGATACGCTGTCGGGGCCCATGAAGGGTATTTTTATGTCCGCCAGGAATACCCCCTGGCTGTGGAAAACATCAATCTGGCCATCAAACAGGCGGAACATTACGGGCTTTTAGGGGAAAACATCCTGGGTTCCGGCTTTGACTTCAAAGTGATCGTGCACCAGGGAGCCGGGGCGTTTGTGTGCGGGGAGTCCACGGCCCTGATGACCTCTTTGGAAGGCAAGGCTGGCGAACCCCGGCCCAAGTATGTCCGGTCCAATGTCAAGGGACTGTGGGAACGGCCTTCCGTGCTCAACAACGTGGAAACCTGGGCCAATATCCCTTTGATCATCGACAAGGGCGCAGACTGGTTCACCTCGGTGGGCACAGACAGTTCCAAAGGCACCAAAATCTTTTCCCTGGTGGGGAAAATCACCAACACCGGTCTGGTGGAAGTACCCATGGGCATGACCCTGAAAGAGATCATCTATGACATCGGCGGCGGGATCCCCAACAACAAGAAATTCAAGGCGGTCCAGACCGGCGGGCCCTCCGGCGGCTGCATTCCTGAACACCTGCTGGACCTGCAGGTGGGGTTTGACGAACTCACCAAGGCCGGGTCCATGATGGGGTCCGGCGGCATGATCGTCATGGATGAAGACACCTGTATGGTGGATGTGGCGAGATATTTCATCGAGTTTCTCACGGACGAGTCCTGCGGCAAGTGTGTGCCCTGCAGAGAAGGGCTGCGCCAGATGCACCGGATATTGACCAATATCACCAAGGGCAAAGGCAAGGAGGGCGATATCGAACTGCTGGAGGAGCTGGCGGAAACCGCGGTGGAAGCCTCATTGTGCGCTTTGGGCAAAAGTGCGCCCAACCCGTTTCTAAGTACGTTGAAATATTTTCGAAACGAGTATGAGGCCCATATTCATGACAAGAAATGCCCGGCTCTGTCCTGTAAGGAGATGATCAGTTTTTACATTGATCCGGACAAATGCACGGGCTGCGGTACCTGCCGCAAACAGTGCCCGGCCGATGCCATTGACGGGGACAAGAAACTGATCCACATCATTGATCAGGACAAGTGTACCCGATGCGGCACCTGTTTTGAGGTGTGTCCGCCGAAATTTTCTTCCGTGGTCAAACTGTCCGGGGAGCCGGTACCAAACCCTGTGCCCGAAGAAGAACGCTTTATCCGGAAAAAGACAAAAGAGAAAGGATAGGTCATCATGGGTGACATTCAATTTGAAATCGATGGGCAGACCGTGACCGCAGATCCGGGCATGACCGTTCTGGAAGTGGCCCGAAAACATGGGATAGACATCCCCACTTTATGCCATCATGAAAAACTGGAACCGTTCGGCGGGTGCCGGCTGTGTATCGTGGAAGTGGAGGACCGGGGCTGGACCAAATATGTGGTGTCCTGCGTGTTCCCGGCGGCCAGCGGGATCATCGTCAGAACCCGGTCCGAAAAAGTGGACCGGCTGCGCAAAACCATCATCGAGCTGCTCATGGCCCATGCACCGGATGCGCCCCAGCTGACGGCATTGGCAAAGGAATACGGTGCCAAGCCTGACCGTTATGAAAGGGATCCGTCTTTTTGCATCCACTGCGGCCTGTGCGTGAGATACTGTGCGGAGGTGGCGGGCAAACACGCCCTGGGGTTCGTGGACCGGGGCATCAACAAGGAGATCAGCTTTGTGCCGGAAATTGCTGCCAAATACTGTAATGACTGCAAGGAATGCTTCCCTTTGTGCCCCACCTCCTATCTCCAGGCCGCGTTTGTCTATGCCCAGGCCATGGCGTTTTCAACATCCTGACCAAAGGGGGGGGGCATGACCGAGCTAACAAAGGCACAACACCTGATATTGAAATCAACACCGGTACTGGGCAAAGAAAGCGTCCCGGTCCTTGATGCATTGAAACGGGTGTTGATCCAGGATATCACCGCCATGGAAGTGTTACCCGCAGCGGACATATCTGCCCTGGACGGATATGCCGTCCGATACGCCGATCTCATCGAGGGTGTTTCGCGCAGCATTTACCCCATGAGGATAGCGGGAGAATCCCGAGCTGGCAGTCCGTATGACAGGATAGTCAATGAAAACGAGGCAATCCGCATCACGACCGGAGCCCTGATTCCGGACGGAACGGACACGATCATCAAACAGGAAGATGCCATTGAAGAAGAGGGTTCCATCATCTGTATCCACCGGCCCGGCTATGGCGAAGGCATCCGATTCCGCGGGGAATCGATGCAGAAAGGGGATGTGATCCTTCATGCCGGCACCGTTATCAATCCTCTTGAAATCGGTGTTCTGGCAAGCCTGAGGCGGGCTTATGTCTCGGTTCATAGAAAACCGGTGGTAGCGATTGTCTCCACAGGTGATGAACTGTCGGATTTCCATGAACCCTATACCTCCTTCAAGGCCATGAGTTCCAACCTCTACGCCCTGGCCGCTCAGGTAATGGAAACAGGGGGAACTCCCTTGTGCATAGGGATTGTCAAAGACGATGTGAGGGCTTTACAGGCCGTATTGGATGATGCCTGTCACGCCGATGTCGTCATGACGTCCGGGGGGTCGTCCAAAGGAAAATATGATTTGATCCGTCAAACATTTCAGGCCATGGATGTCAAGCTCCGGTTTTCCAACCGTTCCAGAAAGCCCGGTAAACCCACTCTTTTCGGAACCCGAGGCAATACCCTGTTTTTCAGCCTGCCGGGAAATCCCTATGCATCCATGCTTTCGTTTGATCAGCTGATCAAGCCGGCTCTATACAAAATGATGGGACACCCGGATGTGTTCAAAGTATATTGTCGGTTGAACGGACATTTTTCAAGCATTGACACGTTTTCCGAACGAAAACCCAACCCCGGTGACCGGCAGAATCGAGCCCCCCATGTCCTTCTTGGAAAATCATCCGGAAAACCTTTTTCAAATTTATTTTACCGATGAAACCGCCTCATTCCGCCTGAATCACTTCGACCCAAGAAGACTATGAAAAACGGTGTTTACAGGTATGAATATATCGTTTTGTTCATAAGACAGCGAAAAAAGCTTAGATATTGACAACAAACAACCGCTTAATTATAAGGAACACTTGTGGTTGGAGAATCTCATCCATAAACCTAAACTGAAGAGGAAAAACAATATGGAACCGTTTAAAAAAAGAGGGATAGGCATTTTTATCAGTTGTGTGCTGGTGCTGGCAGCAATGG
>LQAF01000149.1_pt1 | contig 15412 bp, 15 predicted proteins | sample 1535781 | NCBI WGS metagenome assembly LQAF01 (sample SAMN04331583, study PRJNA305678) | bioreactor metagenome | isolation source: bioreactor_2 inoculated with Wadden Sea sediment 2nd replicate of a... | place: Germany:Bremen
GCAACCCCTAAAGCCCGGCGTCTCTTAAAACAGATTTCTGGTAATCATTACTGCCGAATGTGGGCCAGAGCTTGAAACCTTCAAATTCTGGGCTTATTGCTATGTTTTACTTTTTATACGATTGCCCTGGCAAACATTAAGCCTTACTGAATAGTGTTTTGCTGTACAAGATGATCCGTAACACTAGATATGAATACTGTCTATGTCCAAAATTCCGGAAATTCAGGTAGTTTGGGGTCATAGGTTTTTACGCATTCATGCTGAACATTGCGCGAACTTTTGGGTTCATTACTTATTCGAATTTGCATCGGTTTGATTCCCAAAGATTCTGTAAACGTTTGGTAGGTAGCACCCCATCATTGAAATACAAGACTTGTTTTAAAAATCTACATATTTCTTTTTTAGCTGCCTCAACTTCTTTCAATCTCTCCTCTGCGCTAATATCGTTTGATCTTAGCGCAGAAATAAGTTGCTTAGTCTGTGCTTGTATCTCGATCTGTAATTTTTTCAATAAATCGGGATCAATAACTTCAGCAACCTTTTTCTGTCCGATCTTTAAAGGTTTTTGAGCTCTTTCTTCAGCTTGTTTTATCTTAGACTTATTAACAGATCTATTTGATGAAGCAGCTGAATAATAGGCTTGGACAAGAGTTCCCATAGCACCTATGCTAGCAATAATGAGTCCTGCAATTTCAATCATTTATCACCTCTACTGTTCAATTTTCTTATTTACGGATATATACTGCATCGTGTTAATCTATGGATATTACTTTATTCCTCTAATAGGTCTCACTCGATATCTTTCATTTTTACCACTATAGGTAACATTGCCATCACTAAATCTTAGTGCAAATGCCGTTAAATCAGTATATTCAGTTGAACTCCAATAATATTCATCAGAAAAATCACCTAGACCATTTAATTTTAAAGCATTATACATTTCAGCTAATTCTGCTCTTGAGGGGAGAAACCAATAATCAGCTGGACTACTTATAATATTATCATCATCATTTGGCACATACCCAAAACACAAATTTGCTGCATAATATGGAGTATATAAATATTCATACGGCACCAATCCAGGCTCAGTAGTATATATTAGGACAGCTTCATTTTTCATCACATTATAGAGATTTTTAGTATTAACTTGTCCTAATAAGGAAGGATTAATATCTCTATCATATCCTTTATAATATCCAAATACATGATTATATGTATTGGGATTATATGAACCTTCTTTATACAGTGAAAACAGTGCATAAACATCTGCTTGAGCTACTTCCAGATACTTATAAGGAGAATACCTCTCAGTCCATCCTTTCTCTTCTATATCAACAAATATAATTCCACCTGATGGTCCTATATCCCCTACATTATAGATTTTATCAAAGTATGCCGTAAAATTTGTTGTCCCAAGATTTCTAATCTGTCGAGAGGCTTCAGTATTACCATCATTCCATTGCACAAATCGGTAGCCATCAGCAGGGGTCGCTATTATAGTTGTAGTCTCCCCGGTGAAATATGTTCCTCCACCAGAGACTGTCCCCAAGGTATCATTATTTGATTCAACTGTTACAGTGTAAATCCTAGCAAAAACAGCAGTATACGTTGTTCCTCCGGAAACAACCGTTATCTCCCTAGTAATTTCTGTGTTCCAATCATTCCACTTATCGAATCCATAGCCATCAGCAGGTATTGCGATAATAGTTACCGTCTCTCCTACATCGTAGGTGCCGCTTCCCGTTACTGTTCCATAGGTATCGTCATTAGCGTTTAACGTTATTGATGCAATTTCAATAAAATTTGCTGTATACGTTGCCCCCTCCTGAGACGATTGAGACCTCTCGCGTTGCCTCAGTATTCCCGTCATTCCATTGATCGAACCGGTAATTCTCTACAGGTGTTGCTGTTATAGTTACTGTCTCTTCTGCATCATAGGTACCACAGCCAGTTACTGTTCCATGCGTATCATTATTTGTTACAACAGTTAAATTGGCACCAAATATTGCTGTATAACTTGGATTACCAGACATAACTGTAATTTCCCTCGTAGCCTCATCATTACCATCATTCCACCTTCTAAATACATTTCCATCAACAGGTGTTGCTGTTATGGTAACAGTTTCTCCAACATCACATGTACCGCTACCGGTTACCGTCCCATAAGAATCATCGTTCGCTTCAACTGTTATAGTTGAAATTTCTATAAATGTTGCAGTATAGATTGCTCCACCTGAGGGTACTGTTATACTAAGAATACTTGCTATACTTCCATTGTTCCATTGGTCAAATCTATATCCAGTTGCAGGCGTTGCAAAAATATGAATTTGTTTTCCAACTGGATATTCACCACCACCTCGCAATTCTCCAAAATTTATATTGTTTGCTTCGAGAATTATCTCAACATTTTCAGCAAAAATGGCTTCGGTGGAAAACCCTTCCAAAGGAACTTCAATATCACGAGATGCATCAGTATAATATACTATTTCCCCTATCCAATAATAATAATCACTCCAGTGTAAAAAACCATACCCTTCATTTGGTATTGCACTAATTGTTACAGTATCTCCAACAAAGTATGTACCTCCACCAGACGTTGTTCCATATATATCCTTATTGGATGATAGTGAAATATTACTAATCTCATGGAAATAGGCTGTATATGTTTTAGAATATTCAGGTACCATTACATCACGTATTGACTCTCTATTCCAATCACTCCATTTGACAAATCCAAACCCTTCATTCGGAGTAGCACTGATTGTTACAGTATCTCCAAAATCATATTTCCCTTCTCCGGAAACTGTTCCATAACCTGTTTTGTGTGTATCATAATGTTGGGCTTTTAAACAAATATAACCTTGCTTAATGAATAATGCTGTATAGGTTGCACCTCCTGAAAGTACTGTAACTTCTCTTGTAGTTTCTGTGTTTCCATCATTCCATCCGGAAAATCGATAACCGCAACCATCAATGAACTTAGTAGTAATGGTTATCACCTCTCCCACATCATAAGTGCCACTTCCCGATACTGTTATGTTAACACTATCCGTATCATGTAAAACTGTAATTGTAGCTACTTCAACAAAACTGGCAGTAAACGTTGAACCACCAGAAACTACTATAATATCCCTAGTAGTCTCTGTATTTCCATCATTCCATTGATCGAACCTGTATCCACTTGCCGGTATAGCCGTGATAGTAATAATATCACCTACCTCATAAGTTCCACCGCCAGTTACTGTACCATACACTTCATTATTTGATTGAACAGTTATAACAGCTTTCTGTTTTACAAACTTTGCGGTATAGGTCGCTCCACCAGAGAGAACTGTGATCTCTCTAGTTGCATCGGTATTTCCGTCATTCCATTGATCAAATCGATATCCACTTGCAGGTGTCGCTGTGATGATTACCGTCTCTCCTGCATCATATGTACCACTTCCCGTTACAGTCCCCTGGTTTGTGTCAATGGATACAACCTGAATCGTACTCAACTCAATAAATGTAGCCGTATAGGTTGCTCCACTAGAGGGAACCGTGATCTCTCTAGTCGCATCGGTATTTCCATCATTCCATTGATCAAATCGATATCCACTTGCAGGTGTCGCTGTGATGATTACCGTCTCTCCTGCATCATATGTACCACTTCCCGTTACTGTTCCAAACGTATCATTATTTGCTTGAACAATTATTGTTTGAAGGTAAATTTTTTCAAATACAGCTCGATAAATGGATCGACCGGAGGAAACAACTATTTCTCTTGACGATTCCGTGTTATAGTCTGACCAATAGTCGAATTTATAACTGCTTGCTGGAATCGCTGTGATAGTAATAGTCGTACCTACTTTACAGATTTTTTCCCTAGCAGATAAAAGTACGGGACCAGTAACAGTAACAGTTCCAGCTTCCCACACAGATGGCTCAATGAGAACCTTTCCAATTTCAATAAATTCAGCTTTATAACTAGCACCTTCTGAAGGTACAATTATATTTCTCGTTGCCTCTGTATATCCATCATCCCATTGTAGAAACCAATAAAATCCATCTGTAGGAATTGCTTTTATTGTAATTGATTCTCCGACTTCATATATCCCCGCACCAGTTACAGTCCCATAGTCGATATTATTAGACTCTACCGATATTTCAGCAGTTTCTGGGGCTACTATTGCACAAGAAAATGAAAGGACCATTGCGATTAAACCTATGAAAAAGAAAATAGTCTTGTTCATGCATAATCCATTGTTGATAATATAAATGCCAATATTAGTATCAAAAAGATACTTAAAAATTTTCTCTTTCTTGAGGAAGCTTGAGGAAGCTTGTTATCTCTTTCCAACCGTAAATCTTCACTAAAATGGTCAAGAGATGATCTAAATGATTTCCACAATTTATCTTTAGGTATTAACATCACGACATCATCAATTTTTTTTATATAGACATGATCCTCTTCAAACCTGTACTCCTTTGGAAGTCTAACAGCCTGACTTCTACCGTTCTCAAATACTTTAGCAGTATCCATAGTTACCTCCATAAGGTATATATCTGAATATATACCTTATGGAAACAAAATACAAGTGAATATATGTGCCATTACCCTGTAGGCACTAGGATCCTCTGTGTCAAGATAGTTGTCAGGTCTTCAGTGTACCGGGCTGTCCTGACCTTCATCCCAGAATCAATACCAGGACGATTGCACAGGGAGGAATAGACTGTATCATACGATATCTTCTCACCTTCGATCTCGAGACTTGAGAGGATCTCATCGGTAAGAGAACGGGCATGCATCCTGTTTCTCACATTCTGATCAATGATGCCCAATACTATATCGGTTACTCTGTTCTGCAGTTCATAGGTTTCATAGTGTTTCTCAATGTGCTCAACATCATACACATACGATGGCCAATCAGGATTATTCTACATATATGACATCTTCATCACTCCCAGCTGAAGTCTCTCATATAAGGCACTTTTTCATTCATCATATTTGACAGGGTACGTGTACTATTTCATGATCTTCTTCATATGTGAGGGAGTAGAGCATGCATCACTCATTTCTGATGGGGTATATAGCTACTCCCATCCATGACTAGCCTCCCAAACCCGGCATCCTGAAGAAACAGCCTTGATGAGGGTGGTCAGGACCAATGGCAGCGAAGGTGAACAGCATGGGATCACAGCTCATACGATCACCCGGAAGAGATGGGAAAGCTACATTCCAGCAGCTCCCGAGACCTGATGTTTCGTGCATCAGATTTTTGGCAATCATTGGTGCCGAAGGTGAGCCATATTCAACTTGACAGCGGTAGGACTCTGAGAAAACCGGAGATCTGTTGCTGTCTTCTCGTATCAGTCCATATGGAACATCAACTCTAGTGGATCAGACACGGGACTGGCATCCTCGTTCGTCTCCATGATATCCTGCATATACTCCCACCAGCGTCTGAGGACCGGTTCTCTGACCAGATCTTCAGTTGCACAACGCTTCTCATCTACCGTATAGGAGGCGAATAGATACCCTGAGGCTTCATGAAGATATATGTCATAATCGCTGAACCCATAGGATGAGAGCAACTCTACGAGTTCAGGCCAGATCTGATTGTGACGTCTTCTATACTCATCCTTCTGTCCCGAATGCAATCGCATGACAGATGTCACTCTTCTCATCTGTTCGTCCCCCCTTCAACATGTCGTATGAACGCACTGTAGGTCTCTCTCATAGTATTCAACGGTTCATAGATCTCCAAGCGAAAAGAATCACTTACACATTCCCTGATACGTCCTATACCATCCAGCTCTCCCATTCCATAGGCCTGCATCAGGATGTTCCCGGTCGCAGAAGCCTCTGCCGGACCTGCTACCACCGGGGTGTTGGAGATATCACTGATCATCTGCATGAATAGTCTGTTGTGGATCCCTCCCCCTATGGCATGGATCCGTTCATATCTCTTGCCTGTCACTGATGCCAAGGACTGGAGGATATACTGGACTTTACAGGCCAGAGATAGGAAGACCGTATAGGCTATCTGAGCAATGTCGAGAGGGTCGATCACCACACCATCAAAAGCGTTAAGATAGTCTACAATCGCCTGTACCATATCATCTGGGTTCAAGAACGATGGATGGTCCGGATCAATGAGCAGGGATCTCAGGCTCCCTCTCGTCCTTACTTCCTCAACAATCTGACTGTAAGAGAGATCGGTATGATAGTTGGTCTTCCAGCTGGCTTTACAGCGTTGGATGAGCCAGAGCCCCATGGTGTTCTTCAAGAAGAGGGAGGTGTCGAAGACCCCTCCGGAGTTGGAGATGTTCATCTCCTGGCTCTGTGTGTTGATCACCGGTCCCGGTAGCTCGAACCCCGCCATGACCCAGGTACCCGTACTGATGTAGGCCCAAGAATCACCGGTGGCAGGAATACTCACAGCTGCACTGGCTGTGTCATGCACGGCAGGGGCGATGACCACAGTATGTTCGGGCAGGTGTGTCTGTTGGCAGATAGTCGGATGTACTGAGCCTAACACCGTTCCAGGTTCTACTATGGTACTCTTGATGTGGTCTTCAAGCCCTAAGGCTGTGAAGATCTCATCATCCCAGGTCTTCGTTCTTGTATCGATGAGCCCACTGATCGAAGCGACTGTGTACTCCGTGTATGTCTCCCCGCATAACAGATAATGGATAAGGTCCCCTATGAACAGAAGATTCCTCCCCCGAGCTAGATGCTCAGAGTGATCCCTACTCATCGCTGCGAGTTGGTTCACCGTATTGATGACCAGTTGCTGAATCCCTGTCCTCTGGTAGAGCACCCCGTTCCCGAAGATCTCCTCCAGAAGGTTGTCTGTCCCGTCTGTCCTCGCGTCACGGTAGTGGTACGGAAGCATCGAAAGTTCCCCAGCCGCATCGAGTAGTGTGAAATCGACTCCCCAGGCATCGACTCCTATCGAGACGATCCTCTGGCCATACTGCATTGAACAGAGAGTTATCCCATGGAGTATCTCTTCGAAGATCCTGTAGATGTCCCATCTCAGAGTCCCAAGGAGGGGAAATCCCTTGGTGGGGAATCTATGGACTTCTTCGAGCCTCACCTTCCCCTCCTCCAGCATCCCTGCTATGACTCTGCCGCTCTCAGCCCCGAGGTCGACGGCTATATGGACACTACCACTCATAGCACCTCCAATGCATGTGTGATCCGATCGGTATCGATCGGGTAGGTACCATACTCACGAATCGTGTCAAGAAAGACCTGATAGAGTCCGGAGTCGATCCCCCTGTGGATCGAGTTGCTTGATGAGATAATGTGTCCACCACCGACCGAGGCCGCGAGCATACAGTTGAGGGTATCTTGTATGACATCCTTCTTGCTGCCATCGACGAGGGTCTTCACGCAGTCCACGTTCCCCTTCAATGCTACCCTCTCACCATAGGTCTGTTTCATGTACCGTATATCCATGGACCCAAGGGGATCGATAGGGTCAAGACAGTCTATACCGGTGTCGACTAACTCCTTGGTCACAGCTCTCAGGTCTCCATCAGAATGTTTGATCACATAGAGCCCTATCTTCTTGAAGTTCTCCACCAGAGTCTTGAAGTGAGGGTAGACCTGTGCAAGGTACATCTCAGGACTCACCAGAAGTCCAAGATTGTTCGCTATATCATCTCCGATGACGATGACCTCGACCCCGATCTCTTTCAGGTTCCTGGCTATCCTCGTGCTGTGTTCCACGCACATGAGCATCAAGGCCTCGACGAGTTCCGGTTGGAGATAGAAGGCCATGAGAAAGTTCTCGAAGCCCATCAGATCCCTTGGGTGGGAGAAGACATCCTTCACTCGGGCTACTACTGCTATCTCTGGAGAAACGGTCTCCAAGGCATTTTTGATCGAGTCGAACCGGTATTCAGCATCAGGGTCAGGGACCTTCATTTTCTCGAAGTCATCCATCGTCTCAATGGGGAATCCAACAGGGTTCGGGTAATCATCGTAGGTGACCCGTGTGACACCCCACTCATCAATGATATGGCGTGAGTCTATCCTCTGTTTGGTATAGTTCAATGAGACAGCGACCCCATCCAGGTCTGCCCTCTTGGCAAATTCCAGGTCATTGGTAGTCCCATACATCTGTTGCATAACCTGTGGATGGAGAACCCATTCCATCGTCGGGAGCCTATCCGGTTCCTTTCGCTCTAACGCTGTGATCACCCGCTCTCGTCCAGTCATACCTCTCAACCTCCCAGGGTGTTCATACCACCCTCTTTGCGTTCCTCGATGATCCTCTTCGCATAGCCAGAGTCTCGATAGTTCATCAGAGGGTCGGTATCAACAAGTCCCATCTCGAGTCGGACTTCACCGAGTAAGGGTTCAACATCGGTGTTGAACGCATCCATGACGATCTTGTTCGAAAGAATGACATCATTGGCTTCTTGGGCTTTGGCAAGAGCCTCTCTGTCAATGATCAAGGCCTTGGCATAAGCAGTCTGGATGTTCATGACTGAGTAGATAATCCCCTCTATGCTCGGTTCTATATTGTGTGACTGGTCGAGCATGTAGGTGATGTTCGTATCAAGTCCCTCAAGACCGGCATCTACGATCTCCTTGAAGATCAGGAATGTCTCCAAGGGTTTAACAGTCCCTGTGATCAGATCATCGTCTGCATACCGCCGGTTATTGAAGTGGAAGGCTCCGAGCTTACCCTCATCGAGCAGGTTCGTGACGATCTGTTCGATATTTACCCCAGCCAGGTGATGGCCCAGGTCCACAAGGACTTTCGCCTTGTCTCCGAGCTTGTCACACATGAGTTTCGATGCTCCCCAATCGGGAAGGTCGGTCGTATAGAAGAATGGCTCGAAGGGCTTATACTCCAAAACCATGCTCATGTCATCATCCAGGGCATCATAGAGAGCCTTGAGGCCCTCATACAGGCGGTGCTTCCGCTTGATCAGGCTATCCTGTCCCGGATAGTTGGTCCCATCGGCAAGCCACATACCGATAACCTTCGATCCCATCTCTCGTGCCTTCCAGACACATTCAACCAGATGGTCGATGGTCTTCTGCCGCACTGATTCTATCGGGCTGCAGATACTGCCATACCGATACTCCTGACCGGCAAAGGTGTTCGGATGGAATGTACCGATCTTCATGCCTTTGGCTTCGGCATACTCTCGAACAGGTGCGTACTGTCCATCATCAGTGACATCCCATAAGACATGGGAAGCCATGACCGGACAGATACCGAGGACCCTCTGGATCTCTGCACAGTCATCGATCTTGTCCCAGATATTCCTGGCAGCACCGGCATCCTTGAAGGTACCGTATCGTGTACCAGAATTACCGACAGCCCATGAGGGCAGTTCGATGACCATGCTCTTCAATTGTTGTTTTATCTCATCAGTCGTACACATAGTATCAGATGCTCCTTGTATGACCACCCGGTCCCCATACATGGAGACCGGGTGATTGTTATCTTCTAGAAATCGTGATCATCGACATTATCTTTATTGATATCTAATGGAGGACCAGCATACATGACATTGTTCTGTAGTACGGTCACAGGGTCATACGTGGTAACAGGAATCACCTCTCCCTCCGACAACTCTACAGTCCCTGTTGCAAGTCTATAAGCAAGGTCTCCAGCAACGAACCCGGTTCGATAGGTATCCCATAACATCGCCCCGTCAAGAACACCACTGTGTATATAGTTCCTTGACTGATTAGGAGTACCTAGACCATAGACAGCCACCGAATCCTCTTTTGAGGCATTCTCCACAGCCTGGGCAGCAGCGATCACGCCAACAGTTGTAGGGGACATGATCCCGTCCAACTCCGGGTACTTCTGCAAAGCTGACTCAGCTTCGGTCAGACTTTTCAAAGGCTCATCATTCCCATAAAGAACTTCTATCAGGTTCATAGCATCATAGGTAGAATCAGCTGCCATCATCTGTGTATAGATGGCAATCTGATTGTTCTGGAATGGTGCATCTGTAGTAGAACTCAATACCACAAAATCACCCTCATAGTTCATCTTCTCAGCGAACTGCTTGAAGGAATCGATAGCAAGCTGATCATAATCAGCCGATAGGATAGCCCCATCCCGATGATCTTCGTACCCGATGATATCATCATTCACAGTAAGTACGATAATCCCTTGTGCCCTGGCCTCATCCAAAGCAGGGTTCAGAGCATCGACACTGTTTGGAGAGATACAGATAACATCCACCTGTTTCTGAATCTGTGTCTTGATCAATGGGATCTGAGATGTAGGGGTCACTTCACTTGGTGCGATCATAGAGAATTCTCCCCCGTTGAGTTCTACAGCTTCTTTCATCCCTGCAATGATCGGATCAAAGTATGGGATCCCTGAAGTGATCGGGATATAGGATACCTGTACGATTCCATCGTCCTTACTCTCGGCAGACCCCTGTGCCATCAATGGGCTAAAACAGATACTCAGCACACACAATACCATCACTAGTCTCTTCATGTCTTTCCTCCTTTAGGAAATCAACAGTACGTATTTCTTAATCTCTCAATCAAACTTGAGAGCATGAGAACAATGATCAGCAAACCACCAATCACAGCCATCTGGGCATGATTGGTCATATTCTGTAACATCATGGCCGTCCGAACGAATACAATGATCAGAAAGGCTCCGGCTGTTCCTATCGCAGAGCCTCGCCCACCTTCGAAGGCTGTGCCCCCGAGAAGGACCATGGTGATGATGTCAAGTTCGCCACCTATACCTATGTTGTACTTAGCTAAATGAAGCCTTGACATCGAGAGAAGTCCAGCAAGAGCACAGGCAACCCCAACACTGACAAATAGTTGGATCTTATGCTTCTTTACGTGAACGAGAGAGTATTCAGCAGCGTTCGGGTTCAGTCCAATGGCAATGATCTTTCTGCCAAGGAAGGTCCTATGTAATATGAACTCCGCTACTATCGCAATCAGGATCAGCAGGAACAGAGGGATGGGTAGGATCCCCAGGGTCGTTCTTGTATCGATCCCAATGAACCATGAGGGGAATCCTGCAACTGAGGTATCCCCGATCAGAACCTGAGCTAATCCTCGATACAGAGACATCGTCCCTAGCGTGACGATCAGTGATGGAAGATTCGTCTTTGTCACGATATATCCATTGATCCCACCGAGGCAGCCACCAATGACTAGAGCTGCAGGGATGAGCAACGCCATGGGAATACCACTTTCGAACAGTCTTGCTGTGATGCATGCACTGAGAGTCATGATCGCTGCTACCGACAGGTCTATCTCCCCAGAGATCATGAGCAGGGAGAAGACGATAGCTATAAGACCTAACTCCGCATAGATCGTCGTTGAGTCGAGTAGATACCGAAGATCTAAAAAGTATGGGGACATGATCGTACCACCTACAAGGCTCAGTACCATGAAGAAAGCAATAGTCATCTCAGGGCGAAGTATCATATCCAAACGTTTCTGATCTATCATGCCACACGCTCCTGTTGCTGGATGTTCTTCTTCAATGCGTCATTGGTAAGCCTGTTCTGGTAGTATCGATCGAGTGTTATCGCCAGGATGACGATCAACCCATATATAGCCTCTTGCCAGAACCCTGAGATGCCTGTGATAGATATCGCATTGCTGATGATACCAAGCAGCAGACAGCCCAAGAGAGTTCCCAATGTCGTCCCCACTCCTCCATTCATACTCGTTCCGCCGATGACGACTGCTGCAACCGCTGTGAACTCAAGACCTGCTCCAGCCACAGTAGGGTTGATATACCCGATACGTGATATATAGATCATCGCCCCCCACACCACAGAGCAGACCAGAGATCATGAAGACGATCAATCGGATTCTGTTGAGACTGATGCCCCTCAGCTCTGCTGCTTTAGGATTACTTCCTGCAGCATAGATCTCTCTCCCTGTCTTTGACTTTGTGATGAAGATAGCAACGAGTACTGTGATCGATAGAGCAATCAGGACCGTTGTGGGGATACCCAGTAGTGAATTCTTTGTTTGCGAAAGACCCACAACAGATCGTGGAATGAATGAGTTATCGATCTGTTTTGCTCCGACTACTATGAACATCAAGCCTCTATAGAGGTTCATCGTCCCTAAGGTGATGATGACCGAGGGAAGGTTCAGTACGTTCACGAGTATTCCATTGATGAGTCCAAGGAGTGTCCCGACACCCATAGCAATCAGAAAGGCAAGGAGTAATGATAGCTCTGGATTCATCTTATAGGTCATCCCAACGACAACTGCTGAGAATCCCAAGATCGACCCGACTGAGATGTCGACATTCTTACTGACGATCTCAAGCATCTCCCCCAGGGCGACTACCAGCAGATAGGGAAAAAACAATAATATGTTGATGATTGCTGCATAGCTGAAGAATCGTGGTTGAATAAGGGATACGATGACATATATCACCAAGATCAATACGATGACACCCAGCTCCCTCATTGTCTTGATTTTTGTTAGAATACGGCTTCTTTGCATCTAGTTACCCTCATCATGAGCTACTGCCAGAACAGACTGCTCAGAGATCTTCTCATGCTCCAGGATGGCTGTCTGCCTTCCTTCATACATGACCATGACCCTGTCACTCAGACCAAGGATCTCCTCGATCTCTGAGGAGATCATGATGATGCTCTTCCCCTCAGCTGCAAGTTCTCCAATGATCTTATAGACCTCAGCCTTAGCTCCTACATCTATACCCCTCGTCGGTTCATCGAGGATCAGCAATTCTGGTTCTGTAGCGAGCCATTTCGCAAGGCTGACCTTCTGCTGGTTCCCCCCAGATAGATCGCCGACAGGCTGGTTGATATTCGAATACTTCGTCTTGAGAGGAGAGACTAACTCTTTCGCGATCTTTGTCTCTTTTGTTGTATCTATTACCCCCATGCGAGATGAGATCCTATGAGGTATAGAGAAGGTCGTATTGAACGCTATTGACTGTTTGATCAGGATCCCCAGTTCTTGCCGATCCTCAGGGACCAGTGCGATCCTATGTCTGATTGCATCATCAGGATCCTGTATCGTGATCTCTTTCCCTTTCATGACCATCCTCCCACTGCTGATCGGTGTAATACCGAAAAGAGCCCGGGCTACTTCAGTCCTTCCAGAACCCATGAGACCAAACACTCCTAAGATCTCACCTGCCTTGATTGAGAACGAAACATCCTTGAATATCCCCGGGATCCCAATATTCTCTACTCTGAACATCTCCTCTCCAAGATGTGATGCCACACCCTTCTTCACGAACTCCTCGAGCTTGCAACCGATCATCAAATTGATCATATCCTGCTTGCTGGTCTCACTCCCCAGATAGGTCCCGACCTTCTTCCCATCTTTAAGAACGGTAATCCTGTCAGATAGGTGCTGTATCTCATCAAGCCGATGACTGACATAGACGATCGCCTTGCCTTTCGCTTTCAGCTTCTTGATTATGGTACATAGCCTTTCGACCTCATCTGGTGTCAACGACGCAGTAGGTTCATCCATGAAGATAATATGTGCATCCGATAGTAGAGCAGCACCGATCTCAACTAACTGTTGTTCAGCTACTGAGACGCCAAGCATCTTCTGATCCAATGTGAGCTGAAGACCGAGTCGATCAAGGATCTTCTCCACTTTCTTCTCAAGATCCTTCCTAACAATGAATCCAGCCTTTGTGTTTCGTATATTCCCCATTATGATATTCTCAAAAACAGACATATGGGTGAATGCTAATGGTTCCTGATGAATCATCGCTATACGGTGCTTTCGAGCATCCAAAGGTGTATGAAGATGGATCTCTTTACCGTCCGACAGCAGGCTCCCGGAACTGGGTTGGTGGATACCAAAGAGTATCTTAAGAAGTGTCGATTTCCCTGCTCCATTCTCCCCGATAAGAGCATGGACCTCTCCCGGAAGTATCTCAAAGTCGACCGATTCCAGAACTTGGTTCCTACCAAAGCATTTGCTTACTGAGACAGCCTGTAATGCCGGCAACATCTCACTCATAAAGCCTCCTTTACACTACACTATATGGGAACGGTCCCACATAGTATGAAAAAAAACACACCCTCAGGTACTGGCCCTCTCGATAAGCTCACACTGCATCACTATCTGCTGAGCCGGGACCTCTGAGTTCTCGATCTGCTGAATCAGCAACTCGGCAGCCTTCATCCCCATCTGCTGGATGGGTTGTGATACGGTAGTCAGTGATGGTTCAACCAACATCGATAGTGGGATGTTATCAAAACCGATGACCCTGATCTCATTCGGGACCCCTATGGCGTTTCTGTTGAACTCCTTCAATGCCCCTATCGCCAGGACATCCGTAGCCGCGATGACTGCATCCGGCCTGTGTTCCAGGGAGAGGAAGTATGTAGCTGCTCTCATGCCGCTCTCCATCATAAAGTCCTTCGTCTCATAGACATACTCAGGATGGATCACAAGTCCGTTTTCAACCATGGCATCACAGAAACCTTGGTATCGTTCCTCCGTCACAGCATGAACTCCCGGTCCTTTTATATAGGCGATCTTACCTGATCCACTCTTGGCAAGATGGTCTACGGCCATCTTCGTCCCAGCATACCCATCACTGACGACACATGAGAAGCCCACGTCCCTGAAGACAGGATCCATACAGACGATCGGAGTCTTAGATGAGACCTCCTGCAGGTATTTCTGCCCTTCGGTACTTCTGTTATAGGTACAGAAGATGATCCCATCTATCTGCCGCTTAAGGAGTTCTTTGATATAGAAGAGCTCGACATCCGGACGTTCATCCGTATGACATACCAGATTCATATAGCCTGCTTTCCGCGTGACCGCTTCTATACCCTTGAACAGTTCGGCATAGAAAGGGTTCGAGTAGTCAGGTACGAACAACCCTATAGCTGAGCTCTTGTTCGTCCTCATTCCCTTGGCGATGTAGTTGGGTGTGTAGTTAAGTTCTTTGACCGCCTTCTCGATCCGCTTTCTCGTCTCTTCTTTGACATACCCATCTTTGTTCAGTGCTCGTGCTACTGTCGTCTTTGAGACTCCTGATACTCTGGCTATGTCACGTATCGTTGCCATCTTCTCTCCTACACATGGGACCGTTCCCATATCTTGATTCCATGTTACACTAGATTTTTCATATGTCAACAATATTCTTCAAAAAACAATTCCTAACTAACCCGAATATGGAAAGAAGCTAGTGTATACACCATACTCATGATACTCAGCACAGGTAAAAAGGACATAGGACTATGAACCTCAGGAGATCCAGAGAACAAGAAATCAGCGAAAAAGGGTCCCTCACAGCAGATGTGCTGTGAGGGAGTATGCTGGGACCAGAGGTGCTGGATCCATGAAAGAGACATAGGACCCATACTCATAATACTCGACACAGGTAAAAAAGACATAGGACCATGAACCTCAGGAAATACAGGGAACAAAAGATCAGCG
>LQAF01000150.1_pt1 | contig 15379 bp, 18 predicted proteins | sample 1535781 | NCBI WGS metagenome assembly LQAF01 (sample SAMN04331583, study PRJNA305678) | bioreactor metagenome | isolation source: bioreactor_2 inoculated with Wadden Sea sediment 2nd replicate of a... | place: Germany:Bremen
CTTGGATATCGGCGATCATCACCCCGTCATCCAGATGGTTCAGAACGGACAGAAAATTAATTCGGTTCATGTTCAGCAGACTGGGCGGTGTCTTGGTTTTCTCCATTTCCGACATCCCTGGGCAGTTGCGTGTTGTTGTGGCCTTTGTTTTCTTTTTGACAGGGAACCATAAAATCAGGGACGGATACAAGAAAAAATTAAAAAAACCCGGGAGTGTCTGTTTCTCCCGGGTTCTGCCGGATGCTGGCGTAAAAAGGTAAGGTCAGGGTTGTGTTATGAAGGAAACATGGTTTCTTTGATATCCACGGCCGCGCTGCTGGTGTTCATCAATGCGGCAAACCGTCCCATGGTCACGGGCAGCTCGGTCTCGGTGAAAAACTGCAACGATTTGATGATCCCCTGGTAAAAAGGCTGGTCTTTTTTTCTGGCTTTTTCCAGTTTTTGGGCTGCGATGGTGGCCCGCCACAAAAGCATCCAGGCCATGACCGTGTCTCCGGCCGCATCCTGGAACGGGTGGGCATTGGCAAATGCGGCTAGAACCTTGTGGGACATGGCGGTCTGGCCCATGTGGATGGCGACTTCCGCCAGCTTGTTCACTGCTTCTTCCACTTTGACGGCATATCCCTGAATGCTTTCGATCTCTTTGGCCTGGGCCAGGGTTTTCTGAATTTCTCCAAACAGGTCCATGATCGGTTTTCCCTTGTTCATGCCCAGTTTTCTGCCAAGCAGGTCCATGGCTTGGATGCCGTTGGTGCCCTCGTAGATCAGGGTGATGCGGCAGTCCCGCAGCAGCTGGGCCATGGGGTATTCCTCGATAAATCCATACCCGCCGTAAACCTGCATGCCCTGGGAACAGATCTCAAACGCCCGGTCCGTGACATAGCCTTTGGCAATGGGGGTCAGAATCTCTACAAACCCCTGGTATCTGGCTCTTTCTTCATCCGTGGCCCCATGTTTGCCCATGTCCGAGCAAAAGTGTACAAAATAAAGCAAAGAGCGGATCCCTTCCACATAAGTTTTCATTTTCATGAGTTGACGTCGCACGTCCGGATGCTCGATGATAGGGATTCCTTCTGCATCCGGGTTCATGATTTCTGTCAGTGCCTTGCCCTGAATCCGGGTTTTGGCATAGTCTAAGGCATACATGTAAGCAGCCGTGGCACAGGCAAACCCCTGGTATCCCACCAGCAAACGGGCCGTGTTCATCATCAGGAACATGGCTTTCATTCCCTTGTTTTCCTCTCCCAAAAGCGTGCCGATGCAATTGCCTTTGGACCCCAGGGACAATGAGCAGGTGGAGTTGCCGTGAATCCCCATTTTGTGCTCGATACCGGTGCATATGACATCGTTGAATTCCCCTAGGGAGCCGTCAGGATTGACCCGGTATTTGGGCACCAGGAACAACGAGATGCCTTTAGTGCCGGACGGAGCCCCTTCGATGCGGGCTAGCACCGGGTGAATGATGTTCTCCGCCAGGTCATGTTCTCCGCCGGAAATAAAGATTTTTTCTCCCGCAATGGAATAGGTGCCGTCCTCGTTGGGGGTGGCTCTGGTGGTCAAAGCACCCACGTCCGACCCGGCATTGGGCTCGGTGAGCAGCATGGTGCCGCACCATTTGCCGGAGTACAGGTTTTTCAGATACAGATCCTTCTGCTTTTGGGTGCCGAAATGTTCCACCAGATGGCCCGCTCCCTGGGTCAGGCCGGGATACATCATGAACGGGAAGTTGGCCCCGTTGAAGTATTCGGCAACTGCCGATGCCACGGTCCGGGGCATACCCTGGCCGCCCCATTCGGGATCTTCGGTGACTGCCAGCCATTCGCCTTCGTTGAACAGTTCAAAAAGCCGTTTAAACGCTTCCGGTGTCGTCACTTTGCCGTTTTCCAGCCGGCAGCCCTCCTGGTCGCCTTCTTTGTTGGCCGGCAGCAGTTCCTTGACCGCAAAGTTTCTGGCCTCTGAAATCACCAGATCAATGGTTTTCTTGTTGAAATCCGCAAATCCGTCATACAGTTTGGACAGGGATTGGGCATCGAGCTGTTCGTGCAGGACAAATTCGATATCCCGCCGGTCTGAAATTACCTGTGTCATGATAGAATGATCCTCCTGATGTGAATGCCTGTCATGGGTACTGAACAGTTGCTCATTTTATAAAATCCTGCATTCAAACGGCAGTGCCCATGAAAAAGGGTTGATTCAAAACACTTAATATTAAATTAAAATAAACTGTTGTATCTCATAGTCAAAAAAGAATCCATGGCAGTTGTGCAGTGAACCCCTGATTCGAATAAAATGAATACTCATTCATTACATGGAATTTTGTCACTGTCAATGATTATTTTTAAAATAACGATATTGCTTGACCGAGTCATTATTTTTTGGTAACTCTGACTAGTTAAGATCTGTGAGTATGTAAGTGACTTGACACATGTGTTTGATTCGCGTGTGTCGGGAGCGCATGAGTGACGATTAACCATAATTTGGAGGATGAGAATGAAAAAATTACTTTCGGGCTTTTTATGTATTCTTATGGCTGTTACTATTACGGCATCCGCCGGGGCAAAAACCCTTAAAATGGGACTGGATGCCGACCCTGTCTCCCTGGATCCCCAGGTACAACTTTCCGGTGGCATGCTTCAGCTGTCCCACTGGGTGTTTGATCCCCTGGTACGCTGGACCCAGGACATGGATTTCGAACCCCGTCTGGCCACCAGCTGGGAACGGCAGGATGACCTGACCATGCGGTTCCACCTGAGAAAAGGGGTCAAGTTCCACAGTGGCAATACCTTTTCTGCAAAAGATGTAAAATGGTCCTTTGACCGCATGAGAAAGAGTGTGGATTTCAAAGGCCTGCTGGAACCCTTTGACGGATGTTACATCGTCGATGACTACACCGTGGATATCAAAACCAAAAAAGCGTATCCTCTGGTACTCAACATGGCGACCTATTTCTTTGCCATGGACTCCGAATTTTATACCGGTACCGATGAAAATGGCCAGCCCAAGGACACTATTTTAAAGATCGGTGAGTCCTTTGCCTTGAACAACGCCTCCGGCACAGGACCGTTCATCGTCACCAATCGTCAGCACAATGTGGTGCTGGAAATGAAACGGTTTGCCGATTACTGGGATAAAAACAGCCCGGGTAACGTCACAGAATTCATCCTCACCCCTATCAAGGAAAACGCCACCCGCGTGGCAGCCCTGCTGTCCGGCGGAGTGGACTGGATCTCTCCGGTGCCCCCCCAGGACTTTGCCAGAATTCAGAATGATGAAAAAGTCAAGCTGGTGAACATCAATGGTGGCCGGATCATCACTTTTCAGATGAACCTAACCGGGTGGAGGCATTCAAGGATGTCAGGGTCCGCCAGGCAATTGTCCATGCAGTGAACAATGAAGGCATCGTTAAACAAATTATGAAGGGTACGGCCACCGTGGCGGCCCAGCAGGGACCTAAAGGCTATCTCGGCTACAAGGAATCCCTCAAGCCCAGATATGATCTGGCCAAAGCCAAGGCTCTCATGAAAGAGGCCGGGTATGAAAATGGGTTTGAAATCAGCATGATGGCCCCCAACAACCGGTATGTTAACGATGCCAAGATCGCTGAGGCCACCGCCCAGATGCTGGGAAAGATCGGTATCAAGGTCAACCTGAAAACCATGCCTAAGGCCCAGTACTGGAATGAATTCGATGCCAGGGCTGCCGATATGATGATGATCGGGTGGCACTCCGATACGGACGACTCCGGTAATTTTTCCGAATTTTTGATCATGTGCCCCAATGCGGAAACCGGTTACGGCCAATATAACAGCGGGTACTGCAATCCCAAAGTGGATGAGTTGACCATCGCGGCCCAGTCAGAGACCGACCTGGAGAAGCGTACGGCAATTCTTCAGGAGATCGAGCAAATTCTATATGATGATGCCGCCTTTGTGCCGTATCACTGGCAGAACCATTCCTACGGCGTGAAAAAGAACGTCCTTGCACAACCGGTCATCAATTCCCAGAACTATCCATATATCGGGGACCTGGTGATTGAATAAGATCCGATTGCCGGATAAAAAAACGGCTGTCGTGTGGACAGCTTAACCCTGTCACTGCCGTTCCGGATCATTTTTTAGGGACGGCAGTGTTAACCTTTCCGGACAAAGATACCATCGATGTTTGCATTTATTATACGTAGGATTCTCCAGGCCGTGGTGGTCATGCTGGTCATCGGCCTGGTTGTGTTTGCCATAAAAAATCAGTTTGGTGATCCGGTCCGAGACTTGGTGGGGGAGCGGGTCACCCCGGAAGAGCGGCAGCAGATCGCTGACAAAATGGGGCTGAATGATCCGTTTCTGGTGCAGTACGGCCGATTCGTCAAAAATGCTGTGACCAAAGGGGATCTGGGGCGGTCTTTTTTATACAACAAACCCAACCTTGAGGTGATCGGCAGCCATGCGCCTGCCACCATTGAGCTGGTCCTGGGGACAGCGTTAATCATCATTGTGCTGTCTTTGCCTCTGGGAGTGTATTGCGCGTTAAAGCCCCGAAGTTTGCTTTCGCGGTTCACCATGAGCTTTTCCACTTTGGGGGTGTCTATGCCCGTGTTTCTAACCGCCATCCTGCTGATCTATCTGTTTGCGGTGCACTGGCGGATTCTGCCTTCCTACGGTAGGGGAGAAACCGTTGACCTGTTCGGCAACGGTTTCTGGATGACCGGGCTTTTGACCATTGACGGGCTCAAGCACCTGATCCTGCCCTGTATTTCCTTGTCCACGCTCATGCTGCCCCTGTTTATCCGCTTGATTCGCTCTGAAATGATGGAGGTGCTGGAAACCGAGTATATCAAATATGCCTGGGCCAAAGGTCTGTCGCCCCGGCGGGTCTGGCTGGTCCATGCGTTCAAGAACACCCTGCTGCCGGTGATCACGGTGTTCGGGATCCAGATCGGGATCATGTTTGCCTTTACTCTGCTAACAGAACTGGTATTCCAGTGGCCGGGCATGGGATTCATGTTTCTGGAAGCGGTGAACCGGGCAGATCTCTCCCTGCTTATTGCCTATCTGGTGGTGGTGGCGGCGTTGTTTGTGGTGGTTAATACGGTGGTGGATATCCTTTACGGCTTCATCAATCCCACGGTCAGGATAGCAGGAACCAAATGAAAACAAAATTACAGAAATTTAAAGAATCGTATTTTTTGTACAGTTTCAGGCGGGACATGGTGGCCATGTCAAGCTTTGTCATTCTGATGTTTTTTTGGTGATCGCGTTTGCCGCTCCCTGGATCTCCCCCATGAACCCTTACGATTCCGCCAACATTGACATCATGAATTCAGAGATTCCTCCTATGTGGATGGACGGGGGATCTATGGAATTTCCCCTGGGAACAGATAACCAGGGCCGGGATATGCTGTCCACGATGTTCTACGGGCTGCGGACATCGATTATCATCGGTCTTGGAGCTGTGGCCATCCAGGCGGCCATCGGTATTGTCTTAGGGCTTATGGCAGGATATCTGGGAGGCAAAATCGATGCCATCCTCATGCGCCTGGCAGATATTCAGTTTTCTTTTCCTTATCTCATGGTGGCCATCTTCATGAGCGCCATCTTTCAGGTGGTATTTGGTGCCGGCAGCTTTGAGAAGCTGGCCATACCGCTGTTGACCATTATCATCGGTCTGTCCAACTGGCCCATGTTTGCCAGGACCATCCGGGCATCGGTCATGGGGGAAAAAACAAGGAATATGTGGAAGCGGCAAGGGTCATCGGTCTGCCCCAGCGTACCATCATGTTCCGCCATATTCTTCCCAATGCCCTGACCTCGGTGATGGTTATCTCCACCATTCAGGTAGCCAACGCGGTCATGAGTGAGGCAGCTTTGTCATTTCTGGGGCTGGGCATGCCGGTCACAAAACCGTCGTTGGGATCGCTTATCCGGGCCGGGCAGGAATTTTTCTTTTCCGGGTCCTGGTGGATCACTGTGATGCCGGGGCTTTGGCTGGTGCTTTTTGTCCTGGTGATCAACCTTTTGGGGGACTGGCTCCGGGACGTACTTAATCCAAAATTATACAAAGGATAATCATAAGGTTACAATGTCTCATCTTTTAGAAGTCCGGGATCTGGAAGTAAAGTTTGCCCTTCGGTCCGGAGATATTACAGCCATCGACGGTGCCAGTTTTACACTGGATCCGGGGGAGCGTATGGGCCTGGTGGGAGAAAGCGGTGCCGGCAAATCAGTCACCGGGTTTGCCATCATCAATCTCATCTCCAAGCCCGGCTATATTTCCAGGGGCAGTATCCATTTTGAAGGCAATGAAATTTCCGCCTATTCTGCAGCCCGGATGCGCAGAATCCGGGGAAACCGGATCTCCATGATTTTTCAGGATCCCATGATGACCTTGAACCCAGTGTATACCATCGGGTTCCAGATGATTGAAACCCTTCGGGCCCACCGGAACATATCCAAAGCTCAGGCCCGTGTCATCGCTTTGGACAAACTAAAAAAAGTGTATATACCGTCTCCTGAAAAACGGTTGTCTCAATACCCCCATGAATTGTCCGGGGGTATGCGTCAGCGGATCATCATTGCCATATCCCTTCTGGCGGACCCGGCCATTATTATTGCAGATGAGCCCACAACCGCTTTGGATGTCACCATCCAGGCCGAAATCATGGATTTGCTCCAGGAATTGTGCGAAGTCGAAAAAATGGGACTGATCCTCATTACCCACGATCTGGGCGTGGTATCCCAGGTAACCGAGAAAATCGCAGTGATGTATGCCGGCAAGATCATTGAATACGGGCCGACGGAAACCGTGGTTCACCACCCGGTCCATCCATATACCATCGGTCTTATCGGGTCGATCCCCGGCGCCATTGAACCGGGAAAAGACCTCAAACAGATTCCGGGCATGATGCCAACCCTTTCCAATATTCCGCCGGGATGCGCCTTTAATCCCAGGTGTGAACTTGCGGAAAAGATCTGTACTCAAAAACCCCGGTCCTGGAAGAAAAACAAAACGGCATTATGGCCGCCTGTCACATGAAATAGGATGTAAAAAATCAATGACAACGCATCAGATCTCTTTATTGACTGTAGAGAACGTGGTTAAACATTTTGATATTTCCGGCGGTTTTCTGGATCAGCTGGCTTTCAAAGGTGGTATCCACCTGGAAAAAACCACTGTCAAGGCAGTGAATAATGTGTCTTTGTTTGTCAATAAAGGTGAAACCCTGAGTGTGGTGGGAGAAAGCGGATGCGGCAAATCCACCCTGGCCCGGGTGATCCTGGGACTTTATCGGCCCAATTCCGGCAAGGTCATTTACGACGGCCAGCGCATTGATCATCTATCCCATGAACAATGGCTGCCTTATCGTCGGAAAATGCAAATGATCTTCCAGGACCCCTATGCATCGTTGAATCCCAGAAAAACCGTTCGCCAGACCCTGGAAGAACCGTTGCGGTTCCACAACCCGAAAATGACGTCCCGGGAAGCCGAGGACAAGGTGGCTTTTGTCATGGAACAGGTAGGGGTGGATCCGGCTTGGATCACCCGGTATCCTCATGAATTTTCTGGAGGCCAGCGTCAGCGCATCTCCATTGCCAGGGCCTGGTTCTTGATCCGCAGTTCATCGTCGCGGACGAGCCGGTGTCCGCCCTGGATGTGTCCATCCAGGCCCAGATCCTGAACCTGCTGATGGATCTGCGGGAACAGCATGACCTGACCTATCTGTTCATTACGCATGATCTTTCGGTGGTCCATCATATCAGCTCGAGGGTGGCGGTTCTCTACCTGGGGACCTGTGTGAGCTTGCGTCTGCAAAGGATTTGTTTGAATCCCCCCGGCATCCCTATACCCGGGCGTATTGTCTGCCATTCCCAAATTGGGCGAGAAAAAAGCCAAACATATCAAGCTCAAGGGGGAGGTGCCCACGCCGGTGAATCTGCCGTCCGGATGTGTGTTCCACGGCCGGTGCGTTTTTGCAAGAGACCGGTGCCGGCAGGAATTTCCCCGCCTTAATGAGCTTTCCAACGGTGGTTTTGTGTCCTGCCACGGGGTGGAAGAGGGATGGGACATGGCTTAGGCGTATTTATTGTTGAAGTTTGATAGAGACTGGCGTATGGTAGATTTATTTAATGTTTACTGCATGATAAATGGTGTCATCTAAATCTCCTGGACAGGGAACGTGTAAATGAGTGATAGAGAATCGCCTCTTCCCAGGGTACTGGTCATCGATGATGAAACAGCCATCTTGAAAATGCTGGAAATGGCATTGACCAGGAAGGGGTATCAGGTGGATACCGCTGTAAACGGGGAACAAGGGATCGAAAAACTTAGGAACGGTGACTACGGCCTGGTAATCACGGACATGCGGATGAACAGGATGTCCGGTGACGAAGTGTTGCAGGAAGTCAGATTGATCAAGGGAGACCGTGTGCCGGTCATTGCCATGTCAGGCACGCCCTGGCTCATGGACGATGCCCGGTTTGATGCAGTACTTGCCAAGCCTTATATGTTGAAGGATCTGTTCGATCTTGTCGGAAAATTCATTCCTCCTGAGTCGGTTCAAATCCAATGATCCGTCTGTTTTTATTTGGTGGATTCCAGCGATAAAACCCGGGCAAGGGTTCCGGTGACCTCCCATTTCACATCCAGATCATAAATACGAACGCCGTAGATTTTCCCTTTTTTTTTGTTGATCCGGCATGATAACCGGGACGGGGGTCGTTTTTCAGTATCTGAGTGATCAACGTGGCCAGATCAGGAATTCTGTCCGCCCGTTTTTCGCACTGTCGTTGGGCTTTTAGAGAAAAGACGACCTGAAGCCGGGGATCAGGACGGGTGCCGGCAAATCCGCCGTTCGCATGAAATATGGCATCTGCCCATGGGATATAGGGTTTAATGTCCAGAACCGGTGTGGCATCCAGGATGTCAACACCGGACAGGTGTAGCACAGGGCCGCTGTCGGTATGTTCCACTCTTTCCAGTTTTACGGCGGAAAGACCGATGGGGTTGGGCCGAAACGGGGACCGGGTGGCAAACACACCGGTTTTTTTGTTCCCGCCCATGCGCGGGGGCCTGACCAGGGGGGACCAGGGCCTTTCCAATGTCTGATGAAAGATGAATACCAGCCAGAGATGGGAAAAAGTTTCCAGTTCCCGAACCGCGTCCATGTCAGCATATGGCGGGTGAAACACCAGACGGCCGGGAGCGGCCGGCACCAGGTTCATCTGCCGGGGAATACCGAATTTTTCCTTAAAGCAGGTATACAGGGTGGCGATGGGGCCAAAGGTATGGGGGCAGGCATTGGGCTCTGTCATCGCATAACCAGCCAGATTCCCGGAAACATCACCAGCATTCCCGAAATCCGGGACAGGGTGATGGGCCGGACCTTTGCCCCGGACAGGCCGAACTGATCGATGAGAGCAGCTGTGGAACACCGTATCCGATGGCCGCGATGAGTATCAGGCCCATGGGACCTGACAAAAGGGTATACCAGGGCACCTGGGTCAGACCGGACAGGCTTCCGCCCCGCAGCAGAATCGTGATGATGCCGATGAGAAAACCGCCTCTGCCATAAGTGACAAAGATACTTTCCAGGGTGCCGGCCTGTTTGTCGATGCTTCCCATCAGCTGGCCCTGGAGGGCCACGGCAATGCCCCCAATGGCAGCAACGATGACCAGATAGACGACGTTCACGTGTTTTTCCCTTTTTCGGAAGCCGGCGGACACATGATGGTTAGCAACGGGTCGGGCACCAGACTCCCTGGTTGGACAGATCTCTTACTACTACTAAAAAGGGAACCCAAATCAAGCCGATCAGGGAGATGACAGGAATTTTCCTTTTCAACTGTTGTATTCTGTTATATTTTACCCACAAAAAGAAAGATACTGAATGGAGGAAACATGAGAATTCCTGCAATCATAGTCATCGCAGTGCTGGTGTTTCTGCTCACACGGTATGTGCTTTCCAGAAAACTGCTCTATTTTCCGGTGAAAACAACCCCGGAACAGCTGGCACAGATCACGGCCCGGATCCCGGAGGCGGAAGCGATTCAAATCGCTGTGGGGAAGAACACCGTGCTGCATGGATGGCTGGTGAAAAAAGACCTGGTCCATTTGCCCACGGTGTTCTACTTTGGTGGGAATGCCGAAGAGGTGTCTGTAAACCTGAGGGATTTTTCCGTCCGCCTGAATGCCAATGTGGTTCTGGTCAACTACCGGGGATATGGCCGGAGCAGCGGATCTCCCACCGAAGACCGCCTCAAGTCTGATGCGCTGGCCATCTATGACGAGATGGCGGACCGACTGGATCTCGACTCAGCCGACTGTGCGGCCTGGGGGCGGAGTCTGGGATCATCCATGGCGGCCTGGCTGGCTCTGGAGCGGGGTTTGGACAAACTGATTCTCACCTGTCCCTTTGACAGCATCCAGGCGGTGGCAGGGGCGTATTACCCCTCCTGGCTGGTGAATCTGGTATTGGAGGACCGGCACCGGACCATAGACTTTGCCCACCGGATCATCTGTCCGGCGTTAATCCTGGTAGCTCTGGACGATGAAGTCATACCTTATCGGCATACCCATCGGCTGTATGAGCGGCTTGCCGGCCCCAAAAAACTGGTGCCGGTCCACGGGGCCGGGCATAACACAATTTCCGGGTTCGAAACCTATTTCAATGCCGTTAATGCCTTTTTGAAAAAAAATTCAACTGCCCGGAATTAGACGGTTTGCCGGAGGTTTCAGTTCAATGATCCATTCATCCGAAAGAGTCAATGCCGGCCGGATGGAAATCCGCCACGCAGTCCAGGCCGGTATCCCCATTTTATCGGGTATTTCCCAGCGGCGGTGGCCTTTGGCATTCTGGCCAAAGGGTGCGGTACCAGCCTTATGGAGGCATTTTTGTTTTCCGCCGTGGTGTTTGCCGGGGCCAGTCAATTCATTGCCTTGAATCTGCTGATGACCGGTATGGGCCCAGGGGGAATCATTCTGACCACCCTGTTGGTGAATTTCCGGCATTTTCTTATGAGTGCCTATCTGTCCACCCGGCTCAGAAATCTGGCCAGAAAAACCTATTTTCTGCTGGCATTCGGCGTGACCGATGAAGTGTTTTCCGTGTTGTCTTTTCGTAAGGGGAACTTGACTCCCGAGTTTATTTTTTTCTGGAATTGACGGCCTGGTCCGGATGGGTAGCTGGAAGCGTATGCGGATTCGTTCTGGGCGGATTTCTGCCCGACATCCTGACCCAGAGCATGGGTGTGGCGTTGTACGCCCTGCTGCTGGCCATTCTGCTTCCGGCTTTGAAATCATCCCGGCAGACGGTCTTTCTGGCAGTGGTGTCGGCCGGCCTGAACACGTTACTGATCCGGCTGGATCTGCTGCCCGCCGGGTGGACCATTATCGTCTGTATCCTGTTGGTGGCCTTTGGGGGGGCAATGCTCGCGCCGAAAAAAAAGGAGGTCATCAGTGAATGAGACCCTGATTCCACTGATTGTCGCCATGGCTGCCGTCACCTATATCCCTCGCCTTATGCCGCTTCTGTTGCTAACCCGGTTGCGCATTCCCCACCGGGTGAACACGTTCTTGAAAGCCATTCCCGTGGCTGCCATCGGCGCATTGATTGTCCCCGGCGTTTTGACCGCCACGCCTGAACTACCGGCTGCGGCCTTGGCCGGCATGGGATTCACCCTGGTCTTCGGCCTGTTCAGGGGCGGCATTATCGTGCCGGTTTTAGGGGCGGTCGGGGTCACTTGGCTGATGCTGGCTTTTTGCGGGTGACCGTCCGACCGGGGCGAAATCTGTAGAAATGTTTTGACATCCATGGTCGTTCCCGGATATATTTGACAGGTCTGAGTTGAAAATCATCTGATCCGGTTGTTTAACGCCTGCTATTCATACTGCGCTCCAGCGGTACCCGTATTTTTAAATCCATTATCAAAGGAGGTTCCATCATGAGCGACAGTGTCTACAAAGTTATCGATCTGGTGGGTGCCAGCACCACGTCCTGGGAAGATGCAGCCAACAAAGCCATTGCCAAGCTTCCGGGTCCTTCGGGATCTTCGGATCGCCGAGGTGCAGAAGCTGGACATCAAAATCGAAGAGGGCAAACCAGCCCAGTTTCGCACCAACATCCGTCTGTCCTTTAAGTATCAGGATTAATCAAATGTAAGCAAAGGCGGGTCAGGCCCTTACCTGACCCGTCCCCCAGGCCACGAATTTAGTGGTGGTCAGTTCCCGGATGCCCATGGGGCCGTATGCGTGCAACTTGGAGGTGGAGATGCCTATTTCGGCTCCCAGCCCGAGTTCCCCGCCGTCGTTGAACCGGGTGGAGGCGTTGACAATCACCAGGGACGCATCCACTTCCCGCACAAACCGCCGGGCGTTGTCATAGTCGGTGGTGATGATGGCTTCAGTGTGATTGGAGCCGTATGCGCCAATGTGGGCAATGGCCTCATCCATATCGGGCACTACCCGGACCGCCAGAATGAGATCCAGATATTCAGCCGGCCAGTCCGCTTCCGTGGCCGGCTGAATGTCGGTCAATATCCGGCAGCTGGTGTCACAGCCTCTCAATGCGACCCCGGCCTGGGTCATGGCGGCGTGCATCTTGGGTAGAATCATCGGAGCGATGGCTTCATGTACCAGCAGGGTTTCCAGGGCATTGCAAACGCCCGGCCGCTGGGCTTTGGCATTGACGCAGATCGCCACGGCCATATCCGGGTCCGCCGTGTCATCCACATAGGCGTGGCACACCCCTTTGTAGTGCTTGAGCACCGGAATCGTTGAATGGGCCACCACATGGCGGATCAATCCCTCCCCCCCCCGGGGAATGATCAGATCCACCAGGGCTTCCTGTTTCAACAAGATATCCACAGCTTCTCTGTCCCGCACCGGAACCACCTGGGCTGCGGCATCCGGCAGCCCGGCCTTGGCCAGTCCCTGGGCAATGATCTTTGCCAGGGCCAGATTGGAATGCAGCGCTTCGGAACCGCCCCGAAGAATCACGGCATTGCCGGCTTTCAGGCACAGGCCGGCCGCATCTACGGTGACATTGGGCCGGGATTCGTAAATAATGCCGATCACCCCTAAAGGAATCCGCATCCGGGCGGTTTCCAGGCCGTTGGGGCGGATACTGGAATCTGACAGGGTTCCCACCGGATCATCCAGGCCGGCTATATATTCCAAACCGTCGGCCATGGCGGTGATGGTGGTGTCCGTGATGGTGAGCCGATCGATCATGGCGGATGACAGTCGGTTTTCTCTGGCTGAGGTCACATCCTTGGCGTTTTCTTCCCGAATGGATCCGGCGTGTGTTTTCAACAGCCCGGCCATGGCTGTCAGAGCCGCATCTTTCTGTTTTCTGGGCACCGAGGCCATGATTTTGGTGGCGTTTCTGGCGGTGGCGGCAATATCCGCAATCTGCGTTTCAATGGACATGGGAATATCTCCCTGGGTTGCAATGGGTTTTAAGGGTGAGAGTGATTGCTTCACTCCGGATCGGCTGTGATCACCAGGTTATCCCGGTGAATGACCTCGTCATAGGACCGGTATCCGAGCCGCTCTTTGATCTGGCTCGTCTGGCATCCCATGATTTTCAGCACATCCGTGGCATTGTAGTTCACCAGACCCATTCCCAGAACATGGTTGTCCTGATCCATGAACTCCACGGGATCACCTACGTCAAAATAATCATCCACCCGGACAATACCTGACGGTAAAAGGCTTTTGTGCTGCCGGACCACGGCATTTTTGGCTCCGGTGTCAATGGTGATCCGTCCTTTGGGCTGCAATGTCAGGCCGATCCACTTTTTCTTCGAGTTGAGCTTTTCCGCCTTGGGAACAAAATAGGTGCCGTCAAACGTGTTTTCAAAAATGGACAGCAGGATATCCGGGGTGAATCCGCAGGCAATGATTTTGGGGATCCCGGCCGTGGTCAGTTTCCGGGCTGCCGTGATTTTTGTTTTCATGCCCCCGGTGCCCAGAGGGCCGGCAATGGTGCCGGCCATCTCTTCGATGCGGGCCCCGGGGTTGTCCACCACCCTTATGAGCTGCGCATCGTTATGAAGCCGGGGATCTTTGTTATACAGTCCGCCAATGTCCGTGAGGTTGATCATGAGATCCGCGTCCATGAGCATGGTGATCATGGCGCCTAAGTTGTCATTGTCCCCGAACTGAAGGGATTTGACCGCCACCGTGTCGTTCTCGTTGATGATGGGCAGCACCTGCCAGTTCAAAAGGGTGTTAATGGTATTTCTGGCGTTGAGGTACCGTACCCGGTCACACAGATCACTTCGGGTCAGCAGCAGCTGGGCTACTTTTCTGCCGCAGGTTTCCACGGCTTTTTCCCATTCTCGGATCAGGTCGGCCTGGCCGATGGCGGATACGGCCTGACGTTTGGGAATTTCAGACGGTCGTTTGGACAGCCCCAGTTTGGTGACGCCCGCGGCCATGGCGCCGGAGGACACCAGAATTACCTGGATGCCCCGATCGAACAACCGGCAGATCTGACCGGACAGGCTTTCGATGATGTCGATGTTCAGGCTGTTTTTTCGGGTCAGCACACCGGAACCCACCTTAACGACGATGCGGTGGATCGGACCCGTGAGCCGGGATTGAAGCTGCATGTTCATGGCAAAACGTCATCCCTTTTATCTAAAATTGTGACAAATTTTTTACCTATGCCCATCCGAACCAAAAGTCAACCTGAAAAAATGAGATCGGAAGCCTGACTGGTAAGGATTGAAAAAAACTTTACAATCAAAAGCGGGACTGATACAAATTTTTTCGGCCTGGATCGGATGAATCCAAATGACACACAGATCTTTGAGAAGCAACGGTCGGGGGAATGGCTGAGCATGAAACCCGATGAAGCCCGGGAAGAATCCGGGAACGGATAAAGAAAAATGGTGGAGACATTTGTAAACAGAAAAGATGATCTGCGCTGGATCCTGATGCTGCCCAGACAATTGTCAGGCGCATTAATGGGTCTGTGTCAAATTAAAGGAAACAATCCGGGTGGGATGATTCCGTCCGCCGGCCAGGAAGCGGCTGGGCCCGCCGTATGCGGGGCTCCGGAATCCGGTGATATGGTCATCGGTAACCATGTTTGGCCCGAACGTATGCCTGAATGGAGAACATGAGCCATTTTTTGTTTATGGGCCTGGTACTGGGCCTGTCTGCCGGGCTTGCCCCCGGGCCTTTGCTGACGCTGGTGGTTTCGGAAACCCTGCGGCACCATGTGGGAGCAGGAATCCGGGTGGCCCTGGCACCGTTGATCAGTGATCTGCCCATTGTGCTGGTATCGGTGGGGATTTTGTCCACCATGGCTGATTTTGAGGCGGTGCTGGGGGGGATTTCTCTGGTGGGGGGCGTGGTGGTGTTCCGTATGGGGATTCACGCG
>LQAF01000151.1_pt1 | contig 15379 bp, 19 predicted proteins | sample 1535781 | NCBI WGS metagenome assembly LQAF01 (sample SAMN04331583, study PRJNA305678) | bioreactor metagenome | isolation source: bioreactor_2 inoculated with Wadden Sea sediment 2nd replicate of a... | place: Germany:Bremen
TTGACAAAAGACAGTTCCATGTCGATCTGGGTGAATTCCGGCTGGCGGTCCGCCCGCAGGTCTTCGTCCCTGAAGCATTTGACGATCTGGTAGTAGCGGTCAAACCCGCTGATCATGAGTAGCTGTTTGAACAGCTGAGGGGATTGGGGAAGGGCGTAAAACTGGCCCGGGTTGACCCGGGAAGGCACCAGATAATCCCTGGCACCTTCGGGCGTGGATTTTGTCAGAAAAGGGGTTTCAATGTCGATGAATTTGTTCTGATCCAGATAGCTTCGAATGGCCATGGTGGCTTTGTGCCGGGCCATGATATTGCGTTTCAGCTGGGGACGCCGCAGGTCCAGATACCGGTATTGCAACCGGATGTTTTCAGAGGCTTCCACCCGGTCTTCAATCTGAAAAACAGGGGTTCTGGCTTTGGAAAATATTTTAAGTTCTTCCACCAGGATCTCGATGGCCCCGGTGGCCATGTTTGGATTGAGCATATCCATCGGCCGTGCCGCCACTTTTCCCTGAATCCCGATGACAAATTCGTTTCGAATGGCTTGGGCTTTTTCATGAACTGTTTTGGAAATTACCGGGTTGAAAACTACTTGAGTGATGCCTTCCCGGTCCCGCAGGTCCACAAAAATGACCCCGCCATGGTCCCGGCGGTGCTGGACCCATCCCATCAACACCACGGTCCGGTCTATGTCGGTCTCCCGAAGATCTGCACAAAAATGAGTTCGTTTCATGTTACCTAGTAAGTCGCTCACCGGGTCTGTCCTTTTTTATTATTGGAGGTTAGTTGGTTTTCAGAAGGGTTTCGATTTCTGGTACCAGCCGGTCCATGGAAATGGAAACCTGTTCTTTGGTGTTCATGTTTCGAAGAATCAGGGAGTTTTTTTCCATCTCTGTCTGCCCGGCAATGAGCACGTACCGCGCGTTCAGTTTGTCTGCCCGTTTCATCAGCGCTTTCAGGCTTTTCCCCCGAAAGTCAGTGGCGGCTTTGATGCCTGCCCGGTTTAGGTCGCAGGCCAAATGATAGGCTGTTTCCATGGCCGGATCTCCCAAGGCCACGATGAACAGATCCGGCCCGGGAGCAGGCGGTTCAGGGGACAGCTGTTCCATGATTTCCACCAGGCGGTCGAAACCGATGGCAAATCCGATGGCAGGGGTGTCGGGCCCGCCCAGTTCTTTGACCAGGCCGTCATAGCGGCCGCCGCCGGCCACGGCACTTTGGGCGCCCAAGCTGGTGGTTTGAATCTCCCAGGCAGTGCGGGTATAGTAGTCCAGACCCCGGACCAGGGATTTATCCACGGAAAAAGCCACCCCCTGTTTTTCCAGGGTTGCTTTTACGGTATTGAAATGGGTTTCACAGCCCGGGCACAGATGATCCACCGTGGCCGGGGCACCTGTCAGGGCCGCCTGGCAGGTCGGCATCTTGCAGTCCAGCACCCGCAACGGATTGCGGGTCATCCGCCGTTTACAGATATCGCACAGATCCTGTTTCCGTTCCCCCAGAAAATCCAAAAGTGACCGGGTGAACCGCGGCCGGCACTCCTGGCATCCCAGACTGTTGATGTGGGCGGAGAGCCCGGTGAGTCCCAGCTGTTTGAACAATTCGTTCAGCAGAAAAATGAGTTCGCTGTCCACATAAGCGGAATCGACACCAAACACTTCTGCATCGATCTGATAAAATTGCCGGTATCGCCCTTTTTGGGGTCTTTCCCGCCGGAACATGGGGCCGGTCATGTAGAATTTTCTTACCGGTTCGGTTGCATACATTTTGTGTTGGATATAGGCCCGGCAGATGGAGGCAGTGGCTTCGGGCCGTAGGGTGAGCTTGTCACCGTTCCGGTCGTCAAAAGTGTACATCTCTTTTTCGACAATATCGGTGGTTTCTCCGATACTCCGGGCGAACAAGTCGGTTTTTTCCAGGACCGGGATACGGATCTCTTCATATCCAAATGCGGTGAACAGCTGGGTTGCCAGGTGTTCCACTTTCTGCCACAGACGTATCTGCTCCGGCAGTATATCTCTGAACCCTCGAATGGTCTGCATGGTTTACGTCTTCAAGTATGTGGTTTTTGTCAAAATTTCATACAACCGACCAGTATAGTTTAAAAACCGCTGATCAGTCAATTATTTTCTAATTTTTACGGAATTGGCGTGTGCGGTCAAGCCTTCGATCTCAGCCAGCCGGATCACATCGTCTGCTTCGTTTTCAAACGCGGATCTGGAATAATGAATCAGGCTGGTTTTCTTGATGAAATGGTCCACGCTCAGGGCAGAGGAGAACCGGGCCGTGCCGGCAGTGGGCAGCACATGGTTGGGTCCGGCTATATAATCACCCATGGGTTCCGGGGTATAATGACCCAGAAACAGGGCCCCGGCGTTCTGAATCCGGTCGAGGTAGTCAAAAGGACTGGAGACCATCAGTTCCAGATGCTCGGGAGCCAGCTGATTGGAGAGATCGATCCCGGTTTCGATGTCCGGCACCACCATGATGGCCCCGAATTGGTCAATGGACTGCCGGGCGGTATCCTGCCTGGTCAGGGCTTTGAGCTGCCGTTCCAGAACGTCGGCGGTCTGCCGGGCAAGGGTTCTGGAATCAGTCACCAGAATGGCGGATGCCATCACATCATGTTCCGCCTGGGACAGCAGGTCGGCGGCTACGAATTCCGGGTTGGCCGTCTGGTCCGCAATGATGAGGATTTCGCTGGGGCCGGCGATCATGTCGATTCCCACGGTGCCGGCCACGATTTTCTTGGCCAGGGTGACATAGATGTTGCCGGGGCCTACAATGACATCCACTTTGGGAACCCGTTTGGTTCCATGGGCCAGGGCGGCGATGGCCCAGGCACTGCCCGCCTTGAACACGGACGAGATGCCCACTCTTTCAGCAGCTGCCAGAATATAGGGATTGACCGCCCCATTTTCCATGGGCGGCGTCATCAGGGCGATGGTCGGCACTTCTGCCACAATGGCGGGAATGCCTCCCATTAGCACGGAGGAGACCAAGGGGGTTTTTCCGCCTTTGGCCCCTGGGGCATAGATGCCGGCAGCGTTCACCGGCTGCACCAGCTGCCCCACCATAACCCCGTTTCTCGGGGTGTCGATCCAGGCATTTTGTTTCTGTTTTGAATGGAACCGGGTGAGCTGGTCAATGGCCCGGTCCAGGGTTTCCAGAAAAGGGGGGTCCACGGATGCCAGCGCCTGTTTGAACTCGGCATCTGTTACTTTCAGGGTATCCAGGGTGACGGCCCTGGAATCAAACCGGTGGGTATAGTCTACCAGGGCTTCGTCACCCCGGGCTTTTACATCATCGATAAACCCCAGGACATTGTCGTAATCGGCTTTGGAAAACCCCAGACCCCGATCAATGATTTCTTGGACACGGGCCCGGGCTTCAGTGGAAGGATATTCAAATTGTTTCATGATATTTAGTAATTATGGGTTGCTGTAAATTGTCAATGGGAATGACGCTGTCATCATAGTCATTTTTGAAGATATATCAGAACAGGCGGGATAAAGCCAGAAAATCAGCAGCCTGGCAAAAAAAGTTTTTCGCCAGGCTGCCGGGGTTGAATTCAGAAGTCAGCGATCAGAGTTAAAAGTTCAGTGTTTTTTGAAGGTCCTTGGTGCTGAAGTCCCAGGGGACGTTATGCGGGGGCACCGGCTCGGTGAACATTTCCGGCAGCTGATCATCGACTTCTGTGAATCCGGCTTTCCGGTTGAATTCCTTTTCGTTCCTGAGAATGGATTTTCCCAGTTCCAGAATGTCGTCCGGGGTCAGGTTCAGTCCGTACCGGGCATTGAGCATCTGGGCCACGGTGGGGAGCCCGTCTTCATTGTCCAGAACAGCAAAGGCCACAAACAGGCAGAGTCCGGCCGCATCCACGGCAGCGGTGGCGATCTGAAGTCCCTGGGACAGCTCAATGTTGCCCTCATTCTTGTGAGGATCGATAGTGCCGCCGACACTCAGGATGTTGGCGGTCACCCCGTATCCGGCCGTATGGTCTGCGCCCATGGGCGTGGTGGCATAGGTGACGCCAACCCCTTTGCAGGTTCTGGGATCATAGGCCGGCAACGCCTGTTTTTTCACTACCGGAACCCGGTCCACACCCAAAGCATCCCCGGTGAACAGGGCCCCGTTTCCGATGATTTTTCCTTCGGGGGCGTATTCCCCCACTTTAGACAGCAGATTGATGGCGGCCTGGCCATCCCCCCAGGGGATCATCCCGCCTTCCATGGCAATCCCGAGGGTCACCCCGGTTTCAATGGTATCCAGTCCAAAGTCGTCACACAGCCGGTCCAGGGCGGCGATATGGTCCAGGTCGCTGATGGTGGTATGGGCACCGAACGCCCAGATGGTCTCGTATTCGAAGCCGCAGGTGAGATAATTGCCGTCTTTGCCGTGGTAGACATTGGAGCATTTGATCACACATCCGGGATGGCAGCCTTCGGTGGTAATGCCGTTGCGTTTCTGGATAGTTTCCGCCATGGCTTCACCGGAGATGGCCTGGGCATGCTCGAACCGGCCGGAACGGAAGTTCTTGGTGGGCAGGGTCCCGGCCTCGTTGATGACATTCACCAGAACGGCCGTGCCCAATGCCGGCAGGCCTTCACCGGTGACCGGGTGCTTTCGAAGCATTTCCACCCACCGTTTGTTGGCCGCTTTGAACGCTTCGGGATCCTTGATTTCCACCCGGGAGGCACCGGAGTCATCCACCACGATGGCCTTGATTTTTTAGAGCCCATGACCGCACCCAGGCCCCCCCTGCCATGGGCCCGACCCGGACGGCCGTTCATGTCCGCCTGGTTGATGGATGCGCCTTTCAGGCATTGTTCACCGGCCTGGCCGATACTCAACACGCCGACATTTTGGCCGTACTTGTCCCATAGGGTTTCCATGACCGCATAATTGCCTTTTTTGATCAGATCGTCCGCCGGCAGAATCGATACGCCGTCTTTATCGATTTTGATCAGGCTGTAATCATCCCCGTCCGGCTTGTCTTCCAGCACCAGGGCAGTGATTCCCAGTTTTGCCAGTTTCTGGGACACCAGGCCCCCGGCATTGCTTTCCTTGATTCCACCGGTCAAAGGAGATTTGGCACCAGCGGACAGCCTTCCGGAGTTTGCGGCCGGAGAGCCGGACAGCACCCCGGGAGCAAAGATGAGTTTGTTGTTTTTTCCCAGGGGATGGCAGGTGGCCGGAACTTCATCCAGAATCATTTTGGATGTCAGGGCTCTTCCGCCCAGACCGGCATAGGGTTCAGGGGTTTCTTCAAACGTGAAGGTTTTTTGTTTGGTGTTGATTCTCAATAATTTTCCCATGTTTTTCCTCCTTGGCAAGATGGTTGGACATGTGACAATGGCTTTTTAAGAATGGTTGTTGTCACAAAATAGTTGTGATTGTTGAATGAAATTTCAACCCAAAGCGACCCGTGTTTCGGATTCAAAAAACATATGCCTGAATTATGCCATGACAAAGGAGTATAGTCCAGCAAAAAACAGCCTTTAAACCTGTCAAACGGGTTATTGCAATCGGCCGGATTCCGATAGTTCGATCAGGCCGTCTTTGTCCAGGATGTCGATGGTTTTTGTCTGTACTCGAATAAAGCCGGAATCTCCCATTTTTTTGAACATTCGGGAGATGGTTTCTGGGGTGGTGCCAATGAGGTTGGAGAGCTGGGCCTTGGAGATGGGAAGCTGGATCCGGGCGGAATTCTGCTGCTCCTTTGACAGTGTCAGGATGTAGGCAGCCAGCCGGGCCGGCACTTCTTTAAGGCTCAACGCTTCAATCTGAACGGTAAAGGCCCGGAGCCGTCTGGAAAGATCGGCCAGCATATTCATGCTCAGGGCCGGGGTGGTGGTGATCAGTTCCACAAACCGCTCTCTGGGCAGAAAAACAATATTTGACGGCTCCAGCGCCATGGCTGATGCGGGAAAGCTTTTGCCCTGGAACACGGGCACTTCGCCAAATGTATGACCGGGTCCGAAAATATGAAGAATCTGCTCCTTGCCGTCCAGCGAGAGTTTATAGACTTTGATTTTTCCGGTTTCGACAATATAGATGCCATCGCCTTTGTCACCATCCTGGAAAATGATCTCACCGCGGTTGAATGATCGGCGGACGGCGATACCGGAAAGGATCTCCAACTGATTTCTGGACAGCCCGGAAAAAGGGAAATGGTCTTTAAAAGATTGATACGGTATACTGCTCCTGTCATGGGGCCGGCAATGGGCATCCAAACACTTAAATTTTAGAAATACAAAAAAAACACTTCCCTTGATTCAGGTCAAGGTTTTGCCTGTTGATTTATAGTAGGTTTACGCCAGGATGTAAAGCAGATTACCCAGTGAATGTTCGGATCAATGATTCAAATCTTTGAAGGAAGGTGGACTTATGAAGTGTCCGGGACAAGACACCCAGTATTGGGACGAAAATGCAATTTTTGAGACCGAATGTCCGGAATGCGGGCATATGATGGAATTTTTCAAAGATGATGCCACCCGTCGATGCGGGCACTGTAAAAAAAAGATCGTGAATCCGAAAATGGATTTCGGGTGTGCCGCCTACTGCAAGTTTGCCGAGCAGTGTCTGGGCACTCTGCCTGAAGAGTTTGTGGCCCAACAGGAAGATCTGTTAAAGGATCGGGTGGCGGTGAAGATGAAACAGTATTTTGGGACGGATTTCAAACGGATCGGTCATGCCGGACGGGTGGCCCGGTATGCGGAAAAGATCGGCATAAAAGAAAAAGCAGACATGGCGGTGGTTCTCTGCACTGCGTATCTCCATGATATCGGCGTCAAACAAGCAGAAGAAAAATATGGATCGGCTGAGGCAAAGTACCAGCACATAGAAGGACCGCCGGTGGCCCGGCAGATCCTGGAGGATCTGGGCGCCAGGGATGTGCTCATCAATGAGGTGTGTGACATCATTTCACACCACCATCACCCAAACGAATCGGAAACCATTAATTTCAAAGTGGTCTATGATGCGGATATGCTGGCCAATATGGAAGCGTGTCGGGGAAAAGAACAGATCGATACGGACACGTTGACCCGGAAAATCAATCGGATCTATCTGACAGATGCTGGAAAAGATCTGGCGAGGCAAACCTTGACCCAAAAGTGAAGACAAGCCACTGCAGATCCAACGAGACTTAAATAAAGGAACAGAATCATGAAAGTACTCAGAAAAATAATAGAGATTGATGATGAAAAATGTGACGGATGCGGGAACTGCGTGCCGTCCTGTGCAGAAGGGGCCATTCAGATTGTCAATGGTAAGGCAAAGGTGATTTCGGACAAGTATTGTGACGGTCTGGGCGCCTGTCTGGGGGAATGTCCCCAGGGTGCTCTGAAGATTGTTGAAAGGGAAGCGGATGAATTTGATGAAGAAGCGGTTCATGAGCTGCTCAAGCAACAGGTGCAGGATGGAAAAACCGCGGCTGGTATTCGGCAGCCGGTTATCTCCGGCGGTTGTCCGTCAACGGCGTTGAAAACTTTTTCCAATACCGGCTGTGACTGTGTCAACCAGCCCCGGGAGACCGGTTCCGGCGGGCGGTCCTCTCTGGGACACTGGCCGGTTCAGATTCGGTTGGTACCGGCCGGGGCCCCGTTCTTGAAAAATGCGGACCTGGTCATTGCCGCCGATTGTGTGCCGGTGGCATATCCCTCGTTTCACAAAGACTTTCTGGCGGGCCGGGCCGTTATGATCGGGTGTCCCAAATTTGACGACACCCAGGGGTATGTGGACAAATTGACGGACGTGTTCAAAAAATCGGGCATCAAAAGTATCACGGCCGTGATCATGGAAGTTCCCTGCTGCTCCGGACTTCCTCACATCATCAAGAAAGCCCTGGAAAACAGCGGCATGGACATTCCGTTTTCACAGGTGACCATCAGCGCCCGGGGAGAGATCCTTACATGACGGACACTGGCAGAACCGTGCCGGTGACCGGATATGTCTTGTCCGTCTGTTCCGGCGGTAAGGGGTGTCCCCATGTCGCCTGCGCTACGGCCGCGCTTGCCAGGGAACTGACTCCTCTGCTGGATCAGGCGGACATTCCAGGATTTCTCAGAAAATTTCTGGGAGAAAAGATCAAACCCCACCATGAATTCCGGATCACCTTGAGTGACTGTCCCAATGCCTGTTCCCGTCCCCAGATCGCGGATATCGGCATCATTGGTGCGGTGTGTCCGGGGGTGGGGAATAATCTTTGTACCGGCTGCAACGTCTGTGTTCAGTCATGCCCGGATCAGGCCATCCGGTTGAAGGACACCTCGGATGGCGCCAAAAACCAGTGATTGCCATGAATCGATGCCAGCGGTGTGGCAAATGTGTCCATGTGTGTCCAAGTCGGACGCTTTTACCGGGTCCATCCGGGTTTCGTATCCTGCTGGGGGGACGTCTGGGTCGGCATCCCCGTCTGGCCTTGGAAATGCCTGGTCTTTATTCTTGCAAACAGATGCTGGTGATTGTTGAAATCTGTCTGAAATATTATAAAACCCATTCCCGGAACGGGAAACGGTTTTCCCACCTTTTTAACCGCATCGATCAGGTGATTCCCGGAAACCTGCACCAAATTTTAACACCGCGTGTCTGATTGAGGACTGGGCATCTATTTGTCGTCCTGTAAGAAAAATTACTACAGCAGAATCAGAAATCTTCCAATTGATCTATTATTTTTAGGCTGATAGGGTGGTATTGCGTGGAAATGAAGCCGGTCCGTTTTTAACCCTATATCACTTTAAGGAGGATTGTATGAAAGCAAAACATTTATTGATCATCGTATTGATCGCTGTCGCTTCCATGGTATGTTCCCAGGCCGCTCTGGCCAAAGAAAGAATCGTGTTCGGCGGGGGACCTGCCGGCGGAACCTTTCAGGTGGTGGCCAATGCCATTCAAGTGTATGATCCCGTCAAAGAGCTGCCCGGCATCCGTGTTCAGGCCCAGTCATCCGCCGGATCCGTTGAAAATTTGAGAAAAACCGATGCCGGCCGTCAGCAGATGAGCGTGGTCTATTCCGGGCATGTGTATCAGGGCCGGAACGGCAAGATGAAAAATGATCCCAATAAGTATGAAAACGTGATGGCGGTTGCGTTTCTGTATGGAGCCCCGGCCCAGCTCGTGATCAAAGCCGGTTCAGACATCAAGAGCGTCAAAGATCTGGAAGGCAAAAAAGTGGGCGTGGGAAATGCCGGCTCCGGTGCATTTGCCAACTGCGAATTGTTTTTACCCATATGGGCATCTGGGACAAAATCGAAAGAAATGCCATGGGGTACAATGACGCCGCTCAGGCTTTTGGCAACAATCAGCTGGACGCGTTCTGGCTGTTTGTGGGATATCCCACCGGTGCCGTGATGATGGCGGCTCAGACCAATGACATTGCCATGGTCGATCTAGACAAGGATGCAGAAACATCCGGTTTTTACAAAGAATACCCCTATTTTGCCAAGGTCACTATTCCGGCCAACACTTACAAAGGGGTGGATTACGAGGTGAAATCGTTTCAGGATGCGGCTTTGTGGGTGGCCAACAAGGACGTGTCTGCTGATGCCGTGTATCAGATGCTGTCTTTGATCTACACCGACGAAGGTCTGGCTCATATGGTATCCCAGAAAAAGACCTTCAAAAGCATGTCCGTTCAATCCGGTCCCACTGGAATTGTCACCCCGTTTCACCCGGGTGCTGAAAAATTCTGGAAAGAAAAAGGGGTGTTGTAGGATCGTACCCGTGTGATCGGGTGTTTGACTTCAGGGGCACGGGAAAAAACATTCCGTGCCCCGCACCTCTCCATGAAGTCGGTGTTTTGACCACTCATTTAAACGACAGGAAGGCAGATTGTGTATAGTAAATTGAATCGTTTCGAGCAAATTGTTTTTGATATCTGCTCGGCGACCCTGGTGCTTTTCTATGCATGGGCCGCCGTGGTACAGCCCATGGCCACCCAATATCACCGGGGGGTGTATGTCATTATCACTTATGCACTGGTCTTCCTTCTCTATCAGTCCAAAACCCTTGTCGGCCGAATCATTGATTATGTGTTGATTCTTCTTTCCATCGCCAGCGTGGGATACTGGGTTGTCATGTTTGAAGTGATCAACTATCGTACCGGTGCTGAAACTCCTATGGATGCAGCGTTTGCCATTGTCGGTGTTCTCATCGGTATCGAGCTGGCCCGGCGGGTGGTGGGGAATGTGTTTGTTATCATGGGAATCGTGTTTCTGGGCTACGGGGTTTACGGATATATGGCGCCGGATCTGATTTCCCATGCCGGAGCCCCGTTTACGGAGCTGTGCGTCAGTATTTTTTACAAAAGTGACGGCGTGTTCGGTATCATGGCCAGTGTGCTGGCCACTTATGTGATCCTGTTTGTGCTGTTTGGGGCGTTTCTGGAAAAATCCGGCGCCCAGAAATTTTTTCATTGATTGGCCCCTGGCTGCGGTGGGGCATCGCATCGGTGGGCCTGGCAAGGTATCCGTCATTGCCTCCGGCCTGTTCGGATCGATTTCCGGCAGCGCCATCGCTAATACGGTTTCCACGGGCATGTTCACCATTCCCATGATGAAAAAAGCCGGGTTCAAGCCCCATGTGGCGGGCGGCATCGAACCGGCCGCTTCCATCGGCGGGATGTTCATGCCCCCCATCATGGGAGCCGGCGGATTCATCATGGCGGAACTGACCGGGCTTCCCTATTCCCATATCATGTTGGTGGCCCTATTCCCGGCATTGATGTATTTCTTTTCGGTGTTTGTCATGGTGCATTATGAAGCCAAAAAAGAAAATGTCGTGGGGGAACGTTCCAAATCCAGTGCCATGGAAATTTTCAAGAAGCAGTGGTTTACATCATGCCGCTGGTCGTAATCACGGTGTTCATGCTGTATGGGTTTTCTCCGGCCTATTCCGCAATTCTGGGACTGATCACCTGTATCGCCATCTCCTGGGTGAGAAAGGACACCCGCATCGGACCCAAACGGTTTATCGAGGCAGCCCGGGAGGGCACCGAAAACAGCCTGAAGATCGGAGCCACGGTCGGTGTCATCGGTATCATCATCGGAGTCCTGACTTTTTCCGGCCTGATTCTGACCTTTGCCGACATCATGATCGATCTGGCAGGCGGGTCTCTGCTCCTCACCATCCTTTTGATTGCCCTGGCCTCTCTGGTGCTGGGCATGGGGGTTCCGGTGACAGCCGCGTATCTGGTAACTGCCGTGGTGGCGGTGCCGGCTTTGACCCATCTGGGGGTGAACGAGCTGGCTGCCCATATGATCGTGTACTGGCTGTCCCAGGATTCCAACATTACCCCCCCTGTCTGCATTGCCGCGTTTGCCGGTGCCACCATTGCCAAGGCCAATATGTGGAGAACCGCGTTTACCTCATTCAAATTCGCTAAATTCCTGTATCTGGGCCCACTTCTTTTCGGATATGTGCCCGGTTTTTCTCTGGATGGCAGCCCCATGGACATTGTCAAGGCGTTCATTGCGATTATTATCGGTACGTATCTGTATGCCTGGTTTCTCAGCGGAATTTGGATATCTTCATTAAGAGATCTGTTTTCCCGAAAGACAGCGGCTTGATGCGGCTGGTTCATGTCAGTTAAAATTCGGTTCAAACGCCGTTTTCTTCCGGACGGTTTGGCGGAAAACGGCTCTTGTGTTTTTGAAAACGGTAAAATAGTTATAGAGGAAATATTTGGTTGCATAATCAACCATTTTCCGTCATATTGTCATGAAACGTCTTAGAATAGAAGACAATACCCGTGGCAATGGAAAAAATAGACATGAAAGATACTCAATTGGCGCCAGAATTAGCTGTTGCACCATCGGAACCTCTTGAACTGGAAATATTTGAACGCGTTATCGACACATCCATCGCCTACCTGGTGGGTCGAACCTCCCGGGCGATCATCAAGCGGCTGACCAAAAAATTCGCAGATGCCGGATTTGATGTCAGTTATGAGCAGTGGAGCATCCTGGTTCATTTATACCGAAAAGACGGACAAACCCAGCAGGAACTGTCAATGGTTTCGGTCAAGGACAAGGCTGCCATCACCCGCCTGCTCAATGTACTGGAAAAAAAAAATATGGTGCTGCGTGTCCCGGACCGGTCCGACAAACGCAGCAAGTTGGTTTATCTGACTCATAAGGCCAAATCCTTCCGAGATGATCTGATGGCTATGGTGATGGAGATGCTGTTGGAGGCGGAACTAGGAATTTCCTGCGATGAAATGGCCCAGTGCAAATCAACCTTGAACAAGATTTTTGCCAATTTTTCCCGGCTCAATGTGCCGGACTAAAATTCCACCAGCCGGTTCTGGATGGCATATCTGGATAATTCCGCGTTATTTCTCAGGTTCAGTTTTTTTAGCAGTCTGGCCCGATAGGTATCCACGGTTTTCACACTGATATTGTAGGTGATGGCAATTTCCCGGTTGGTGCTCCCGCAGGCCAGTTTGCGCAGTACCTGGAGTTCGCGCATGGAAAGGGATTCAATGGAGTCCTTGCTTTTGTTGCCTCGGATATAACGAAGCGCCAGGGCTTCACTGGCTTTTTCCGTCAGATATCTTCCTCCTGAATGTATTTTTTTCACCGCCGCCACCAGCTGTTCCGGTGCCGACTGTTTGGTGACATACCCCATGGCTCCGGCTTCCATGGCCCGGATCACATATTGTTCCTCTTCATGCATGGTCAGGATGAGTACCGGTATTTTGGGGCAGTACGTGTTCATTCGGGCCACCACTTCCAGTCCGTCCATGCCGGGCATGGAAATATCAATGACTGCCACGTCCGGTTGTTTTTCCATGGCTTGGTCAAAAGCGTTTTCTCCATCAGAGGCTTCGGCAATGACCTTGATGCCGGAGCTGTCTTCCAGCACTCGTCTTAGCCCGTCTCTGACGATGCTGTGATCGTCTGCCAGCAGAACTGTGATCATGACCAGCCCCCCACAGTTATTTTACAGGTGATGCGGGTGCCATGCCCTTTTTCAGATCTGATATCCAGCGATCCCCCCGCGAGGTTGGCCCGCTCCATCATGCCTTCGAGTCCGAATCCGTCCTGTTGTGTTCCCGGAGCCGGATCGAATCCCACGCCGTTGTCCTCAATCGTCAGGATCAAGCCCCGGGTATCGGTTCTCAGCTCCACGATAATGGTGGTGGCTCCAGCATGGCGAATGGCATTGGTCACGGCTTCCTGACCGATTCGATACAGGGCCGTGGCCAGGGTTTTATCGATTTTCGGTATGGCATCCCGCCGAAACACGCAGGAAACATTGGACCGCTTTTCAAAATCAGAAACCAAGGACTCCAGGGCATCGGACAGACCCAGGTCGTCCAGCACCCGGGGACGCAGCCGGTAGGCCATATCCCGGACATCCTGAATGGTTTTATCAATGAGAAAACTCATTTTTTCCGCCCGGCCCACGGCCTGATCCGGCGAAAGCGCAAAATGTTTTTTCAGCCACAGAACATCGATACGCAGGGCGGTTAGCACCTGACCCAAGTGATCATGCAGTTCCCTTGCCACCTGTTCCTTTTCCCGTTCCTGGGACGCAATGATGTTTTTGGATAAATTTTTCAATTTGGCCTGGGCACTTTCCAGTTGCGCGGTTCTCCGACGGACCTGCATTTCCAGGTCATGGGAATATCTGGCCAGTTTTTCCTTCGCGGCTTCCAGCGCTTTCTGGGTGCGGTTTTTTTCCGTGACATCCACACTCACTGCCAGGGATCGGACCACCTGCCCTGCTTCGTTCCTTACCCCGTAGCAGGAAAGCAGAATGTCCCGGGATTCTTTGTTTTTTTTATATAGGTATACGGCACATCCTTGCAGAATCCGGTGATGAAAAACCGGGGAAAAATTTCTGACAAGGCCAGTTTTCTGGATTCCGGGGAAAAAAAATCGGTCAATGCCGCCCGATCACCTCAGACCGGTCATATCCCATGACGTCCACCCAGTGATCGGAAACCCGGATAATTTTTCCATTGGTGTCAATGGAATGGAGCATAATTGGCGTTTTATGATAGATGTGCCGATACCGTTCCTCACTGATCCGCAGCTTTTCTTCCGCAGCTTTTCGCTGGCTGATTTCTTTGGCTGCCTGCTGATAAAGGAAAAAAACCAGAATCCCTGCCAGGCATGAAATAAAAATCACCCCGGGCCCGATTCCTTTGATAAACGGAGCGGACAATTTTTTTCAAGCTGTTTTTTGTTTTTCAAAGACACCACCTGCCAAAGAGGATACGCCGGTACCGGCAGGGAGGTATACAGAAATTCTTGCTGATTTCTGTCCACAACCCGGTCCTGATTTTCGTTTTGCTGAATCCGGACCAGTCCCAGGGACCGTTGCCAAATTGCCGGGAATTGACAATCCGATCCATTGTTTTATTGTCCACGGGCCACAACAGCTGGAATCGGTAACTGGGTTGATTGCTGATGAAAATGATCCCGTTCGGGCTGACAAAGAACAGCAGGTGTTCCGGATTGGAAAACAGGGAGGTTTCCAGAAATTCAATGGAAGATTTGATCACGGCCACCCCGATAATTTCCCTTGTTTCAGAGTGATAAACCGGAAAACTGTAATAAACCCCCCGTTTCAGTGAAGTGACGCCCAGGGCGAGATAACTGGCCGGATCTCCCTGGATGGCGGATTTAAAATAGGGTCTGAAGGAAAAGACATGGCCCACAAAACTGTCAAATTGATTTCGGTTGCTGGAGCAGATCGTGTTGCCGTCCATATCCATTAAATAACTGACATCCAGCTCCAGAGACCGGGTAACCATGTCCAGAATCTGGTTTGCCTTGTAAATGGTTTCCAGGTTGGTGTTCACAAGAACCTGTTCCAGTTCTTTGATCCGGGACAGGACACGAACGGATTTATCGTGTTCCGACAGATAGGTCGCCAGCTGGTCTGTCAACAGTTTCAATTCAGCGATGGCCTGGGTTTCACCGGTTTGAAACGCCGCCTTTTGAAACGAATAGTAATACAGCCACCCGCCCGTGGATACGGATAAAAAAGCAAAAATTGCCAGAATCAATATGATTAAACGCAGTCGCATCCATTACATATAAACAGAAGCGTCATAATTTTCAATTGCGAATATGGCCGATATTGGATACGATGGCATGAAAGGAGACTGACGATGGCGACCATTACATTCAATGCATTTTCTTTTCTGCAAAAAAATCTTGCCCAGAAAAATCTACCGCATACCAATGTTTCTCTCTCCATTTCCAAAGGCACCACCGCTGAAATGTTGATGCACCAGATGCAGCTGACCCGTGAGGATGTAGAGGTGGTGTTTGTGAACGGCCGGGGTCCAGCCATTGTCAACGGTTCTCAAGGATCAGGACCGCGTGGCATTTGTTCCTCATGGCACACCCGGGCCATACCGGG
>LQAF01000153.1_pt1 | contig 15317 bp, 15 predicted proteins | sample 1535781 | NCBI WGS metagenome assembly LQAF01 (sample SAMN04331583, study PRJNA305678) | bioreactor metagenome | isolation source: bioreactor_2 inoculated with Wadden Sea sediment 2nd replicate of a... | place: Germany:Bremen
TTCTCGGGCAACAATGACAGGTTGACTCCCCTTCCGGAGAAGACTTTGCACATCCTGAGGGATTTCTGGTCCGTCCATCGGCATCCGGAGTTTTTCTTTCCCAACCGGAAACGGAGCCTGAAAAATGCGCATCTGGTTGATACTCCTCTGGACAAAGGCGGTTTTCAAATCGCCGTGAAGGCCACAGTCAGGCAACTCGATATCAAAAAAAATTTCATGCCACTCTCTGCGGCACAGTTATGCCACCCAGATGCTCGAATCAGACGTCCATTTGATTGAACTCCGGCAGATCCTGGGAATTTCAAAATACACCCATCTCACATCTGTTACCAGGAACAACGCACGTCAGGCCGTCAACTCGCTGGCTGATACCTTCGATATCACCTGGAGAGGTGTCAAATGATGCTGACGAAATGCAGAGATCATGAAATAGCAGCAATTTTGGCAATCACCCTGAGTAAACTCAGAAAACCCGGATATGATCGTGGTTCGCTCCTCTCACACGATCTATCCTTATCCGTTAGAAAAACAAAAATTAGTCGATAATTTTTAAACCCGAAAGTTGAGTTAATCAGTCTTCCCGGTATTTTTTGATTTAAGGTTACCGAGAACTAAGTTTTCTTATACCATTTGAGGTCTGAAATTCGGCTTCAATGAAGGGCCTGTCGCCATTCGGCGGGCTGGAAATCTCGACAAGGCCCTGAGCTCCTATTGAAAAAAGAGTATTTTCTAACCATGAAGGATAATGATGATATATACATACATTCAACAAATCTATCCCGGCATTCGCCATCTTATTCGATGGGTGTTCAATATCAATCCACTGGATCAGGTATGGAAGAAATCCTCCCGCTATCAATCTTCCATCTGATGGAAGCCCGAAATACCAGTTCAAACTCCCTCTACTTAAAAGTTCAGGATGGCCGAAAGAGCAGGAAGCTTTTCCTATTGTTTTTCTAATATCTTCACAGTTAACAACCCAGGACAATAGACGGGGGGTATTCTCCAGACTCATCTGGATGAACGGATCATCCAATCCAAACCAACGGGGCCGTTCAGGAGCAGGATGTTCAGGGTCTATGGCAATTATCTCCAAAAAAACGTTATTTCCCACTCGCATTAGATGGTTATGGGTTCCCATTTTCAGATGGTTTCCTCCAAAGGGCACCTCAACCCCTAATTTTTCCTTAATATAGGCTACTCCTTGTTCGAGATTCTGTGCCCCTACCACTAAATGATCAAATTTTGTGTTCATAGACTGGAAACACCCTTTTTAAAGCAAATCTCATCTCCTAAGACCAAGCCCATCAACACACCTGTTCCACCCTTTTCGGAATAAAAAGGGATATTCATATGGTTAGGCATGTGGGTTTCATCGTAGCCTACAAGCCGACCGGCACAATTTTGATTCCGAAACACCTGATCGCCTGCCAAGACGATTCCCGGATCAACTATTTCAAAAAAGGCCACATAATGGATGGAATTCACCCGGCATCCTGGGCGGGCTGATTTTTCATCGGTATGAATCAGTTCATGAATTTCACCCTTCCGCAAAGCCCTGGAAGGCACAGTGATTAAATCAAGCTTTCTGTCATCCGATTCCCCATTGAGAATACCCACAATCCGTCCCCTGACTGAAAACCGATCAGCGCAAATCGAATTTTTCAGCATCCCGTCGACATAAGGATCGCCCATGATATCTCTTTGTTATTCAATATGCCTGTCCTACATGAGCTTGAATCAATGACAAGGACAGGCATATCACGAACCTTGGTCAAACAATTAATACACAGAAGGACGGTTTTTCCTTTTGGCTCCTGAAACCCATTTCGGGACAAAAGGAGCAATAACGTCTTCTGAAACAACAGGCATTTCGATAAAAGAGGGACCATTATGTGCCATGGCCTTTTCCAGAACAGAACGGATATCTTCGTGCCTTTCAAGCCGCTGGCATTGCAGGCCAAAGGCTTTGGCAACGTCCAAATAGCTGACTGTGGGGTCAAAATCAGTACAAAAAGGAGTCGAATCATTAACCAGCACGGTCTCTCCTCTGATCCACCCAAAAGTGTCATTTCGATACAGAACGATAGTGATATTTTTACCGGTTCGGGAAAATGTTTCCAATTCACCACAAGTAAACCCAAAGCTCCCATCTCCTCCCAAAGCCAGAACCGGCGCACTCTCATCAGCAAAAGCAGCACCCAGGGCTGCGGGAATCGCATACCCCAATGCGCCAAGAGAATAGTTGCTCAAATATCTTCTGCCGGGTGCAAGGGTGTTCAGCAACGGGGTTGTATAAATACTGCATACCCCGGCCTCGGTAGTAATGATGCTATTTTCCGGAAGAATCTCGTTGAGCACCTTCACAAAATAAGGTGGAAATATCCCCTTGTTGATATCAGGCATTTTCATATTCAAAAGATCATTTCTGGTCCTGTCGCGCTCCTGAGTAAAATTGTCCAATTCATGAGATCGCTTCAGATTGTTTTCCTTGGCGGTTTTTAACATAAATTCCAGCGAAACCTTAGCATCGCCGCACAAAGAAACGCTGGTTCGATACATATTCCCCAGGTTTTCAGGAGAAATATCCAGATGAATCATTTTTTTCTGCTCCGGAGCTTTGGTTTCTGCCAACCGTCCGTACCCGTGGAATCGGTGTTTGAACCAATGTAAAAAATGACATCCGCACGCTCGATAAATGCGTTGGTAAATGCCCTTCCTCCCCGGGAACCCACCACACCGATTGACATCGGGTGACACTCACTGATGATGCCTTTACCGGTTATCGTGGTTCCTACCGGTATTTGAAGTATTTCAGATAATTCCTTGACAGCGGGGCCGGCCCCGGAACTAAGTGCCCCTTGCCCGCAGACCATAAGGGGATCTTTGGCATCCACCAGAATATTCAAAGCCTCCTCAATCAGGCGGGGTTCTGCGATACTTCGGTATGACGGATAACAGCTGCATTCCGGTTGACCATAAAGATCATTGACCTCTGCTTCATCGTCAAGACAGTTTACCATGATTCTCAGATGGACCGGCCCAGGTTTTCCGGATGTTGCCACCCTGAAAGCACGACGTATGAGAAACGGGATCTCTTTTGCCCGATCCAGAATGAAGCTTTCTTTGGTAATGGTAGAATAAAAATCTGTCTGATCGATACCGGTCAGCATGCCTCTTTTATGGTCATTGGGATTCACATCAGAGGTGAAAAAATCAGTGGGATACTGCCTGCAAAGGCTTCTGCAATCCCCGGTGCTGAATGAGTGACTCCCGGGCTGGGTGATTCCACAACACCGGGTTTACCACTTATTTTTGAATAAGCTTCAGCCATAAATGCAGAGTTTTTCTCGTCTCTGGTAAGAATATATTTGATTTCCGGCTCTTTAAGCCACTGGTCATAAAGACCAATAGTTGTTTCTCCCGGAAGTCCGAAAACATGCTTGACATTATATTGTTTTAGCATTTCCAGGATTATCTGCGCACCTGTCATACCCATTTTTTGCTCCAGTTGAATTGAATTGTTTAGTCACTTCCCTTTGTGGATTTTCCGGGCTAATTGTTTTTTTTGACAATACCCTTGGCCACAAGGTCATCCAGAAGAGGAAATACCTTGTTTTGCAACGATGTTACAAATTTGCCGGTCTCTTCCGCATCCAAATAGGCCCATCCGCCTCCATTCTTCTCAAGCCATTTCTTCCATTTCTGGGTATTGGCTGTTTTCATTGCCGCTTCACCAAGCACGGCTTGAATTTCCTGGGAAACATTTGCAGGCACAGCAATCATTCGAGCACTCCCCCAAACGACATCATATCCCTGTTCTTTCATGGTTGGGACATCTTTGTAAGCTTCAATACGATCTTCAGACATCACGCCAAGCACCTTGATTTTTTAGCCTGAAGAAGAGGGATGGCCGCTCCGATACTCATACAGGCAACTTCTGTCTCTTTTTTCAAAAGAGCCTCTTTCTGTTCTCCAGAGCCCCCAGAAAAAACGACATGATCAAATTTGACATCTGCTTTTTCTTCCAACTCAAGAACAGGCAGATGCCAAACCCCACCCATACCAACATTCGAAATCTGAATTTCTCCGGGGGATTTTTTAGCCGCTTCCATCAAATCTGAAAGATTGTTATAGTTTGAATCTGTATTGGCAACCAATACGGTGGGATGAATAGTAACGGTTGCGATGAAATTGAGTCTATCCAGAGAATAGCTGGACAGAAGTCCGAAATAAGGAACCGTAACAACCCCATCATAGGTGAGGGAGCCGATAGTGTATCCATCTGCTTTGGAATTCATCAGATCTGATACGCCTAAGCCGCTTTTGGCCCCTGTTATGTTGACCGTGTAGATTTTGACTCCTAAATTGTCTTCCATATTTTTCATGAACCCACGCATGACCGTATCAGTGCCGCCACCGGCACCCCAGGGCATTATGTGCTTGATGTCTTTGTCGGGATATTCTCCCGCAGAAACAAACGTTGAAAAGAAAAATACACAAAAAATCAACGTGAATACCAATTTTGCTTTTTTCATGAGAAGCCTCCATGTAAGGTTTGGTTTGGTAGCAGGTCGGACCCTGAAACTCATTTCTTCAACATTTGGGGCAGCCTGAAACCGAGAAAATAAATCATGACCACCGTGAGCACCAGAAAAAAGAGGCTGTAAGGTGATCGGACAAACGTTGTAATATCACCCTTTGCCAAAGACATGCTTGTTCTGAAGGTTTTCTCCAGAAGCGGTCCAAGAATAAAGCCCAGCAAAAAAGGCACGGTTGGATAATCTCTGGCACTGAGTAAAAAGATCAAAAATCCGAGAATCGATGCATGAAGAAGCTGCAGGATGGAAAAAGTGGCTGCATATAGCCCGATCATGGCTGTAAAGGCAATGAATGGATACAGCAGCTGCCTGTTCACAAGAGGAATTTTTATGTAATATCGACCCAAGGCAAAAAGAGAAATGACGATCAAAAAAGGGGTAAACAAAAATGCGAGCAGCATGGGTCCAAGTTTATCGGAATGTTCGATCATCAACATCGGACCGGGTATGAGGCCGTGCAGGTTGAATACACCGAGAATCAGAGCTGTTACCGCATCCCCGGGGATGCCAAAGGTCAGCAGTGGAATGATTGCACCAGGGCACATGGCATTATTTGACGTCTCTGCCGCGGTAATTCCCTCCAGGCTCCCTTTTCCGTATGCATTTTTGTTATTGGAGAATGCTTTTGAAACTGCATATGAGATCAAAGCGGCCATAGCAGCCCCGGCACCCGGAAGGATCCCCGTGAAAAACCCGATAATAGAGCTACGAAGATAACAGAAGAATCCGATTTCCCTGATATCTTTGAACTTCGGCATGAATTTGTAACTATCTTTCGTTATATTCATTCTGCTCAGAATTTCTTCGGCCAAAAGCGGTTTGGAGGCCAATTGAGTAAATATTTCCGCTATCGCGAAAGTGCCAACCACAATCGTCAGAAGACTTATGCCTTCTCTGATATTTTCCATGCCAAAACTCATTCTCGGCAAAGCTTCAAAGCTGTCAATGCCTATTGCAGCAAGCATCAACCCCAAAAAAGTAGAAATGATCCCTTTGAGGATATCGTTGGAGTTAATCAGCATGGAAACTACAATGGCCATTAAAATCAAAGAAAATTTGTCGGGCGTCATAAAACCGAGAGACAGCTCAGAAATGAACTGGATGAAAAAAATCGTTAAAAGAGCACCGATTACACCGCCGACCATGGACGAGAAGGCACCATGAGAAAGGGCAAGACCCGCCTTGCCTTTCTGAGTGAGTTTGTATCCTTCGGTTACCGTAATGGCCGCTGCAGGAGCTCCTGGGATATTAATAAGAATGCCAGTTACACCGCCACCATAAATTCCACCGATAAAGATGCCGACGCAGGTAACCAGGGCATTGATCGCCTCCATGCCAAAAGTGATCGGCAACAGCAAAGAAATGGCAAGTGTTGATGTCAGTCCAGGGACAGCACCAAAGAAAAAACCGATAAAGTAGCCGACCGTAAGATAAAGAACCAGCCATGAATCAAAATAATTCGACAGATACTCAAATGCCATGATTTCCTCTTTTCGTAATTATGGAAGGTGAAAATCAAATGCGATTTCAAAAAGTATATAGTCCGCTCCGGTAATCAAAACAGCAGCAGCCAGGGGCCATACCAGATAAATTTTCAAACTGTTCTCTTGTTTATGTGCTTTTTTAAGCTGCCAGCCCAGAACCACTGAAAATGAAAAACAAAATACAGCTCCGACCACCAGATACCCGGCATTTTCCAAAAACAGAATAAACAGCCCCAGTAAAACAAAAAAAGAAGCTGATATCTGGTCATTGTAAGTTTAGGCAAAGATGAGAATTTGATCTCCCTGACAAATTGAACCAACAATAGCATGATCATGGCTATCGACAATATAGTCGGATATAAACCCGGTCCCACATTTTTAAGCGTTCCCATTGGCAAATAAACGGCTTGAAACAAAAAAGCGACTGAAAATACGAATAGAATTGTGACAATGAGCATATTATTCCTCCATTGGCAGATGCCCGGTAAAAATTCTTACATATGCTTCTTTTATACTGGATTCGATATCCTCCATCCGCCGATTGATATGTTTCTGCATCACAGCGGCCGCCTGTTCGCCCTTTCGGTCCATCATAAAATGGACAATTTTGGCATGTTCGGTTTGGGTGTTTTCAGTTTTGCTCGTCATATCAATCCATCGGATAAAGTAGATGCGGTCATTGATGTCAGACAACAATTCACGGATTTGCCGATTGTTCCCAAGGTCGGCAATATACATATGGAACTGGCGATCCCGCTGATGTAATCTTTCTGTGCTTACGCCGGGCGGGATGGACTGACTTTTTTTCCAATGTTGGTAAAATCCCTTAAGTTCCTCATCACTGGCATTTTTACATGCAAGTAGAACTGATTTTGCCTCAACACACTCTCTGAGTTCATACAGATCAAAAATTTCCTTTTTATCAATTTTTCTTGAAAAAAAACCCTTGCTTGGTCGCTGAACAATGAGTTTTTTTGTAGAGAGTTTCTGGAGTGCTTGGCGAATCGGCGTCCGGCTGACGCGAAATTTTTTTGCCAAATCGCTTTCGCTGATGTTGACGTCAGGAGGAAACTGAAACGATATCACCATGTCACGAAGTATTTTGTACAATTCATTTTGAGAAATATTCATAGAGACCACCTTGTATTTTATATTGTATACAGATAAATATACATCACTGTATACAGATTGGTGCTCTCGCTGTCAATCAAAAAGATCCCGAGTTCATCTCAAAATTAAATAATTATTTTATTAAGATAGGCAAATGCCTCAGCACACGGAATTCTGAGTTCTGGAAAAAATCGATTAAAGACGATTGCAACCTTAAAAAAACAAATAACTCAATTTATATATTGACAAATCAGAAAATTAAAAATAGATACTCTTAATAAGAGTAAATGGTTTACTATAATAGTAAAAATAGTACTTATGACAAAAGCCCAGACCACATATTTCTCCACAAGCCTTGAAAAAGGGTTGCGAATTTTGAGCCTGTTCAACCAGGATCGTATTTCCTGCACGCAGTCTGATATTTCAAAGTTGACCGGAATCAATATGACATCCACGTACAGATTTGTGAATACTTTCGTGGAATTAGGCTATCTTCAAAAGCACCCGGAAACCAAAAGACTGAAACTCGGATCAAAAGCGATTTCACTGGGTCACGGTTTATTGAGAGGGTTTGACTTTCTTCAGATGATAAAACCGATTGTGGATGAAACATGCAATCAGTATCAAATCACAATCGACGTGGCTTTAAGAGATGCAGATGCGCTTATGATCCTTTACAGGCGAGAGATAAGGAATGCACTGCCCTATCAATTGCCAACAGTGATAAACGACCTCAACAGTACGGCCCTTGGGAAAGCCGTTCTTGCATTTTTACCTGAAGAGGAACAGATGTCCATCATCAATGCACTGTCGTTTGAGAACAAAACCGGGAAAACCATCATTAAAAAGGAACAGCTGTCCCGCGAACTGGAATCAATAAAAAAAAGAGGATATTCCATCAACAATGAAGAATTTGTCCCTGGCTTGATGGCAATCGGTGCTCCGTTGGTAAATGCCAGCACGAATATGGTTGCCGGCGCCATTTGTTTTGATTTTCTGAGCACAAAAATTTCTTTGTCAGAAATAAAAAAGAATTATGCTGAACTGATAATTCAACTGGCTCAAAATATTTCAAAATATTTGCCCATCTCATGAACTGAACCAGGAGAAAAAAATGAACAGCCAAACAGATTTCGGAAAATCTCATGTATTCCACTTTTTCTTGAATCGAAAATATGTCTCCATCGCCTCCGGTAAGGGGGTGTATCTTTATGATGACCAGGGCAACCGTTATTTGGATGCCTCCGGTGGCCCCATTCTTTGCAGCTTAGGCCATGGTCTTGAAGAAATGGCAGATGTCATCAATGAACAGGCTAGGAAACTGGTCTATGTGCATCGTGTGGATTTTACCAACCCACCGCTTGAAGAAGCATCAAGAAAGCTTTGCGAGGCATCCAATTTTGCCATGGACAAGGTGTTTTTTGTATCCGGCGGGACGGAAGCGATTGAAATCGGAATAAAAATCGCCCGGAAATACCATCTGGACAATGGCAAACCATCCAAATCAAGGGTCATCTCCAGATGGCAAAGTTATCATGGCAGCACTGCCGGGGCTCTGGCATGGACAGGGGCCACAGCCAGAAGAAATGATTTCATGCCCTATCTTCATGATTTCAACCATATCCCGCCGGCATACTGTTACCGCTGCTGGTTCAACAAGACACCCGCCAACTGTGACCTGGACTGTGCCAATGCCCTGGAAAATGAAATCATGTGCCTGGGGCCGGACAATGTGTCGGTGTTTCTGGCAGAACCGGTCTCAGGCATGGCGCTTTGCGGGGCGGTCCCTCCTAAAGGATATTTTGAACGGATCCGAGAAATTTGTGACAAATATGACGTGCTTCTAATGTTTGATGAGGTAATGACAGGCACTGGAAGAACCGGCAAAATGTTTGCTTACGAACATTTCAATGTGGTGCCTGATATCCTGGCCCTGGGCAAAGGTTTGAGCGGGGGGTATTTCCCCATCGGAGCGACAGCTGTTCCTCAATACATTCATGAAAAAATCGCATCCGAATCCGGGGTGTTCGGTGCCGGCCATTCTTGGGGAGGCAACCCGCTGGGCTGTTCAGTGGTTTCCAAAACGCTCGATTACATCAAAGAACATAATCTTGTTGAAAGATCCCATACCCTGGGTGAGTATCTGAATAATAAACTTGACACATTACGAAGTCATCCACTGGTGGGCGATATTAGAGGAAAAGGCCTAATGCGCGGTATTGAATTTGTCCGGGATAGGTCCACCAAAAAACCGTTTGAAAAGAGCCTGGGATTCTCTTCCAGGGTATCTGCTGCATGCCTTGAAAAAGGGATGTTCATTGAATATTCGAGCGGGTGTGACCGGGGACAGGCCGGTGACACAGTGATGCTGGGACCGCCGTTTATTATCACTGAAGACCAAATTGATGACGCGGTTCAGATTCTGAAGCAGGTGCTTGACCAGGATCTGCAGTCATCAAAACGTCAATTTTTAACTTTTTGAATCATAAATCAAAAAAAGGAGGATGACGATGCAAAAAACAATCGCACGATTAACGGTTCTATCCGTTTTTTTTCTGTTGGGTTCTATAATTCTTTTTTTCCTGGCGCGAATGTTGCGGAATGCAAGGAAAAAATCACCATGTCGACCGCGACACCAATGTACCCCGCATTTGCGGAACAGATCGGAATCAACCTCTATATCAACGCAATTATCGGCATGACAGAAACCCACCCGGACCTGAAAAAATACGAATTCAAAATCTTTGACAAAGGAATGCTTTACGGCAATCAGAGTGAGGCACTTGAAGCGGTGGCCAACGGAGCGATTCAAATGACCTATTCCGCGCCGCATTTTCTGGAGGAACTGGATCCGGCGTGGAAACTCGGAGAAACCCCGGGGGTTTTTGAAGACTGGAACCATTATGTAAGAACCATGAACACTCCAGAATGGAAAGCGCTTCATGAAAAAATGGCCAAAGAGAAAGGCGTGACTATCATCAAATGGTTGTTTGATACCGGCACATGGTATCTGTTTACGGACACGGGGCCGATCAAATCAGTTGCCGATGTTCAGGGCCAAAAGATCCGTTTTGCCGGGGGCGAAGCATTTGCCAAAGCCCTGCAAGCGCTCAAAGTCACTCCGATTGCGCTGCCTTACACGGAAGTGGTCACTGCCTTGCAAACCAACATGATTGAAGGGCTTTTGACCGATTTTACGGGCGGGGTCGGTTATTTTGAACTGCCCCGTCATACCAAATATGCCGTTCTGATCCCCTTTGGCAACCAACCTATCTGCATGGTGGCCAATACCAAGTGGTGGGATTCATTGCCAGAAAACGTTCGAGATATCCTTAGCACAACATTCGATCAGATTGATGCATCCAAATACTATGAACAATTCGAACAGAAATCCATCGAAAAATGGGATGCTGATCCCAAACTCTCCGCTCTGAAATTTGAAAAAGAAGAAATGGCCAAGTGGCAAAAACTGATGAGAGACTCTTTTGTCGATATGTACGAAAAACTGGATACTGAATTGATCAAGGCGATCGATTCTGCAAGATAATTCTATCAGCTTCGGAAAGGATGATCGGACAGATGGGAAAAAACTTAATTGATAAAGCATACACAGGAGTGGAAAAATTTTGTGCTTTCCTGCTGATCGTCGCTGTTCTGATAAGCCTTGGAGAAATCATAGGTCGTGTTTTTTTCCACATGACCTATGATTTTGTTATTGATCTGCCCGTCTGGATAACGGTGTGGGCCATGCTTTTGATCAGTGGTCCGCTCATTGCTGAAAATGGCCATGTTGCCATTGATTTGGTCGTGACCAGGCTCCAGGGAAGAGCAAAACTTTTGTTGGAACTGTTCAACATTTCCGCCACAATTATATATGGAACAGCCGTTTCCTTTGGAGGGATTGTATTAATCAGAATGCTGTATCAGAGACAGGCGGTATTCCCTAAATATTTCCCCATTCCCAAATGGATTGTGGAACTATGTATTCCCTTGGGAATGATCATATTCACTCTTGTCGGTATAATCGAGTTTTACAACCTAATTAAACGGTATCAATCGCAAAAAGATTGAATTTTCTGGAGGCAGCTTTGGATCTTTTTGTTTATATCGGCATTGCAATAATGGTCATTTTGTTCTTAAGCGGAGCACCGCTTGCCATCGCCTTTGCATTTGGCTCCAGTATCATAGCGCTGTATTCGATGGGGATGTCATTTGAGGCACTTGCTCAGATTTTTTTTCATCCATAAATTCATATCCCTTGCTTGCATGCCCTTTCTTTATCCTGGCCGGCAACCTGATCCTACGAAGCGGCGGAATGATCCCGTTGAGCGATTTTATCAAGGCCACATTCGGCAGATTGCCGGGCGGCCTGGCCGTTGCGGGCATCATTTTCGCAGCATTTCTGGGATCCATATCCGGATCGGCAGCTGCCTGTCTTGCCATCATCGGAACGGTCATGGTGCCTGTTTTTGTGGAGAACGGCTATGACAGACCCTTTGCATCCGGCCTTGCAGTCACCTCCGCAGAACTTGGGCTTCTCATTCCCCCAAGTTTGTTTTTCATCATTTTCGGCGCACTGAATCGAATCTCCATTGTGGACCTTTTCATGGGCGGTGTCGGCATGGGGCTTTTGACCGCTTTTTTAATGTGTGTCGTTGCAGTCATGATTTGCAAAAAACGAAATTATGCAACCATGTCAAAGGCCTCGTGGAAAGAAAAACAGCTGGGATTCATAAAAATTCTGCCCCTGATACTGATGCCGGTTCTGGTGCTGGGCGGAATTTATGGCGGATATTTCAGCCCGACACAAGCCGCATCAGTCGCTTGTCTGTACTCGCTTCTCATTGGCTTTTTTATATACAAGGAACTGACCTGGGGTAAAATCATGGAAGCCACCATAGATACCGTCAAAATCAGTTCTATGATCTATTTTTTAATTATCGGCGCCGATCTCATGGGACGTATGTTTGCTTATATCGAACTTCCCCAGATCATTACTGAATATGTCATCTCGCTGGAGCTTGGACCACTGGGTTTCATGATGATGGTCAATTTAGTTCTGCTGGTGATGGGCTTTTTCTTTTCCAGCCTGCCCATGGTCATAATTGTTCTGCCCTTGTTTATCCCCAGCGTCATCAGTCTGGGAATAGATCCGGTTTTTTACGGCGTTCTTGCTGTTACAAATTCCCTCATCGGTGAAATCACGCCGCCGATGGGTCCTCAGCTGTGGATCGCAGCTCCGGTCTGCAGGGAGAAAATGGGGGCTATTGCAAGAGAAGCCTGGCCGTTTCTTGGGGCCTGGGTTGTCGCAATGCTCATTGCCACAGTATTTCCGGATATCATCATGTTTCTGGTCGAATTTTTCCGGTAATCGAATTGACGAATCAACCAACCTATGGGCCGGTGCTTCAAAGAGCTGAAGTCCGGCAGGGTTTGTCTTATGGAGCTGACCCATTATGCATACTTTTATCAAACGCCGGCAGAAAAAAGAAGGCTTTTCGTCTGGGGACCTACCAGGTCGGGAAGGTCGGTTTTTGGTTATGGCAGACGATCGGGACCGGGAGTTTATATTCCTCTTGCACAAATTTTGAAACCATGAAAAAATTCGGATCTATTTCATCAAAGGAGACATAATGCCTGAAGACATGAACATCAACGAATGTGCGGACCCCACCCAGAACTTCACAGTTGAACTGCCCTGCCGGATGGTTGAACGGATACAGCGGTATGCCAGAAAAAAAGGCACATCGGTTGATAACGTTCTCATTGAAGCCATCGATGTTTTATTAAGAAGAACAGAATGAACTTACCGGATCATAAGGAATTCATCGTTTGAGCATAACACCGATAGTGAAACAGTCGGGGACATGAACAGAATTGGCGTCTGGAATATTTAAAAACCAATTATGCCGATGGTTCAATTCAAAAATATTCACTGGGATAAATTCAAAAAAAACGAGCGGACTTAATGTTGGCAAAATCCGCTCGTGCTTATGAATTGATCATCTATCAGCGATTATTTTGAAATTATCAAAACCACTTCATCCACCTTGTTGGCATCCACGTCTTCAGGGAACAAATAGGTCCGTTTTTTGTCAAATCCGGCGTACATGTCCATCTGATCCATACAGTGTTTATCCGCCGTACCGTCTGCTGCCACAAATCCGCTTTGTCCGGGAGGCGTCACTTCCCAGCCCACCGGTTTTCCATCCTTAAAAACGGTCAAGTTGTTTTCAGTGCCACGGTTCATTGCGGGGGTCAGTTGAGTTGCTTCCTTTTTTGACGCCTGGGGAATCTGCATAAAATTTTCTGCCACAAAACCCATGGGGGCGGCAGGGATCCTCCAATCAGCCATATCATTGCCATATGTTTTTTCCAGTTCATCAATGCCGGCCGTAAGCGCTTTCAGCGTGACCGATTCAGGAGGTACTCCATTGAAAAAATCAAATTTTTGATCTGCCGGGGCAAGCAGCGACTCTGCGATCGCCTTGGTTCCAATCTGAAGATTGAGCCCGCTGGTCATTGGTTTTTCCGGGGTGGGGTATCCCGAACCTGCAAAAAACGGAAAGGCCTTGTCCAAATCATCTGCCAGAGTCTCCTTGATCATGTGGGAGAGAAATGTTCGAAAAATGGCAGTGCCCAGTTCGTCATATTTTCCATCCTGATTGTCATCCCTGCTTTGAAGACTCCATTCCCGCAAAGCCTGCGCTGCCTTTTTAACCCGTTCATCCGTTGCGATGGTTCCGGCTTTAGCGATGATCGGCAAAAAATAACGGGCATTCACATCATGAAACGATGAGTGTTCAATTAGATTCCAGAGCTCTTCGGGTTCCAGTTTCGCACGGGCCTTTACGTAATCCATCAGGACTTCCACCCGATCCGCCTTGCTCCATGAATACCAGAACATGTCGGGATTCAGAACACCGCCGTAAGCCGGCCGGTTGTTCCAATTGATAATGAAGCCCTGCTCCGGGTTATACACTTTTGGGTTGTTTTCAAATGGAAGAAAGCCGTTCCAGTCCATGCTGCCATCTCCCGGGACAGGCAGACGGTTGTCATGACCCTCTTGGCGATCGGGATATTTGCCTGTGAAAGCATATCCGATGTTGCCCTGTTTATCAGCGTAGTACATATTGATATTCAAAGCAGAGCGGGAAGCCTGCTCGATCCATTGCTCCCAGTTCTCTGCCCGGGTCGTATTCATCCAGCCAAGGAGGGTTTCCAGCTCAAATCCTTCCCAGGATCGACGTTTGCTCAGGGCGGTGTTTTTCTCAGGATCCCTGAGAATGACGCCCCCGTGAACTGTCCAGAAAATATCTGTGCTGACAGAATTCTGGCCTTTCACCAGTATCTTCTCCGTTCTTTTTTCCATTTCTTTCCAGGCGCCATGGTATTGGTATTGAAGAGGATTATCCGGATTGAGATTTAACTGGTAAATGTCAATGATATCACCTGCTCCCCAGGTACTTCCCCAGGTGATATTCCGGTTGTATCCGAACAAAATGACCGGATACCCATAAGGGGTATTGCCCACCAGATCAAAACCAGCGCCGTGAAGACCGATGGAATACACATATCCGGGCACATAGTTTCCAAACTGAGGGCCGTTCATAAGGATTGCATCCGCACCTTCCGCTTTGTCTTTACCCAAAATAACGATATTGCTGAAGGCATGTTCTTGATAGATTTCTCCTGGGTCAGCCCAGTCAGGAACATTCAAAGATGCCAGACTAAGGTAATCGTTTGTATAAGCCATACAACTTGCTTGTTTGTTTGGCCAATCTTCTGCCGGGATGGTCGTGGGCGCACCTTCTACCACACGGGGGAGCAGCTGATCAAATATTGCCATAGCTTTCTCCGGGCCGTGTTTTTCTTTCAAAGCCATTAAAATTTTTAGATTTGCCGGCTCAGTATTGAAATCACCGAAACGATTCAGCATGGAGCCGACAAACAACATGGCCACATCAAATGCATCCCAGGGCTCTGGATTAAAGCTGAAATCGCTGTACTGCCTGGGAAGCAGCCCAGGGTCTTTCTGGATGTCTTCAAGACGGGCATTGATGCCGGCTGCATAGCCTTCAAACACATCCCTGTCTTCGGGCGATTGCAGCTGTTCGCGAAT
>LQAF01000155.1_pt1 | contig 15298 bp, 16 predicted proteins | sample 1535781 | NCBI WGS metagenome assembly LQAF01 (sample SAMN04331583, study PRJNA305678) | bioreactor metagenome | isolation source: bioreactor_2 inoculated with Wadden Sea sediment 2nd replicate of a... | place: Germany:Bremen
TTCTTGGAGAAGTCGAGTTTCCCATAGGCACTGCTCTCTGAGAGGAAGACCTTCCCTGTCGAGGAGATCCAGGAGGGGGCTGCGAAGTTGGTGTTATACCAGCGGGGGAAGTGCCCGGTCTTCGCGGCGACACTGAGGGTGAACAGATCCTTCCTTCTGCCTACCCCGGGTTCTGAGATCCACAGCGGTTCTCCGCTGCCTCTGAGATCCTGACGATCGAAGAGTTCCCCCCCTCCGTAGATGCGCTCGTCCGCTTCAGCAGTGATGTCGATCCAGAATCTGTTATATACGCTCCTGTCCGCCTCGAAGGTCAGTTCAAGGCAGGCTGTCGAGGGCTGCTCGGTGATCGTAAGAACTGCCAGGTCCCCGAAGGTGACCCTGGCACTCAGCGGTTGAGAGACCGTGACCTTCGCTTCGGGCAGCAGGGTCTTCACCACCTGATGTTCATGCACATGGAACACCCCCGATTTCGAAGTGACATCGGGTCTGCCCTTCCCCAGTGCGATGCAGGGGGCTTTGACAGTATGTCTGAGCAGTTCACGATCATCACAGTAGAGTACGAACCCTCCGGGGATCTCGACGCATCTCATTATTCGATGACCTCCCAGCCCTTGATCTTGGCCAGCAGTCTGAACGGTCTCACGTGATCGCCATACACTACCGATGCATGGTGAGCGATCCCGTTATCGACGACTTTCTGCAGAACCTCTTTCACATGAGAGGTGAAACGTACTTTCATATAGGTACCCCGCAGTTCCTTCTCCATGGGGATCACGCTTCCCTGTGTGAGGAACATCCGGTACTCGGTCCCGGCTGAATCGAGTCTCAGCACAGAGACGTCGCCATCCTTGAGCACGAAATCTGCCGTCACCCCTTTACCGCCGGCAAAGTAGGTCGACAGGGATCGGTTACACTTGCCATCCCAGAGGTTGCACGGGGCTACACCGCAGTGCCACAGCAGGGCAGTATCTTCTTCAAGGTCCACCTGAGAGAAGTCGAACAGGTAGGGAGTCTCCGCTCCGACTGCCTGATGGGCGATCATCGACAGTGCACCCTCCACATCGCCTTCACAGGCAAGGATCCGTCCTTCGCTCTGAAGTATGGACATGGCAGCACAGGGGGAGATACCGAACTGCGCTGCGAACTCAGGCCAGCATCTGATCGCCATGGCCGTGACACCGTTCTCATCCATGAATCCGTGCAGCTTCGCGGTGAGTTCAGCCACTTTCGTGATCTGGAACTCATTGAGTTCGCTGACATCGAAGATCTTCTCGACCTGGGCACGTCGCTGCGCGACCGTCTCATCACTTACCGGATAATCCCATACCTGAGTCAGTTCGTAATGGTTGATCAGGATGCCCATCTGTTCATAGACGTTCAGATCATAGACACCGAGGTTGAAGAATCCCTTGGCACGGTAGCCCAGGACACCGAGGCTGGTCCTCTTGAAAGCCGCATCGACTCTCACGGCATCCACCCAGTCCTCATCGATACGTTCTCCGATGTTCACCGTGTAGGTCCTGATGCCGCTCTTATAGAGGTTGGAGGCGTTGAGGTTCACTCCGCATACCGAGTTCAGTCGGATCTTCCCGCCGTTGTAGGGAAGCTCGGGGAGTCCCCAGAGCAGCAGTGGCTTGTGCAGGACCTTGTCAAGCTCAAGGACCAGATGCCCCAGATGGAAGGTCCCGCTGATCACAACCAGCCCATCGATCTCCTCTCCGGCAAGCATGCGTGCTGCAGCTTTTGCCTCATCGACTTCTATGACCAGTTCCTCGACAGCACAGACCTCTACGGCCTCTGTCTCCCTGATCTGTTCCAATATAGTTCTATATAAGCCTCTTGCCGCTTCAAAGTCAAACGTGGTTCGAGCAAGACAGACAACGCCTAATCGTACATTCGCTTTCATCGAATTCCCTACCTTGTTATAAATTAGTTACACTAAGTAAGTAAAGCATGATTATACCCGCTTGTCAATGTCGGATCCCATCGATCATCCACAAAGAACGACTCTCTTCACAGCTGTACGATCCGTGACTCACGTGCAGAGATCCGGGCGGCCTCTGCCATGCGAAGAGACTGATACCCGTCCTGGACATCGGCGGGAAAGGGCAGATCCTCTGCGATACAGCGAGTGAACCGACAGACCAGCTCTCGTATGGCAACAGGTTCACTCGCATCCTCTGCGAAGGTCCATACCTGTGCCTCACCCGGGGTCCCGCCGACCCTCCCCCTGCTCACGATCCCATGATAGGAGGTGCTCCCGTTATCGAGGGATGAGTAGGGCTGCTCCTTCAGACCGCACCAGATCACCTCATGCTTGCGATGGACCGTGATCTGCAGGCTGAAATCGAAGCCCGAGAGGGCGTGGGAGATCTGGAAGATCCCACCCCCCTTGAAGCTCCCGTTGATATAGGCGATGTCCTCATAGTCGAAGTCATCATGGATGGCATCAGTAGTCACACAGTGGATCGAATCGGCCTCCTTGCCCGTGAGATAGCGGGCAAGATCGAACCAGTGGCAGGTCTCCTCGACGATCAGTCCACCTGAATACTGCTCCTGCTCGATCCAATGCATCCATTTGTCTCTACGAAAGGGTGTCCGGAAATGGTAGAGCGAGAAGGCCTCCACCGGGGAGGTCGGGTCCTCGGCAAGGAGTTCCCTGATCTTCCTGATCGCTGAGACCACCCTGAACTCATACCCGAGCGCGATCCGTCCCTCATAGGCTGCTATGAGCGGAAGCAGGGTATCTGCTTCACTCACGTGCAGTGCTATCGGCTTTTCCAGCAGGATGTCTTTATGGTGCTCCATGGCCATGATCAGATGACGGACATGCAGATAGTCCGGCGTACAGATACTCACGATATCGACCATCGGGTCGCAGAGCACCTCTTCTATGGACCGGTAGCAGATCACTCCGATCTCCTCCCATCGCTTGTTCAGCAGCTCCTGATCGAACAGCGGCTGCAGACAGAGCATACTCCCCTGGGAGAACGTCCCACCCACCTTCGAGAGCCGCTCTTCGATCAGATCACATACGGCATAGAGGGTCGCATCCTCACTCTTCAGATACCCTGCCACATGGGCCATACCGATACCCAGTCCTATCACTGCTGCCCGTCTCATACCCTTCTGTACCTCTTCCGCTTTCGTTGTCCGTGCATCAGATGCACCTCCTTCATGCCGTCGTCTCCCCTACCGGGTTCACCAGATCCCCTGCTGCAGCAGCCGCGCGGGATTGGTCTCTTCGATCTCCCTGCAGAGCTCTGCAGGGAGATTCAGGCACGGCAGCTGCTGAAGTGCAGCACCATCCTTCCAGGGGTAGGGATCAGTGATCTGGCCATCGGTCTCCAGAAAGCTGATCAGCTGACGGGCCGTCTGCAGATTATCAGAGAGATGCCTGTAGGGAAACAACCGATCTGTCTCTGAGAAGAACATCGAATCGGTACCGAAGAGAATCCTCCTATGCTCACGCATGAAGAACTCCCGGGCCTCTTCCCTCTGCTGAGAGAGGATCCGATAGCACCATCTCCCCGGGGCAGTATCAAGCATCAGCTCAGGATACTCCCTGAGCATCCCAGAAAGCTCCTGCAGCCCTCCTGCAAGGAACATCAGATGGGCACAGATGACCTGCACAGCCGGATGCCGTGCCAGAAACGAGCCGAACACATCGATATACTCCCTGAAGGTGGGCAGCTGTGATCCATAGATTCCCCCTGGTTGCCAGAACTCCGGCGGGTCTGCGACGTGAACGAGTACCGGCATCCCCAACTCACCCGCAGTCTCTACCGCATCGGCGATGGGTCGACTGAGAAGATCCATCCCGATCTGCTGTTCGACAAGCGGTTTGCCGATCCAGAGTTTGAGACCGAAGAACCCCTGTTCCTTGAGGATACGGACCTGAGCAGATGTATCAAAAGACCCCCGTCTCCAGTCCCGGTAATCAAGACAGCCGAACCCGACATACCGATCAGGGCGCCTGCGCAAGGCATGGAGGATCGCCGCATTATAGGTGCCGATCTGCAGGTCGGGAAGCGACACCAGTGCACAGCGGGTGATCCCCAGCGCATCGCAATACGCCTCGAGCTCTGCATACCGTGCAGTGCTGCAGAGGTGCACATGGGTATCGATCATCACTGCAGAGCGAACTCTGGCACCGCCCCTACCACCGGGGTGATACAGTAGGAGAGTGCTTCATGCCCCCTGAGCAGGGTGACAGGGAACTCCGTGGTCCTCTCGAGCAGCAGGGCCTTACGCAGCACCGCCGCCTGCCAGGGGCGGTTGAAGTAGAGCTCGATCTTCCGCGATCCATGGATCGCGTGCATACCGATGGTCACAGCCCTGTGCGGGACCTCGTCATAGGCACCGCGCAGGGCGGTATTGGCATTGATCGTCACCGTCTGCGGAGTCAACTCCACCGTTCGGGTCGGGAGCTGAGAAACTCCTCAGGTGTTATCGTATCAAAGGGGATGGGTTCATTGAATGCCACATGACCTACGATACCCACCCCTGCCTGACAGAGATCGACACCACCGAGCGCTTCGATGGCCGCATCATAGGCCTCAGGGTCATCAGGGTCGGGGAAGTGGATATGATCACCGGACAGCCCATAGCACTCAGGTATGGGACCTGTGAGCTCCCGGGCGATGAACCCCCTAAAAGAGAGCGGGCTGCTGCTATCGATGCAGGCAGCGGTAGTATCATCGAGGTACTCATCCATGAAGAACAGATGCACCTCCGAGAGATCCAGAGCTCTGAAGGAGAGCAGCGTGATGAACCTCCGGTACTGAAAGACCGGCCCGACAGGCATGATGCAGACCGTCGGTCTGCCGAGCAGGTTGTTCTGCTCGATCTCCCGATAGAGCGAAAGAGCCATCCGGTAGTAGAGATCCACATCTGTTTCCACTTCGGTGATCTCTGCCCCGGTAAGCTCCCGCAGTGCTGTGACCGTCTTCGTATACATCGCTCTCATCTCCATGCTCCTTATCTGCAGTGTGCCAGAAAGCCGATCGAGCGACCCGTGCTTCGCAGGAAGAGAGACTCTCTGATACCCGCTGTCTCCTACCCTTTGACCGCGCCCGAAGTCATTCCGCTGATGATCCTGTCATGCAGGAAGATATATACGATGATCGTCGGCAGCATCGTGATGACGATGGCCGCCAGCATACTGGTATAATCGGTGACGAACTGGCTCTTGAAGAACCTGATACCCAGCTGCAGGGTCCTCGAAGACTCCGAGGAGGTCAGTAGCATCGCATAGGTGAACTCATTCCAGCAGTAGATGAACATGAAAGTCCCTGCAGTCACCAGTCCGGGCTTTGTCAGCGGGAAGACGATCTTGGTGAACCGCTGTGCGAAGGAACAGCCGTCAATGACCGCAGCCTCTTCCAGTTCGATGGGGATGGAACCCATGAACCCGTGGATCAGGAAAACCGAGATCGGGATGTTGATCGCCGCATAGGTCAGGATCAGTCCCGGCAGTGAATCATAGATGCCGAGGGTGCTGACGATCTTGAAATAGGGGACATCAGAGCGATGATGGGGATCAGTACCCCTGCCAGGATCACGTTCAGCAACGCTTCATTGAAGCGGAACTTCTCTCTCGCGATCGCGAAAGCTCCCATGGCCGAGACCAGGATGTTCAACCCGGTGGTACTCACCGCGACGATCACGGAGTTGAGGAACAGCCGGGGAAGACCTCCCATCTGTATTGCTTTGGCATAGTTCTGGAACTGCCATACCGATGGCAGCGAGAAGGGCTGGGTCTCGAACTCGAAGTTCGTCTTGAACGATGAGATGGTGAGCCAGATGATCGGTACCACTGTCATGAACAGGAACAGCAGGATATAGAACCACTTACCGATCTTCGCCAGGATATCTACCAATGTCAGTTCTTTTGTCAGACTACTCATATCATCTCCCTACTGTACCGAATCGGATGTATTATCATTTCTGCTGAACAGCCATCTGATCAGTGCGATGGTCGCCCCTCCGAAGATGATAAGGATCGATCCTATCGCGTTTGCCTCACCATAGTTCAGTGCACCGAGGTTACGGTACAGGAGTATTCCCATGACCGAAGTAGCATGTGCAGGACCGCCGTTGGTCATGAGGTAGGTGGACTCGAAGTGTCTCATCCCGTAGGCAAGAGCAAGGGTCATCGTAGTGATCAGGATACCCTTGAGCATGGGGATCGTGATGTGCCGCTCCTGCTGGAAGATATTCGCACCGTCGATCTCTGCCGCCTCATAGTAGGACTCGGAGATCCCCATACGTGAGGCGAGGATGACGATCATGAAGTACCCGATATAGAAGATCTGCTGGATGATGACCGCAGGGAAGGCCGTGGTCATGTTACCCAGCCAGTTCCTGGTGAGTCCCGACATCCCGACCAGCTCAAGGAAGCTGTTGAGAATACCGTGTTCTGCATTGTAGATCGCCAGCCACATCATGGCCAGAGCGACCTGGGATATGACATTGGGCAGAAAGTAGACGGTCCTGAACATCTTCCAACCCTTTGGCTTCCTCGCAAGGATCATAGCCATTCCCGCAGCAAGCGGGATCTGTACGAAGCCGAGGACCAGTGCCCAGGTGATATTATTACCCAGCGAGGTCCTGAATGTCTCATCCCCGAACAGACCCAGATAATTGTCAAGCCCGCTGAAATTCATCGCCCCGATGCCGTTCCAGTCGGTAAAACTCGTCACGAAGACGAAACCGAGAGGATAGACGAAATAGGCAACGAAGAGCACGAGTACCGGTGCCAGGAACAGCAGGATCTGCTTCCAGTTCTTATTTCTCATGAACCCCACCTTTTTTAAGAAAGAAGACCCAGGAGGATTCCGGGGTCTTCTTTTCACATATCGTGTTGATCGCAAGCTTCAGAAGATTCCTCTTCTTATCTGATCTTATCGGCGATCTGCTGTACGAACTCTTCAGGTGTTGCCCTGCCGAGAGCCATCTTGGCCAGTGCCTGACCGAATTCAGCTACCACATCGGTAGTGAAGTTGAACTGGAAGTGGCTGTTCACGAACGAAGCGTCATTGACGGCATTCATGAACTGGGCCTGGAGCTGATCGACCTTCTCACCTGCTGCAACGCTGTATTTGACGGCGAACATGGCACCTGAATCGAAAGCGATGGCTTTCACGTTCTCAGGTTTCGTCATCCATCTCATGAAAGCGACGACTGCCTCTTTCTTTCTTGGGTCATCGGTGTACCCTGCTGCAAGGTTCGTCTGAGGGAACCCGATCTGAGCGCCGCTGAAAGCTGCACCAGGAGCGGGACCGATCTTGGTTGCCGCATAGACATCAGGAGCATCTGATCTGACTCGTCCGATGTACCAGGGTCCGTTGATGAACATCGCCGATCTGCCTGCCAGGAAATGGCCTCCGGATACACCGGCATCTCCACCGACTGCGTCTTTTGAGGTATTACCGTCTGCATACATCATCTGGAGGATCTCTGCTGCCTGTACAAACACAGGATCGGTGATAGCTTGTCCCAGACCTTCGGTCCGCCGAGACTTGCAGCGATATGAGAGAACCAGAGCATGGAGGTCCATGCGTTCGTTCCACCGGTCATCTGACTGGTGGGGATGAATCCTGCTGCCTTGATCTTCTCTGCTGCAGCGAAGAATTCGTCATAGGTAGCGGGGATGCTCTTCACACCGGCAGCTTCCATGATGTCCATGTTGTACCATACCGGAGTATATCCGACTTCGAAGGGGACAGACTTGGTCTCACCCTTGATAGTAGCACCTTCGATGGAACCTGAAACGAAGTTATCACCCCAGTCGCCTGCCAGTTCAGCAGAGAAATCCATCAGGAGGTTCTTGCCTTCGTAAAAGGAGAACGACGTAGGATCGGGGTTGAATACGAACAGGTCAGGTACTACCCCTGCTGCGATCTGTGAGTTGAGTTTGTTCCTGTAGGCATCGTAGTCAGGGTTAGCCTCTATGACCACCTGATACTTCCCTGCATACATCTCATTGAACTCATCTACCAGAGCAGCTACGGTGGCTGCCTTCGAGTCTTCACCGACCCAGATGGTCGGCCATTTCAATACTATCTCCTGATCGCCTGTCTCCTGTCCGCCTGCAGCCCAGATCATTCCCGGCAGAGCGAAAAGAACCAACGCAAGAATCAATATAATCCTTTTTGTCCTCATACTATTCTCCTTTTCTATTTTTTCTTACACTAAGTAAGTAAAGCACACGAACGAACGGTTGTCAACTTTTTTATATCCTGACGGTCAAGGTCAGGTATGGCCTGCAGTACATATCGGTGGGTATAGGCTGGATGGATGCTGCTCGTACCGTCAGTATATCATAGAGAGCGCTCACCCGTCAGGGTTAGTTCATGAAAAATTCCAGGCTGAGTGTACACCGCTACTAGTGGTCGCTTCATGCCTCATGGATAGAGAAGAACCAGTCAAACACCAGATCACAGGCCCCGAAGCCAGCCTCAAGCGGGCTGTATGCATCTGAATAGACCTGGATCTGTTCATCTTCTGCATTATAGGGGTCCTGTTCCAGGCAATCCCGTACCACTTCAGCATAGATGTCAGAGAGTTCCCTGAAGCGAGTGATGATGAGAAACCCATCGGGAGAGAGGATCCTGAACATGTTCTGGGCACTCACAGCCAGCTGAACGGCCTCTTCTTTTATGATATCACGCAAACGGTGGTCTCCCTGTGCAAGAGCTGAGGCGACCTCTTCGATCTCAGTGAACTGATAGCCGTGACCGGCTGCGGCCTCTACGATGGCAGTCTCTGAGATATAGGTCTCAAGGCATCCCTGAGAGCCGCAGTAACAGGGTCTCCCATCCATCACCGAGGTGGTATGGCCGATCTCGAAGGTCGTCTTACCCAGTACCGAGAAGAGCTTTCCCTTCGTGATGAACGCACCACCGACACCCTGCCTGATGAAATAGGTGAACAGCGCATGGGAGTCTCTCGCAGCCCCTCTGCGATAGGCGTTCATGGCTATGACCCCAGCATTGTTGGTGACCAGCACCTGGGTATCGAACCGTCTCTCAAACCGCCGGGCAAGGGGGTAGTTCGTGAATCCGGAGATCCTTGCATAGCGTATGACCATACCGGTATCCATATTGATCTGTCCGGGAGCCCCGATACCGATACCCAGCAGCCCGGCTGCATCGATGCCCGTCTTCTCTATCGCAGAAGCCACCAGCTCTTCCAGCAGATGAGAGACCGTATCGGCATCGATGGATTCAGGCAGGATGATATCTTCCGAATAGACAGGCTTGCGGGAGAAGTCGACGACGAGCACATGCGCGGTACGTGACCAGAACTCGATACCGATGACATACTGTGAAGCGGGCACCACACGATAGTAGACGGGTTTGCGTCCCTTCTTGTCAGAATCCCTGATCACAAAGTCAGATGCGACTTCAATGAGTCCCTTCTCCTCAAGGATCGAGAAGATCCGCAGGACCGTAGGCGCTTTCAGACCGGTGAGATTGACCACATCCGATTGGGACAGGCCTTCACTGTGCTGGATGGCACGCAGAATGATCTTCTCATTCTTCTCTCTGATATCTTCGCCTCTGAGCGGGGTGTTCTGTAGCGTCATAGCATACTCCTGACATGATCCCTTCGATTCCCGACATGATTTTCGTGGTAAGTCTCTATTTATACCATTTTTTGCTTTACAAAGAAATGATATAATGATACTTTTTTACTTACTTAATGTAAGTAATAATTATAGCAAGGAGTGCCTGATGAATCAAGAGAAATTACAGGACTTGCAGGATAAAGCACGGATCGTGCGTATTGAGACACTGAAATCAATAGGCCACCTGGGTGTGGGTCATGTCGGTGGAGCGATGTCGATCGTAGAAGTCCTGACCTACCTCTATTATGCAGAGATGCATATTGACCCCAAAGCACCGCGAATGCCAGAGAGAGACCGACTGGTACTCTCCAAGGGTCATGCGGGACCTACGCTCTACAGTATCCTTGCCCTCAAAGGCTTCTTCCCGATGGACTGGCTGCTCACCCTCAACCAGGGCGGGACGAAACTGCCGAGTCACTGCGACAGGAACCTGACACCGGGGATCGATATGACCACAGGGTCGCTGGGACAGGGACTGTCAGCTGCTATCGGTATCGCTCTGGCTACACGACTGGACAAACGCGGCAACCACGTCTATGCCATCATCGGAGACGGTGAATCACAGGAAGGCCAGGTCTGGGAGGCTGCGATGTCAGCCGCCATGTTCAAGGTCGGCAACCTGATCGCCTTCACCGATTACAACAAGATGCAGATCGACGGGATGACCAAGGATATCATGGATATCGATACCCTCGAATCAAAATGGCTCTCCTTCGGCTGGCATGTCCAGAGAATCAACGGCCATGATATGCAGGCGATCGAAGATGCGGTCACCCGAGCTAAGACAGTCACCGACCGCCCCTCGATGATCGTTCTGGACACGATCAAAGGCAAAGGCTGCACCTGTGCAGAGAACCTTGTGGGAAGTCACAACATGCCCATAAGTGCAGAACAGCTCGAAGAGGCCCTCACCGCACTGGGTGCTGAGGCATCTGCGAAGGGAGGAAACTAACATGGCTAAAGATATGAGAGATGTATACGCACAGACCCTGGTGGATCTTGCGGAGAACGATGACAGGATCTGTGTGCTTGAGGCGGACCTGATGAATGCGACCGGGACCAAGGTCTTCAAACAGCGATTCCCCGAGAGGATGTTCGATGTCGGTGTCGCAGAAGCGAACATGGTCGGCGTGGCCTCAGGGCTCTCTGCAGAGGGAAAGATCCCCTTTGCGGCATCCTTCGGCACCTTCGCCTCCCGCCGTACCTTCGATCAGTTCTTCCTGTCGGCAAACTATGCACAGTTGAACGTGAAGCTCGTGGGAACAGACCCCGGGATCACCGCGCAATTCAACGGCGGGACCCACATGCCCTTCGAAGATATCGGTATGATGCGTCTGGTCCCGAATCTGGTCATCATCGAACCGTCTGATCTGGTCTCCTGTGAAGCCCTCATACGTGCTGCTGCAGCACATCAGGGATCCATGTACATCAGGATGCACCGAAAGGGATCGAACACGATCTATGACGAGAACGAACAGTTCGAACTCGGCAAAGGAAAGGTCCTGGTCGACGGGACGGATGTCACCCTCATCGCTGCCGGTTTCGTCATGGTACCAGAAGCGCTCAAGGCTGCAGAGATCCTCAAGAAAGAGGGTATATCAGCTGCAGTGATCGATATGCATACGATCAAACCCCTCGATAACGAACTGGTGCTCGCGTATGCGAAGAAGACCGGGGCGATCGTGACCTGTGAGAACCATCAGGTGACAGGAGGCCTCGGAGGAGCGGTTGCAGAACTGCTCACAGCAGAGTATCCTACCCTTCTGGGAAGGATCGGCGCACAGGATATGTTCGGACAGGTCGGTACGCAGGACTACCTGATCAAAGCATATGAGATGACAGCTGAAGACATCGCTCAGAAAGCGATGGCTACGATCAGCAAGAAATAACAGGAGCAGTATATGTCAGAGAAGATAACATTGGCCATAGCATCAGATCTTTCAGGGTTTCCCCTCAGATGTGCGATCGTAGAATATCTGCAGGGAAGAGATGACATCACCGTCATCGACTTCGGTATCGAATCAGCAGATGCCCCGAAACCCTATACCCAGCAGGCACCGAAAGTGGCGAAGGCTGTCCAGAGCGGAGAAGCAGACAAGGGGATCCTCATCTGCGGAACCGGACAGGGTATGGCTATCGTAGCCAACAAGTTCAAAGGGGTCTACGCCTGTGTCACAGACAGTATCTTCTCAGGAGAACGGGCGAAGATCATCAACAACGCCAACGTCATCACCATGGGTGGATGGATCACAGCTCCCTTTCTGGGTGTACAGATCACCGAAGCCTGGCTGAGTGTGGCATTCACCGAGAAGATGGAATTCAAGAAGGATTTCCTCACCGACAACTTCAATCTTGTCAAGAAGATCGAAGAAGAGAACTTTGCCTAGACCAATCACTCGAGCGTCGCCTATGCGCTTGAGTTTTGGATAGTGTGTCAGACATTATGACCATTGCGGCTGCCTTTCGGGGCAGCCGCTGCTTTCTTACCGTCAGTGAATCCCGGAGGCGATCAGATCAAGGGCCTTCTGCTGCCTGTAGAGCAGCACCAGAGTCACCAGCGTCGTGAGCAGATCTGCGATCGGCTGGCTGATCATGATACCGGTGATCCCGAACCAGCGGGGGAGGATGAACAGCAGCGGTATATAGAGCAGTCCCTGCCTTGCAAGAGCCAGGAAGATGGACTCCCAGCCCTTTCCAAGGGCCTGGAACAGTACACTCCCGAGGTTCTGGAATCCTACGAACCATAACGAGAGCGAAGCTGCCCGCAGTCCGTATGCAGCTATCCTCACCACCTGAGGGTCACGGGAGAAGGCCAGCACGATCGAGTCAGCAGCCAGCAGGAAACAGAACATCATGATCGTACCGAATCCGATACTCCACCGTGTGGCCAGGGCAAAGGAACTTCGCACCCTCTGTATATTCTGTGCACCATAGTTATAGCCGGCAAACGGCTGGAACCCCTGACCGAGTCCGAAGAAGACGAACATGACAAGAAGGATCATCCTCATATCGATGCCTACCGCGGCGATGGCGGCGTTGCCGAAAGGCTTTGCCGCGATGTTCATCATCCCAAGGGCAGTGCTTGCGAGGATCTGACGAATGAAGGTCGGGATACCGATCTTCAGGATCTCCCGAAAGATCTCCCACCGTAGCCGTATATGCTTCACCGAGAGCATCAAGACCGACCTGCCCCTCAGATAATAGGTGAGCAGGAAGATCGTACTGATCAGCTGGGCGGTGATCGTCGCGAGGGCAGCCCCGGCAAGGCCCCAACCGAAGACGAACATATAGATCGGATCGAGGATGATATTCCCGCCGGTACCGATGATCATGGCGATCCCACTGTAGCGGGAGGCACCCTCTGCCCGCAGAAGATTGTTCAGACACATGTTGATGATGCGGAAGATACATCCGCCTATGATGATGGAACCGTACAGATGGGACCTGTCCAGGATCTCAGGCGTCGCCCCGAACCCAAGCAGGATCGTATCGATGAAGATCAGGCAGATGGCAGTGAATCCCACTCCTGTGGCCAGAGTGGCAAAGAAGGCGGTCGAGGCAGTCTCAGAGGCTCTCTTCTGCTCCCCGCTTCCCAGATACCGGGAGATCGGGGATGCTGCACCCATACCGAGGCCAGGCCGATCGCACTGATAAGCATGAACAGGGGGAACACGATCGTCGCTGCACCGATCGAGGGTGTGTCATCAAGCAGACCGATGAACATCGTATCTATGACATTATAGAGGGCACCGACGAGCATGGCACTGATCGCCGGGACTGAGAGACTGATCAGAGAGTGCCTCACATCACCAGAACGAAGCAGTTCTATCTTGTCTGAAGGCACTATTGCGTATTGACCGAAGCAAGAGAACGGAACCGTATGTCGATATCACGGTCATACCCGAGTTGCTGCAGGGATTCTTTCAATCCGGCTGCCTGCTTCGGTCCCTTCAGGTTGACCCGAATGCGCATGGTGAACATGGGCGATCCGGTGAACGGGGCAGATGAGGAGTCTGTCTCGAGCTCTTCCACGTTGATCTGCTCACGGGCAAGCAGAGAGGTCACCGTATGAACGATCCCGGGGGAATCGAGGGAGACCGTCTCTATCAGATAGGGAACACCGGTCCTGCCGGAAGAGGCCTCGTCGGTCCTGATGACATCGATCTGCAGCCCGGTGAACGCACTCCCGGTGAACTTGCAGGAGAGAAGAGACTCTATCGCCTGCCCGTCCCCTGATACGAGCATCATGACCGCGAACTCACCTCCGAGGACGGCCATCTTACTCTCTTCTATATTACAGGAAAAATTCTCGACTACCGTCGTCAATCCCTCGACGATACCGATACGATCAGACCCTATAGCCCTTACCACCGCGTGAGCTTTCTGCATACGAACCTCCACCAGTCATGTTATTCACCACTCAATTCCCATTGTACGGTCATATGGCAAGCCTGTCCACCAGATTAGGGGAAGAAGACCCGCAAGGACAGGACAGCACTTCATAGACCCACCACCCATGGACACGAACGGAGTACCGATCTGCAGTACCGGTATACCATCAGACGATCTGAACCGTTCCATGGTATACTGGTACCCAAAGAGCTCTGCGAAAGGATCTAAGGAGTATGCCATGCCATCTGAGAAGAGACTCGATCAAGAGCGCCGTACCAGACTCATGAGCAGGCTGAAGATCCGATTCGAGCAGCATATGGACAGACATGCAGCGATGTCCTGGGAGCAGGTGAAGACCCGGTTGGAAGCACAGCCTGATAAGCTGTGGTCTCTGGGGGAGATGGAAGACACCGGAGGAGAGCCTGATGTAGCGGGATTCGATCCTGACAGCGGTGAGTACCTGTTCGTCGACTGCGCCCCTGAGTCACCGAAGGGCAGAAGGAGCATCTGCTACGACCGGGAGGGACGAACCTCCCGTACAGAGCACCGGCCGGAGCAGAGCGCTGTGGAGATGGCAGAGAAGATGGCTGTCGATATCCTGACCGAGCAGCAGTATCGTGCATTGCAGGGACTCGAGCCATTCGACCTGAAGAGTTCAAGCTGGGTGAAAACCCCGCAGAGGATCAGGGACCTCGGAGGGGCACTCTTCGGTGATCGCCGCTATGACACCGTGTTCATCTATCATAACGGTGCCTCCTCCTACTACGCGGTACGGGGCTTCCGGGCCATGCTGCGAGTCTAGCACCACACGATGCACAGGACCGTTCGAAACCGGGAGGGAAGACCTCATACGGCACGAGGCTCTGACGGTCCCGGTGAAGGAGTGCTCCTGCAGGATGACAAACGAACAATTCATCATCAGTTCATCATATTCTGCTTGAACTATCTGAAAACACCATAGTATAGTAGACAGTATGGAAGACCCACTATCGGATACATCAGACGACCCTCCTTTACGGCATACAGGTGCAACCGCTATACATGATGCACAGCCTTTCACATCTTCTTCGGTTACCAGACCTCCCGGTACGAACATATGAGCTTATACCTACCCGTCATCGTGGTCCTGATCATCTTTTCGGGGCTGTTCTCCGGCACGGAGACCGCATTCACCTCACTCTCCTTCCTTCAGGTCAAGGAGATGGAAGATGACAGGCGTCGCAGATACAGGACGGCTGCCAGACTTGCAAAGAAGTCCGATCTGCTGCTGAC